>Ga0181522_10000245_pt1 | contig 42892 bp, 42 predicted proteins | sample PEATcosm2014_Bin_27_FD_121103 | JGI IMG/M metagenome (GOLD analysis project Ga0181522, IMG submission 121103) | Peatland microbial communities from MTU Mesocosm Facility, Houghton, MI, USA - PEATcosm2014_Bin05_10_metaG | ecosystem: Environmental > Terrestrial > Soil > Wetlands > Peat | place...
CGCCCTACACGGCGGCGATCCTGGGCCTCGGCCTCAACGAGGGCGCCTACATGTCAGAGATCGTGCGCGCCGGCATCATCTCCGTGGACGAGGGCCAGTCCGATGCGGCCCAGGCCCTGGGCATGACGCGCCTTCAGACGATGCGCCGGATCGTGCTGCCACAGGCAATGCGGGTCATCATCCCGCCGACGGGCAACGAGACCATCTCGATGCTCAAGACGACCTCGCTGGTCAGCGTGATCGCCGTCGCGGACCTGCTCTACAGCGTGGAGAACATCTACTCGGTGAACTACAAAACGATCCCGCTGCTGATCGTGGCGAGCATCTGGTACCTGATCTGCACGAGCGTCCTCTACGTAGGCCAGTACTACCTGGAGCGCCACTACGGGCGGGGCGCCCTGCGCGAAGAACCGCTGACGCCGCTGCAGCGGGTGCGACTCGGGCTGTTCGGCCAACACGACGACTGGGGCTCGACGTGAGCCAGCCGATGGTCAAGGCCGAAGGCGTGCACAAGCGCTTCGGGCGCAACGAGGTGCTCAAGGGCATCGACCTGGAGGTCGCGCCCGGCGAGGTCATGTGCCTGCTGGGGCCCTCCGGATCTGGCAAGTCGACGTTCCTGCGCTGCATCAACCACCTGGAGAAGATCAATGCCGGGCGGCTGTTCGTGGACGGCGAGCTGGTCGGCTACAGGCAGGTCGGGGACAGGCTGCACGAGCTGCGCGAAGCGGAGGTCGCCCGCAAGCGCGCCGAGATCGGCATGGCCTTCCAGCATTTCAACCTGTTCGGGCACATGACGGCGCTGGAGAACGTCGTGTGCGCGCCGGTGAACGTCAAGGGCGTGCCGCGCGGGCAGGCCCGGGCGCGGGCAGCCGAGCTGCTGGACCGGGTCGGCCTCTCCGACAAGCACGACTCCTACCCCTCCCAGCTCTCCGGCGGCCAGCAGCAGCGCGTCGCCATCGCCCGGGCGATGGCCATGGACCCGAAGCTGATGCTCTTCGACGAGCCCACCTCCGCGCTCGACCCGGAGCTCGTCGGCGACGTCCTGGAGGTCATGCGCCAGCTGGCCGGCGACGGCATGACGATGGTCGTCGTCACCCACGAGATGGGCTTCGCCCGCGAGGTCGCCGACAGGGTCGTCTTCATGGACGGCGGCGTCGTCGTGGAGGAAGGGCCGCCCGCCGAGGTGCTGGCCAACCCCCGTCACGAGCGCACCAGGGCCTTCCTGTCGAAGGTGCTGTGAGTCCGGCCGGGCCCGCCGGCGCCGACGTTGCGTGTCTGCCGAAGTGTCACAGACCGTCAGATTCAGCCATGCTCGATCGACCTACGCATCTCAAACGTCTTCTGGAGACCACGCCGGCGACGGCGCCTCTGGCGGCAGTTGCTCCGTCGAGAGGTCGTGATCGACCTGCGGCGATCAAGCATCCACGGCCTCGACGCCTTGCGTGACTGGAAGCGGTTCGAGATCTCCGAGGGGCAGTCGATCGTCATAAAGCCGGGACAGATCGTCATGGGCCGCATCTACGAGCGGTTCGGAATGCCCCCCGCATGCGCAGGGAAGATCGAGGGCCGCTCGAGCTTTGCTCGACTGGGCCTCGCCATCCATTGCACAGGCGACTTCGTCAATCCCGGATGGGAGGGATACATGCCGCTCCAGTTGACGAATCTGGGCCCCTACCCACTCAGACTTGCACCGTACTTCTCGATCTGCCAACTCATGATCGTGGGCCTTTCGGGAACACCGGAGCGGAGCTATGGAGACGAGAACCTGCGGAGTAAGTACATAAACGACGACGGGGGACCGTCGCTGTGGTGGAGGGACAGCCGAGTCGAGCAGCTCCAGAGACGCTTGGGTAACGTCAACACGAGCGAGGCAATCCGACAGGAAATCGTCAACACCGTCCGGTTTCAAAGCACGGAGGTGATAGCGCGACTTCAGCATCACATTGACGGAATGCGGGTGGGCCAGGTCGAAAACGCTGATCAAGTGTTGAATGCCTTTGCGCGACGGGAGAAGCGAACGCGACTTCTTGACAACGTCGCTCTCACCTTGCCGCTGCTGTTCGCGGGCGGAGTCGTAGCGGGCATATTCGCCAAGTTCGGTGCCTGGCTGATCGTCTTCATAGCCCTGCTCGTGGTGAGCCTGATCGCCGCGATAGCAGCTTACGAACGTCGTGACGATGGCTACCTCACGCCCGGGGAGCTCCAGTCGATCGACCGCCGTCCGAACGAGGGTGCATAATCGGGTCGTGTCGGTGTGCGAGGCTTTTCCGCTTACCCAAGCGCTTCCGACGCCGGGCCGGTACCGCCACTTCAAGGGCAGGGAGTACGAGCTCCTGCATGTCGCTCGACACTCCGAGACCGAAGAGTGGCTGGTGGTGTATCGCGCTGTGGACGATCCCAGTATGACCTGGGCGCGGCCCCTTGAGATGTTCGTTGGGATGGTGCAGCGTCCGGGGGGAACGATTCCCCGATTCCGACCCCTGAGATCGGCCGCGTAGCCTAGTCGACGGCCGCACCGCCGTCGCGCTCCATACGGGCGTCCTGGGAGTGGGTGATCAGGACAGGCACGTGGCTGTGGTGCAGGACGTGGTGGCTGACGCTGCCCAGCAGCGCCGAGCGCACGGCGCCGCGACCCCGGGAGCCCATCACGACGAGGTCGTGTTGCCCCTCCTGCACCTGCCTGAGCAGTGCCTGCTTGGGAGAGTCCGACTTCACGACGGTCGTGACGGACACGGTCTCCGGCACCCGCTCCCGGGCCGCCTTGACGATCGCCTCCGTCTCCTCGCGGGCGTTCTCGGCCAGGTCGGCCAGGGCGGCGCCACCGAGCGTCGAGTAGGCGAACGGCGGCGGCGAGGGGACTGCGCTGAAGATAGTCAGGCGGGCGTGCTCCGCGTCGGCCAGGTCGATCGCGTGCCCTAGCGCCTCCTCGGCGTCCGCCGAGCCGTCGACTGCCACCAGGATGTTCCGGAACATCTAGCTCACCTGTCCTTCGTTGCGGTCACGGCGCCCCGGCGCCCGCCAGGTCCTCTTCCAGTCTGACGAGGGCCTCGGGCAGGTTGGCGCGGCCGAAGCCGACACGGACGTGACGGGGCTCGCCGTAGACGGAGCCGGGCAGCAGCAGCACGCCTGCCCGTGAAGCCGTCTGCTCGCACCACGCCGTCACGTCGCGCTCGTCGCGGACGCGGGGGAAGCCGATCGGCCCGCCCGTCGGGCGCACCCACTCCATCAGCTCGGAGCGACGTAACAGGAAGTCCTCCACGAGGGGCAGGTTCTCCAGCACGAGGGCGCGACTCTGCCCGACCAGATGCTCGCTGTGGCGCAGCGCCAGAGCCACCAGCAGTTCGCTGGGGGCACTGCAGCAGATCGACGTGTACAGCTTGAGATCCCTGATCCTGGCCAGCAGGGAGGGCTCGCGGCAGGCCAGCCAGCCGATGCGCAGGCCGGGCAGGCCGTAGGCCTTGGAGACGGTGTTCAGCGAGATCGCCCGCTCGTAGAGGTCGCATGCAGAGGGCGGACGGCTCGCCGGATCGTGCTCGAGGCCCCGGTAGACCTCGTCGCTGAGCAGGATCGTGCCCCGCTCCCGCAGCATCTCCAGCAGGCGTGTCAGCTGGGCGGGGGAGATCGTCGAGCCGGTCGGGTTGTGGGGGCTGTTCAGGTAGAGCATGCGCGTGCCGGGGCGCAGCAGGCCCTCCAGCTCGTCCAGGTCATAGCCCCAGCCGTCCTCGTGGCGGCGCTGCCACAGCGTCACCTCGGCGCCCGTCGAGCGGGCCACGGCGATCGCTGAGCCGTAGCTGGGCGCCTCCACGACGGCGTGCTCGCCGGGGCCGAGCAGGGCGTGGTAGGCGAGGAAGATGCCCTCCTCAGCGGCTGCCAGGGCCAGGACGTGCTCGGGCTCGACGCGCTCGTGCAGGCCCGCGACCGCCTGGCGCAGCTCGGGCGAGCCCGGCACCTCGGTGTAGCCGAGGCGCAGCCCCAGCAGCCGCTCGCCGGCGTCTGGCTCCAGCGCCAGCAGGTCCGACAGGGGCCGGGACTCGCAGTCGGAGCTGGACAGCATCAGCTCGGCCGTGAACTCCCAGCGCTCGTAAAAGCGCTCTATCTCGAAGGGCTCGATCTGCATCGGCTTCGATCCTAGATCCTGCCTGCCGGAGCGGGGGCGGCCCGGATAGCATCGAGACATCGCGAGCTTGGACGGTCAGGTGGCTGTGATCGGAGGCGGCGTCGTGGGCTGCGCGGTCGCCCACGCCCTCGCCCGCCGCGGCGTGGCGTGCTTCCTGATCGAGGCCGAGGCCGAGCTGGGGACGCGCGCCAGCGGGACCAACTCGGGCATCCTCCACACTGGCTTCGACTCGCTGCCGGGGGCGCTCGAGACAGCCATGATCCTGCGCTCTGCAGCGCTGCGGGAGGAGCTGCTGGGCGAGCTGGACGTGCCCCTGCTCAGGTGCGGCGCGCGCATGCGGGCCGTCGAGGAGGAGGGGCGGGCAGCACTCGATCGCCTGCAGGCCAACGCAACCGGCAACGGCGTCGAGGTGCACCGGCTCGGGGAGGAGGAGCTTTCGATCCCCGGCGAGGCGGTGACCGATCCGGCTGCCTTCACGCGGGCGCTGGGCATGGCCGCCACGGCCCACGGCGCGACGCTGATGACCTCCTCGCCGGTGACGGGCCTGTCGGCTGGGAGCGCGGGAGATCTCGAGGTCGAGTCGGCGGGCGGGGAGCGCCTGCGGGTGGCAGCGGTCGTCAACTGCGCCGGCCTGCAGGCGGACGAGGTGGCCACGATGGCGGGGGAGCGGACCTTCGAGGTCTACCCGCGCAAGGGCGAGTTCCTCGTCTTCGAGCAGGACCTGCAGGACCTTCTGCGGGAGATCCTGCTGCCCGTGCCCTCCTCCGCCGGCAAGGGCGTACTCGTCTTCCCGACGGTCGACGGGCACCTCGTGACAGGGCCGACGGCACGCGACCGCGAGGACAAGGACGACTGGTCGGTGGAGCCCGATGCGGCCGCCACGATCCTGGCGCGGGCCGTGCCGATGTTCCCGGCCCTGGAGGGCCGTGAGCCGATCGCCGCCTATGCGGGCCTGCGCCCGGCCGGGCGAGGCGTCAACTACGTGATCGAGCCGTCGCTGTCGCTGCCTGGGCTGATCGATGTGGCCGCCATCCGCTCGACCGGCCTGTCCGCCGCCTTCGGGATCGGCGAGCACGTCGCGGCGATCCTGGGCGACGCCGGTCTGGTCGAGCTCGGCCCCCCACAGCGAGCGGCGGAGTCGATGGCCGCACCCGCCGGGGAGCCGTGGTGGCAGCAGGCGGCGCGCCGCTCCCAGTCGCGATGACCGGGCCGCTGCTGCTCGGGATCGACGAGGGGACGACGGCCGTCAAGGTCGCCCTGTTCGACGCCGAGCTCCGCCCCCTGGCGGAGAGGCAGCGCCGTGTCGAGACCTCCCATCCCGCCCCAGGCCTGGTCGAGCAGGACCCCCTGGAGGTGCTGGAGGCGGTCGTCGAGACTGTCGCGGAGATCCTCGCGGCGGTTCCTGCGCAGGCCGAGGTGTACGCCGGCCTGGCCCACCAGGGCGAGTCCGTGCTGGCCTGGGACGCCCTCGACGGCACGCCCCTGACGCCCGTGGTCGTCTGGCAGGACAAGCGCCAGGAGGCGCTGCTGGCCGAGCTGAGCGAGGCCGACGTGGCCTGCACGGGCCTGCCCATCGACCCCTACTTCTCCGCCGGCAAGCTGGCCTGGCTCCTGCGCCACGACGGCTCCGTTCAGGACGCCGCGACTGCCGGCCGTCTGCGCCTTGGCACTGTCGACTCGTTCCTGACGGATCGCTTGGCAGGGCGCTTCGCGACGGACCTCTCGACCGCCTCGAGGACGCAGCTGCTGGCGCTCGGAGGCGAGGACTGGGACGGGAGACTGCTGGAGCTGTTCGGGCTGCGCAGGGAGTGGCTGCCCGCAACGGGGCCGACCGTCGGCGGGCTTGGCACCCTGCGCGAGCAGCGCTGGGGGCGGGGGCTGCCGTTGCGGGCACAGCTGGTGGACCAGCAGGCGGCGCTCGTCGGCGCCGGCTGCATCTCGCCGGGTCAGGTGAAGGCCACCTACGGGACGGGCGTCTTCGTGCTGGCGCGCACGGAGGCGGCCACGCGAGCGGACGGGCTGCTTCCCACCGTGGCCTGGGCCCTGCCCGACACGACCGGCGGGGTCGGGGAGGTCGCCTACGCGCTCGACGGCGGCGTCTTCACGGCCGGGGCGCTGCTGGAGTGGCTGGCCGGGGACCTGGGCCTGGCCGGGGACGCGCCGGCGCTGGCGCAGCTGGCTGCAGAGGTTCGCGACAGCACAGGGGTGAGGGTGCTGCCCGCCCTGGCGGGCCTGGGCTCGCCCTGGTGGCGGCCCTCGGCGCGGGGCGTCATCGCCGGACTGCACGCGGGCGTCCGCCCGGCGCACCTGGCACGGGCGGCGCTGGAGGCGATCGCGCACCGGGTCGCAGACGTCGTGGAGGCGATGGGCGAGGGGGCGGGCGGCGAGGCGCTGCGCGTGGACGGCGGCCTGACCAACGACCCGGCCCTGCTGCAGATCCAGGCCGACGTGCTGGGAGGTCCGCTGGCGGTGACGCGAGCCGACACGACCGTGCTCGGGGCGGCGATGCTGGCAGGCCTCGGAGCGGGCGTCTTCCCCTCCCTCGCCGAGGCGGCGACGCGGCTGCCCGCCGCACGCACGGTCACGCCCTCAGGCGAGGAGCGTGAGCGCCTGCGCTCCAGAGAGCAGTGGCGCTCGTTCGTGGCGAGGGCGGCAGCGCTCGAGGACGGCGGCTAACCGAGGTCGGCCTGGTAGCCGCCTGCTGCCAGGGCGTCCAGCATGTCGCGCGTGTGGTCCGGGCCGCGCGTCTCCAGGGTCAGCTCCACGGCTGTCTCGCGCACGCCCAGCGGCACGGCCTCACGGTGGTGCTCGACGCTGAGGACGTTGGCGCGGGTGCCGGCGACGAGCGTCAGCAGCTCGGCCAGGCCGCCGGGCCGGTCGGGGATGCGGGTGAAGATGCGCACCCGCCGGCCCTCCTCGGTTTCGTGGCGCAGCAGCAAGGCCGCCAGCAGGCCGCTGTCGACGTTGCCGCCGGAGAGGACAGCGACGGTGGCCCCCTCGACGGGCGGCAGGCCTCCGTGGAGGAGGGCCGCCACGGAGGCGGCCCCGGCGCCCTCGGCGACGAGCTTGGCCGTCTCGGCAAGCAACACCATGGCACCTGCGATCTGGTCCTCGGTGACTGTCAGGGCGCCTGCGGCCAGCTCGCGCAGCAGCGGCAGGGTCAGCTCGCCGGGACGCTTGACGGCGATGCCGTCGGCGATCGTCGTGGCGCTGGCGGGCTTCGCCTCGCGACCGGCCAGGGCCTCCACGAAGGGAGCGCAGGAGGCGGCCTGGACGCAGATCAGCTCGACCTCGCGACCGGACCCGGCGAGGGCCACGCCGATCCCGCCGGCGAGCCCGCCGCCGCCGACGGGGACGACGACGCGGGCCAGGTCGGGCACGTCGGCGAGCAGCTCCAGGCCGAGGGTGCCCTGCCCGGCGATCACGTCGAGGTCGTCGAAGGGGTGCACGAAGGCGGCGCCCGTCTGCGCGCTTCGCTCCCGGGCCAGCTCGACGACCTCGTCGACGGACTCCCCGCCGAGCTGCACGTCGGCGCCGAGGCCACGGACGGCCAGGACCTTCGAGACGGCCGCGTCGCGCGGCATGAAGACCTCGCAGCCCACGCCTCGCAGGCGGGCGGCGCGGGCGACGGCGCGGGCGTGGTTGCCGGCGCTGGCCGTGATCAGCCCGGCGTCGGCGTCCTCGCCCAGGGCCGCGACGCGGTTGAGGGCGCCCCGCAGCTTGAAGGAACCCGTCTCCTGCAGGCACTCGGCCTTCAGGACGACGGGGCTGCCCAGCCGTTCGGATAGCTCTGGGGAGGCGACCGCGGGCGTGTGGCGGACCTTGCCGGCGACAGCGTCCCGTGCGGCGGCCACGTCGATCTGATCGATCAGCGCCCTGGCGGCGTCACGGTCGACTGGGGGGTTGACCGTACGCACACCAGTCATGATGCTTGAAGGTATAGGTTGTGAGCCTTATCGAGCAAGTGGGTGGGGGCGGTGGTTGACCTGAAAGACATCCTCGCGCGTCTGGAGCCCTCTCTGGGTCCAGTCGACGGCGCGCCGTCTCCCCTTGAGGGTGGCATCACCAACCGCAACTTCAAGGTCGTGCTGGGCGGGGAGCCCTACGTGCTGCGCCTGCACGGCAAGGAGACGGAGCTGCTGGGCATCAGCCGGCAGGCCGAGAGGCAGGCCAACGAAGCGGCCGCGGATCTCGGCATCGCCCCGGCCGTGGCCGGCGTCTTCGAGGGCGGCCTGGTCACGAGGTACCTGGAGTGCGCCCCGCTGGAGCCGCTGGAGCTGGCGGCCCGGGTCGAGGAGGTCGGCCGGGCTCTGCGCGCCTTCCACGACAGCGCAACCGAGCTGGACGCCCGCTTCTGGGTGCCGGACCTGCTCTCCGACTATGCGCGCATCGCCCTGGAGCGGGGAGCCGTGCTGCCCGAGGGCTACGCCCAGGCGCAGCGGATCGCGGGCGAGATCGGAGCGGCACTGGGCGAGCAGGCCCTGCGGCCTTGTCACAACGACCTGCTCCCGGGCAACCTGCTGCGGGAGCGAGAGGAGGACAGGATCATGATCGTCGACTGGGAGTACGCGGGGATGGGACACCCCTGGTTCGACCTGGGCAACCTGTCGGTCAACAACGACTTCGACCCTGCCACGGACGAGCGGCTGCTGGGGGCCTACCTGCAGTCCGAGCCGACGGCCGGCGACCGCGCCCGCCTGGCGCTGGCGCGGCTGCTGTCGGACGCCCGCGAGGCGGCCTGGGGGGTCATGCAGGGTTGCGTGTCGGACCTGGACTTCGACTTCGCCGGCTATGCAGCCAAGCACTTCCAGCGGCTGGCCGGGGCGGCGAGCGGCCCCGACTACGAGCGCTGGCTGAAGACGGTGGGGGGCTGAGCGATGGTCAGGCCCCGCGAGCTTCCCGAGCGTGCCCGCGTCGTGATCGTCGGCGGCGGCGTGGGCGGCGCCTCGATCGCCTACCACCTGGCCGAGCTGGGCGAGCGCGACGTCGTGCTGCTGGACCGCAACGAGCTGACCAGCGGCTCGACCTTCCACTCGGCCGGCCTGGTCGGGCAGCTCCGCTCGAGCCTGCCCCTGACGCGGATGATGATGGACTCCGTCGAGCTGTACGGGCAGCTGGACTGCGGCTGGGTGCAGTGCGGCGGCATCCGCCTGGCCTGCACGCCCGAGCGCGAACAGGAGGTGCTGCGCCAAGTCGCCTGGGCCAAGACCTTCGGGCTGCCGCTGGAGCTGATCTCCCCTGCCGAGGCGAAGGAGCTGTTCCCGCTGATGGACACGGAGGGGGTGCGCTGCGGCTCCTACCTGGCCAGCGACGGCTACCTGGACCCGTCGCTGCTGACGATGGCCCTGGCCGAGGGGGCGCGGGCGGGCGGCGCGAAGGTCTTCACCCACACGCGGGTGACGGCGATCGACGTCGACGAGCAGGTGCCCGGCCATCCCCGCGTCCGCGGCGTGCAGACGGAGTGGGGCCCGATCGAGGCGGAGGTCGTCGTCAACGCGGGCGGCATGTTCGCTGCGGAGATCGGGCGCATGGCGGGCGTGCGGGTGCCGATCGTGCCCTTCGCCCACGAGTACCTGGTGACCCAGCCCTTCCGCGAGCGTGGGGCGGGTGGGGAGATCGTCCACCTGCCGACCCTGCGCGACCCCGACCTGCTGGTCTACTTCCGCGAGGAGGGGGGCGGGCTGATCATGGGCGGCTACGAGCGCCACTCGGCGCCGTGGGCCCTGGACGAGCACCTGCTGGACGCCGTGCCCCAGGACTTCAACGGACGCCTGCTGGAAGAGGACTGGCCCCGCTTCGAGGAAATCGCCGAGAACTCGAAGAGGAGGGTGCCGGTCATGGACGAGATCACGGTGACGCGCCTGATCAACGGCCCCGAGGCCTTCACGCCGGACAACGAGTTCTGCCTGGGCGAGAGCGAGGTGCGGGGCTTCTTCGTGGCGGCGGGCTTCTGCGCGCACGGCCTGGCGGGCGCCGGCGGCATCGGCAAGGCGATGGCCGAGTGGATCGTCGCGGGGGAGCCGAGCGGGGACATGTGGGAGATGGACATCCGCCGCTTCGGTCCGCACTACCGCTCCCCCTCCTACACGCTGAAGCGCACGACGGAGGTCTACGAGACCTACTACGACATCCGCTACCCCGGCCACGAGCGCCAGGCGGGCAGGCCGCTGCGGACCTCCAGCGCCTACCCCTGGCACGCCGAGCACAGGGCCTACTTCGGCGAGAAGTCCGGCTGGGAGCGGGTCAACTGGTACGAGAGCAACGCTGAGGCGGGCGACGAGTCGCTGCGTCCGCGCGGCTGGGCGGGCATGCACTGGTCGCCTGCGATCGGCGCGGAGCACCTGGGCACGCGCGAGCGGGCGGGCCTGTTCGACGAGTCCTCCTTCGCCAAGCTCGAGGTCTCCGGCCCGGGCGCCGCGGCCTTCCTGGAAGGCCTGTGCGACAACAGGGTGGCGCAGGCGGTCGGCGCGATCACCTACACGCAGATGCTCAACCGCCGTGGCGGCATCGAGTGCGACTTCACGGTCACGCGGGTCGAGGAGGAGGTCTTCTCGATCGTGACGGGGACGGCCTTCGGCAACCACGACCTGAGCTGGATCCGCCGCCATGCGCCAAGCGACGGCAGCGTGCGCTGCACGGACGTGACGGCCCGCTGGGCCTGCTTCGCGCTGTGGGGCCCGCGAGCCCGGGACATCCTGGCCCCGCTGACGCCGGACCCCCTGGACTTCGGCTACATGAAGATGAGGGAGATGGCGATCGGCGACGTGCCCGTCCGGGCGTTGAGGGTGACGTTCGTCGGCGAGCTGGGCTTCGAGATCTACTGCCCGACGGAGTACGGGGCCGGCCTGTGGCGGACGCTGTGGGAGGGCGGGCGCGAGCACGGCCTGATCGCGGGGGGCTACAAGGCGATCGACTCGATGCGCCTGGAGAAGGGCTACCGGGTGTGGGCGGCGGACATCACCCCCGAGGAGACCCCGACGGAGGCCGGCCTGTCCTTCTGCGTGAAGAGCGAGGGTGGCTTCATCGGCGCGCCTGCGCTGGCCGAGCAGGGCGATGCGCCCGAGCGACGGCTGCGCTGCCTGGTGCTGGAGGACCCGCGCTCGGTGGCGCTGGGCAACGAGCCGGTGCGGGTCGAGGGCGACGTGCTCGGCCGGGTCACGAGCGGCGGCTACGGCTACAGCGTCGAGCGCTCGATCGCCTACGCCTACCTGCCCGCGGAGATCGAGGTGGGGGCGAAGGTGGAGGTCGACATCTTCGGCCAGTGGGTCCCGGGCGAGGTGACCAGGGAGCCCCTGTTCGATCCCAAGGGTGAGCGCGTGCGGGGCTGAGCAGAGAGCCGGCGTAAAGTGGATAGGCTGGGTGAAGAACCCGACGATCCGATAGGCAAAGGAGGACAGTGCAAGCGATGTCCCTTTCACTTGGCGACACGGCCCCGGACTTCGAGGCGGAGACGACGGAGGGCCGCATCAAATTCCACGACTGGATCGGCGACTCCTGGGCGGTGCTGTTCAGCCACCCCAAGGACTTCACGCCGGTCTGCACGACCGAGCTCGGCTACATGGCCTCGATCAAGCCCGAGTTCGACCGTCGCGACGTGAAGATCATCGGCCTGTCGGTCGATCCGATCGACCGTCACTCCGAGTGGGCGAAGGACATCGAGGAGACGCAGGGCACGGCCCCCAACTACCCCATCATCGGCGACTCCGACTTCAACGTGGCCAAGCTCTACGGGATGCTCCCGGCGAGCACGGAGGGCGACGTCCTCAGCCGCACGCCGGCGGACAACCAGACCGTCCGCAACGTGTTCGTGATCGGCCCCGACAAGAAGATCAAGCTGATCCTCGTCTACCCGATGACAACGGGACGCAACTTCGACGAGGTCCTGCGCGTCATCGACAGCCTGCAGCTGACGGCCAACCACAAGGTCGCCACCCCTGCGCAGTGGCAACCGGGCGGGGACGTCATCATCGCCGGGTCCGTCTCCGACGAGGAGGCCAAACAGACCTACCCCGACGGCTGGAAGACGCCCAAGCCCTACATCCGCATCGTGCCTCAGCCGGAGTGAATAGCCGCCCCCGCACTGCTGGCACGGCTGGTGGGCGGCGTCGGCCGCGGCGGCGTGATGTTCGAGCGTCGCAACCGGACGCTGCCCAGTCACTGACGCGGGCCGGGTGTAGGCTGGCCCGGTGAGACTGGCGCCGGACCGCCCGCTCGGCCTGCACCCCGCCACCGCCGAGGACTACCGCGAGCTGGCACGCAGGGCCCTGCCCCGCCAGCTGTTCGACTACATCGACGGGGGCGCCTACGACGAGGCGACCCTGCGTGCCAACATCGCCGATCTGCGCGCACTGCTGCTGCGTCAGGTCGTCCTGCGCGACGTGTCCGTCCGCGAGCAGGCGACGACCGTCCTGGGCCAACAGCTCTCGATGCCCGTCATCCTGGGACCGGTCGGACTGTGCGGGATGTTCGCCCGGCGGGCGGAGGTCCAGGCGGCTCGGGCGGCTGAGTCCCAGGGCATCCCCTTCGTCGAGTCGACTGTCTCGATCTGCCCGATCGAGGAGGTGGCGGCAGCGACCAGCAGCCCGCCCTGGTTCCAGCTCTACGTGATGCGCGACCGCGGCTATGCGGAGGACCTGATGGCCAGGGCCCGAGCCGTCAAAGCCCCTGTGCTGGTGCTGACGCTGGACATGGCCGTCGTCGGCGCCCGCCATCGGGACACCCGCAACGCAGTCGTGGCGGCCCATTCGACCTGGGCGCGGGCGCGACGGGCCGCCGACCTGGTCTCCCACCCGGGCTGGGTGCGTTCTGTCGGCCTCGGCGGCAAGCCGCTGACGTTCGGCAACCTCGAGCGGGCGGTGCCGGGGGCGAGCAGGCCCGAGCAGTTCAGGGAGTGGGTCGACGCGCAGTTCGACCCGAGCGTGACCTGGGAGGACATCGCGTGGGTGCGCGAGCACTGGGACGGCCCCCTGCTGGTCAAGGGCGTGCTCGACCCCCAGGATGCGCGACGGGCGGTGCAGGCGGGCGTCGACGGCATCGTCGTCTCCAACCACGGCGGGCGCCAGCTGGACGCCGTGCCCTCGACCGCCAGGGCGCTGCCTGCGATCGTGGACGCAGTCGGCGGCGAGACGGAGGTCCTGGCCGACGGCGGCGTGCGCTCGGGTCTGGACGTGGTCAAGATGCTTGCGCTGGGAGCACGGGCGGTGCTGATCGGAAGAGCCTGGGCGTGGGCCGTGGCGGGTCGCGGCGAGGCCGGCGTGCGCCACGTCCTGAAGGTGATGCGCGCGGACATCGACGTGGCGCTGGCGCTGACGGGGAACACGTCTGTCGCGGAGCTCGACCGCTCTGCGCTCTACGAGTCCGGCGCTCCCGTCGCGGGCTGAGCTCCCGCCCGCCGGCGCTTGTTGCGAGCCTGTCACGAGGCCTGTCCGCGGGCGGCACCCGTGTGTATGATCGTCAAGGCCATTTGAGGGACCCGAAGATCAAGGAGGAGGGGGATGGCAGGGATCACCCGTCGTGAGCTGCTGCAGGCAGGTGCGGGCGCGGGCGCGCTGGCCCTGGGCGCGAATCCGCTCGTGCAGGAGGCGCTTGCCAGGTCGGCGACACCGGGCCAGCTGTCGGACATCGAGCACGTCGTGATCCTGATCCAGGAGAACCGCTCGTTCGACCACTACTTCGGGACGCTGCCGGGAGTCCGCGGCTTCAGCGACCCGACGGCGCCTCGCAGCGTCTTCGAACAGCCCGGCTACGACGTCGAAGGCTACGGCGGCGTGCTGATGCCCTTCCACGCGTCCTCGACGGGCGCGCCCGGCGAGCGCTGCTTCCCGGACATCACGCACTCCTGGGTGCCACAGCACCAGAGCTGGAACAACGGCGCGATGGACGGCTTCGTGCGGGCCCACCTGACAGCGGACGGCCCCAGCGCGGGTCCGGCCACGATGGGCTACTACACGCGCGAAGACATCCCCTTCTACTACGCCCTGGCCGAAAGCTTCACGATTTGCGACAACTACTTCTGCTCGGTCCTGGGCCCGACCTACCCGAACCGCCTGATGGCGATGACGGGCACGATCGATCCGGAAGGCCTGGCGGGCGGCCCGCTGGTCCAGACCTACGAAGACTACGAATTCCTCAAAGGCCGCTTCAAATGGACGACGATGCCGGAGCAGCTGTCGGCGGCCGGCATCAGCTGGAAGTCCTACACCGGCGTGGAACTCGGCTACGAGGACAACATGCTGGAATTCTTCGAGAGCTTCCAGACCAACCCGGAGCTGAAAGCCAAAGGCCTCGACCCGACCTACCCGAAGGACTTCGTCCGGGACCTGCACCACGAAGAACTGCCGCAGGTCTCCTGGATCAACACTTCGGTCCTGCAGACCGAACACCCCGGCTACTCCTCGGCCAAGGTCGGCGAGTTCATCGTGGAGAGCCTGATCGCGAGGCTTCACCAGCACGGAATGTGGGAGAAGACGGCCCTGTTCGTGACGTGGGACGAGAACGGCGGCTTCTTCGACCACGTGGCGCCGCCGGTGCCGCCCCTGGCAACGCCAGGGGAGTACCTGACGGTCCCCGACATCACGAACAACGACGGCGGCATCACGGGCCCGATCGGGCTGGGCTTTCGCGTGCCGATGCTCGTCCTGTCGCGCTTCAGCCGCGGCGGCTTCCTCTGCTCGGACCAGTTCGACCACACCTCGATGCTGCGCTTCCTGGAGACGCGCTTCGGCGTCGAGGTCCCGAACCTGAGCCAGTGGCGCCGGGAAAACACGGGCGATCTGACGAGTGCGTTCAACTTCGCAGAACCGAAGGAAGGCAGGGGCAAGCTGCCACCGGTCAGGCTGACCGAGGAGGAACAGCTCGTCGGCGCCTGCGAAGCGATCACTCCGCTGAGCGTGCCGCCCAACTCGATGCCCGCAGAGGGCGCACGCCAGTGGCGCACGCCGTCGGGGCCCTGACCGAGCGGGTCAGTCGGACAGCTCGAGCCTGACCACGGCACCCGGCTCGGGCCTCGGGCGCACGGACGCCATCGACGCGGCCAGGTTGAGGCCGACGGGACCCACCTCGAGCGAGAGGCCGCCGGGCGTGGGCAGGAACAGCAGACGCAGTTCTGCGTCGCCGGCGCTGCCCGCGACGATCTGCGCCAGGCGGCTCTGAAGCCCGGCAAGTAGCTGTGGATCTGTCTGCTCGCGGGTCGTGAGCGCGTCGATCAGCCGGGGCGTCACGGCGGCGGCGAGGTCGGGGATGACGGCAAGGGCGACAGCCGTGTACGTAACGGGAGCAGCCGTCTGGGCGTCGGGCAGGACGGGCAGGGCGGGCAGGGCCGCGACCCCGGGAACGTCCAGCTCCATGCGCACCTCCGTCCCGCCGCCGGGCAGGTTGGTGTAGGTCACGCGCCTGCTGAGCAGGTGGACGATCGGCATGCCGATCCCGGTGTGGGGCTGTGTGCGCTCGCCGAGGTGGGGACGGATGCCGATGCCGCGGTCTCGCACGACGGCGGTGACGCTGTCGGGAGCCGTGAGGAGCTCGAGCTCGAGCGGGCCCTCGACACCCTCGTAGGCGTGCAGCACGACGTTCTTGCAGGCCTCCTCGACGGCTGTGGCGAGATCGTTGCGGGCCAGGGCGTCGACGGCGAGGACGTCGGCCAGGCCGTCGAGGGCGGCGCGGATGATCTCGATGCAGCCGGGGCGGTTGGAGAGGGCCAGGCGGAGGCTGGGCTGCGCTGGGGTCACGGCGGCGACTCTAGCCCGCAAGGAGAGCGGCGCGCGGAACCGAGCCTGGTCCCGCGCGCCGCGCGCGTTGGTGTCTCCGGGAGACGACCTACGCTTTGATCATCAGGGCTTCGCCCTTGTTCACCTCGGTGGCCGAGAGGCCCGCGTAGGCTTCCGGCGTGCATTCGACGCCCAGCAGCGATTTGATGTATTCGCCGCAGATCAGCGTCTTGATGATCGGGCGCTCGATTTTGGCGATTTCGCCTTTCAGGTCGGCTTCGATTTCGGCGTTGATTTCGCCTTCTTCGGAGGCCCACCCGAGCGGGTTCACGAGCGGTTTGTATTTGTAGGAGCCGTATTCGTGTTCGCCGATGATTTCGGCGGGGGTGTCGACGGTTTCCGATTCCTTGCTGACGGCGTTGACGTCTTTCTGGACGGCGCCGATGATGCCGCCGGTCACGGTCGCTTCGAGGTCTTCGCAGCCGAAGACGACGAGCGTTCCGTTCGGGCCGGGGTGAGCTTCGCTTTCGAGCTTCAGGCCGACGACGGGACCGGTTTCGTCGAGGATCCCCAGTTCGCCCTTGAGGCCGGTGATCTTGATTTCGCCCTTCTTGGCTCCGGCTGTGGAGCAGTTCTTGGTGCCGAGGGCCACGCACTTGGAGTAGACGACGGTGACGTCTTCCTCCTTGTTGGGCAGCGCCAGTTTGCCGTTGTCCTTGCTGGAGGCGCACTGGACCTTGTCGTCGCCCAGCCAGGTTTTGACGTGCAGGACGGCCGCGCCGCCCTTGCCCTTGAATTCCTTGCCCTTGCCGATGCCTTCCTGCAGGACGTAGCCGCCCTTGCCGGGTTCGCTGGCTTCCGTGCAGGTCTTGTTCTTGTAGCCACCCGTGTTCTTGGGCGACGCCTTGGCGCATTCGTACCACGTCGGCACGGGCGATGCGGCTGCGCTGCCGGCGCCGATGCCGGCGATCGCGAAGACGGCGACGAGGCATGCCCCGACGATCCTGATCCGCGTCATCTGCTTCCCCTCCTTATTGCTGCTGGCAGTTGTCCGACCGCCCGTTCGCCCCATCCTCGGGGCTGCGCTGGGCCGGTCGTCGTGGCCGGCCTTCCGAGCCGGCGCTGATCGCGGCGACTCTCCCAGAAACCACCGACTCCGTCAAGGTCAACCCTCTTGCTGACAACCGATCGTTCACGGCCCGTGAACCGTCTTTACCACCTCGTGAACATTGTCGAGAAAACCTATGGACTTTATGTGGAATGTGCTACGTTCGCGCCGCGGGGCCGAGAGAGCCCCCTCCAAACCAAGCGAGACCCGCGAAAGGAAGAGCACCCATGGTCCACAGAACATCGAGCAGCGCGCCCCGGTCGGGGCTGCAGGGACGGCTCCAGCGACTGATCGGCGCGACAGCGGTGGCGGTCGGCGCGGCCGCGTTGGCACTTGCCGGGGCGGCAACGGCGACTGCTGCACCGACAAGCCCCCCGCCGGTGTCGATACTGACGTCAAGCCCCTTCGTGGGGCAGGAGGACTTCTTCATCACGCCGACCGGCGACGCGAGCACGTACGCCAACGGCCCTGAGATCCTCAGCCCCAGCGGAAACGTCGTCTGGTTCGACCCGATCCCGACGGGCCAGACGGCGGCAGACTTCCGGGTCCAGCGCTACGAGGGCCAGCCGGTCCTGACGTGGTGGCAGGGCACGGGCCTGGGCGGCCTGTCCTCGGGCACGGACTACATCTACAACGAGCACTTCCAGCAGATCGGGACGGTCAACGCGGGCAACGGCCTCAGCGCGGACGGTCACGAGTTCCTGATCACCCCGTGGAACACTGCGCTGATCCTGTCGTACACGACGGCGACGGCCAACCTGACGTCGATCGGCGGACCGGCCGACCAGACGGTCGTCAACGGCGTCGTCCAGGAGGTCGACATCCACACGGGCAAGGTCCTGTTCCAATGGAACAGCGAGGACCACGTGCCGTTCAGCCAGAGCGAGCAGCCGCTGCCGGCCTCCGCGAGCACACCGTGGGACTGGTTCCACGTCAACGCGGTCAAGCTGGACACGGACGGCAACCTGCTGATCGACGCCCGTGACACGTGGACGACCTACAAGGTCGACATCCACACGGGCAACATCATCTGGCAGCTGGGCGGCAAGGCATCGAGCTTCAAGCTCCAGGCGGCGCCGGGCCAGACGCTCGACGAGGCAGGCGAGATCTTCGCCTGGCAGCACGACCCGGAGGCGCTGGGCAACGACGTCTACACGTTCTTCGACAACGAGTCCTCGGGCGTTCCGGAGCTCAGCACGAGCCGAGCCGTGACGGTCAAGCTCAACCCGTGGGCCCGCACGGCGACACTGGTCTCCTCCGAGGACCAGCCTGAGGGCCTGGTGGCGCCCTCGCAGGGCAATGCGCAGACGACAGACCGCGGCAACCTGGTCGTGGGCTGGGGCGCGCTGCCCTACTTCTCGGAGTTCAGCCCGTGGGGCAAGCTCATCTTCAACGCCGAGCTCCCGGCGGGCGTGAACACCTACAGGGCCTACCAGGAGCCCTTCCCCGGCGGCTACGGCTGGGGCTTCGGACGGCACTTCTAAATCTCACGACCGGCATGGAGCGGCTCGCCTCTGCGCGGGCCGCTCCGCCGGCCGCCGTCGCTGCGCCGGTTGTCAGTCGCCGGTGGCGGAGAAGTGCTCGGGGTCGACGGGGCCCAGCACCCCTCCGATCAGCTTGAGGGGACCCCTGTAGCCGCGCAGAACGGCGATCAGCTGCGAGGGCTCGGTGACGTCGACGGCCCCGCCCGGGTACTTGGTCGTCTCGTGGTTGCTGACGCCGGCGGGGGCGCTGTAGGCGCCGGCTGCGTTGAGCTGGGCCTGTTCGTAGAAGGTCCTGTAGCCGCTGGTGACGGTGCCGTGCCAGCCGTGTTCGGAGGCCCATTGCAGGATCGGCACGATCCAGTCGGCGATCGGCTTGCGGCGGGGGTTCCAGGGCGTTTCGGGAGTCTGGACTTCGAGGCCTTCGCCGGGCTGCGACTGGGCCTCTTCGAAGGAGGCGGCGGATTCTCCGGAGGGAAGTTTGATGCCCGCCTTGCGGGCGACTTCGAGCTCGCGCTTGACCTCGGCCGTGGAGGGGGCGCCGGCGGCTATGTGGACCTTGCCTTCGGCGACGATCCTGTCCGAGGAGGCGTCGATGCGGGCGACGACGCTCTGCGCCGGCGGGTCGGCGGAGGTCTTGGGGCGGGACCTTGCGTGGGCTGCCGCGGGCGCGGGGTGGCCGGGCTCGGCCGACGAGCAGCCGCAGACGATGGCTGTGAGTCCGATCAGCAGGGCGGACGGGATGAGGCGGTGAACGGCGAAGGCCATGGCCTGCAGCCAAGGTAGCGCGCGCGGGCGGGACCGCCGCGCGACAGGTGGGGCTAGGACGTCGAGGGGCCGGCGTGGACCCGGCGGGCCTGGCGGAAGCTGACCATGCGCGAGCGGCTCTCGTCGTAGAGCTTGAGTTTCGTGGCCAGGAGGCCGTCGAGCAGCGTGATGGTGGGCACGTCCTGCAGGGCGGGAGTCTGGTCGTGGGCGCGCCTGAGGTGGTAGTTGGGGATCTGGGCGTTGAGGTGGTGGATGTGGTGGTAGCCGATGTTGCCCGTGCAGAAGCGCAGCGGCGCGGGCAGCTTCAGGTATGAGCTTCCCCGCAGTGCAGCGTCGGCGAAGCTCCAGTTCTCCTCGTCGTTCCAGTAGACGTCCTCGAACTGGTGCTGGACGTAGAACAGCCAGATGCCGATCGAGCCGGCCAGCAGGGCAGGCAGGCCGAGCGCGAGCAGGTAGTCGCGCCAGCCCATCTGCCAGACGAGCAGGCCGACGAGCACGGCGAGGGCCGCGTCTGTCGCGAGGACGCTGCGGCGCATCCGCGGCCGTGCTCCCTTGGCGACGATGCGCGGCCCGACGATCATGGCCATGATCGGCCCGATCCCGAACATGACGAGCGGGTTGCGGAACAGCCGGTAGCCGAGCTTCGCCTTGGGGGAGAGGGCGTTGTACTCGGAGATCGTCAGCGTGCGCAGGTCGCCGGTGCCACGGCGGTCGAGGTTGCCCGAGGTCGCGTGGTGGACTGCATGGTCGTGGCGCCAGCGCAGGAAGGGTGAGTACAGGAGCAGCCCGATCGAGCGACCGAGCCACAGGTTCGCGCGCCTGGATGCCAGGAACGAGCCGTGCGAGCAGTCGTGGAAGACGATGAAGGAGCGGACCAGGAAGATGGCCGCCGGGATGCCCAGCAGCAACGCCAGGGGCGACTGGGCGAGCAGCAGGTAGATGGCGACGGACAGGCCCAGGTAGGGGACGACGGATGTGGCCAGGCACAGGGCGGCGCGCAGGGAGTCGGGTTGGGCGTAGGGCGCGAGCTCGTCGCGCTTGGAGCGCGCGTCGGTGCTGCTCTCGGCGGCACGGACGCGGGGGGCGACTGCCGGTGGGGCGCTCAACGTGCGCCCGTCCGTGCCCGCCGGCGTGGCCGTCCGCTCGAGGAGCCTGCCCGTCGCGGCGGGTGACGCTCCTCGCCGCCGAGGTTGTGGCTGAGGCCCAGCCGCCCGGCCAGTTTGCGCATCTCGTGCAGCTCGCCGGCGCCGACGAGGGTCACGCCGATCCCGCTGTTGCCGGCGCGGCCCGTGCGGCCAACGCGGTGGATGTAGGTCTCATGGTCGCCGGGCGGGTCGAAGTTGATCACGTGTGAGACGCCCTCCACGTCGATTCCGCGCGCAGCGAGATCGGTCGCGACAAGCGTATCCACGTGCCCGGCCTGAAAGCGCGACAGCGCCTTGTCGCGCTGACCCTGTGACTTGTTGCCGTGGATGGCGACGGTCTTCAGGCCCCGTGCGTCCAGGCGCTTGACGAGGCGGTCGGCGCCGCGCTTGGTGCGGACGAACACGATCGCCCTGTCGCGCTCGCCTTCGAGTTGCTCGACGAGCGCCTCGAGGCGCTGCTCGTCGCGGATGGCGACGAACCGGTGCTCGACCAGCGGCTCCTCCTGACGGGCGGGGTCGCTGTGCTCGCGGCGTACGGCGCCGGTTGTGTAGCGGGCCGCGAGATCGCCGGCGACGCCGTCGAGCGTGGCCGAGAAGAACAGGGTCTGGCGGCTCTTGGGACAGGCGCGGACGATGCGGTCGATGGCGGGGCGGAAGCCCATGTCGAGCATCCTGTCGGCCTCGTCCAGGACGAGCATGCGCAGGTGATCGAGCGTGAAGGCCCTCCGCGCGAGCAGGTCCTCGAGGCGGCCTGGGGTCGCGACGAGGATGTGCGCCCGCTTGGCCTTTGCGGCCTGGGCGACGATGCCGACACCGCCGTAGACGGCTGCGACCCGCAGGCCGTTGGCGGCGGCGAGGTCCTCCAGCTCGGCCACGATCTGGGCGGCGAGCTCGCGCGTGGGGGCCAGCACCAGGGCGGCCGGTAGGCGCTCGTCGCGGGCGAGGCGCTCCACGAGCGGGATCCCGAAGGCGAGCGTCTTGCCGGAGCCTGTCGGGGCCTTGACGAGAACGTCCCGGCCGGCGAGCACGTCCTCCAGGACCAGCTGCTGAACGGGGAAGGGCGCCGTTATGCCACGGCGAGAGAGGGCGCCGCGCACGGCACCGGAGACGCCGAGATCGGCGAAGGACTGCTTGGACATCTACTGCTCCTGACGGCGCTCGTTGGCGCCTGCGGTTCGAGAGGATCTGGCTGACCCGAACCGCACCCTGGCGGGACTCAAGCGAGCTAACCCCGCGACCGAAAGACTCGGCCGCCACCGAAGACGCTAACAGACGCTCGTGCGGGGAGCGGCAGGACGTCTGTCATGACGCTCCCTTCCCAACCACCGGTCCGAGGCCTGTCGCGCGGTAGACTTGTGCCAGCAGTCACATGTCGAGGCGACGCAGCCCGCGCAGGCAAGGTGCCTGCGACCAGCGTTTCAAGGCTGGTGCGGCGCTCGCCCAATCAGCGCCAGGGCACGGGCGGCCCGAACGCGTTAGTGCCAGGAGAGCCCGTGCCCAGTTCCTACCAGGAACGCCAGCAGGAGCAGCATGAGCAGAAGCTCAGGGACATCCGCGAGCAGGTCGAGAGCGGCAAGCTGGTGATCCGCAAGATGACCCCGGCGGAGCGCAAGCGCTTCCCGCCGACCGAGCCCGGCCCGCGCGCCGCCCGCGGCAAGCGCTCCTGATGGGCCGCTTCTTCATCCCCCCGCACACCGACGGCGACCAGGCGGCCGAGCCGGCCTACCGGGCGCTGCGCGACCAGGCCGAGGCCTGCACGGGCGTGGTCTCTCGCGAGCGGCGCATCGAAGGCGTCCAGTGCCGACGAAGCGGACACGACCACGAGCTGCGGGTGGGAGAGGCAGACGCAGGCAACGGGCAGACCGTGACCGCGATCATCCAGCTCGGGCGGAGCACCTACACGGTGCACCACCTGGGCACGGACCCGAGCCGTCCGCCGGAGCCCCTCGTGCTGCAGCAATCCGAGGTTTACGCCGTCACGGACTTTCAGTAGGGACGTACCGCGCGGGGGTCGGCCTCGAGCCGGCGTGCTTCAACTCATCCCCGGCGGGTTATCCCGGTGACCTCCCACGCCCGGCCGAGGGCGCTGCCATAGAAGGCCACGACGACCAGCACCAAAGCACGTTGCAGCGCAGCACTGTGGGTGTTCGCCAGGAGCGCCACGGCGAGACCGAGCTGCGCCGAGTAGCCCGCAACGGAGATCGACGCGAATGCGAGGTTCAGCCGTCTGCTCCGAGAGCCGGGAGAGAAGTTTCCGGCCCGTTTTGCCCTCGGTATCAGCCGTCTGGTGGCCAGAAGGCCGACGCCCGCCATTGCGATGCTCGATAGCCCGAGGACGACTGCGCCCCCGGTCAACGCCACGATCGAGACGAAGAAGATGTCTACGAGGACGACGAAGGCGCTTCCTGCCAAGACGGTACGCAGCTCCCGGGTCCTCGGGTCAGCGTCGTCGGCGTTGACGACCGATACGGCCACGACGAGCAACCCCAGGATGGCAGCGGATGCGCCGGCGCTCGCGCTGAAGAAGCTCTCGTAGTGGCCGACCACGGCACCACCCTAATTGAGCGTCAGCGCCGGAAGAGGTCAGCGAGTTGCAAGCAGAACGCTAGCTGATTGCTAGCATACGGTCTATGTCCACGCTCTACCTGCGGAACGTCCCGCCCGATCTGGACGCTGCCCTCACAGCGGACGCCCGCGCGAACGGCGTGTCGAAGAACAGACGCGCCATCGAGGCGCTGCAACGCGGCCTTGGGCTCGACCAGGTGAAGCGCTCGGAGCTGGTCATGCAGATAAAGAGAGATCGCCCGTCCGTGAATGTGGACGTCGCCAGGCTGATTCGCGAGGAGCGCCCTGGCCAGGACGCATGAGGCCGCGTTGGTCGTCGCCGACGCATCGGTGCTCGTCGAGCTGGTGATCGACGGGCGTCACCGCGCCGGAGCAGAAGTACTTCTCGAGCGCTACGCAGACCCGCAAACGCGGCTCACGTTCGTCTCGGCCGCCCACGGTCTGATCGAGGCTGCGAGTGCGCTGCGAAGGCTCGTCCGGCAACGTGCCGTGGCAGCCGCGGATGGCGCGGCGGCCGTTCGGTGGCTGGGTGAGCTCGACATCGTGCTGGACGCGACCGCGCCACGGCTGCCACGCATCTGGGCGCTTCGTGATCGCATGAGTGCCTACGACGCAGCGTATGCGGCTGCGGCCGAGGCCGCCGGCGTACCACTCCTGACTGCCGACAACCGTCTCCTGCGCGCATGCCGACACGACGGCATTCCGGCACAGCACATCGACGAGCTGGCTGCTGGAGCCTGAAGACCGATGGGCGATCCCACGCCACATTCCGAGGTCCCCTGCGTTCGTCTGCGCATGAGGCTGAGCTGCGCGAGAATTGGGCTCGCGCTCGCCTCAGCGAGCCGCTGGCTCCCATTGAGCCGCTGCGCTGAAGCTCTACCATCCAACCATGCGCAGCACCCCGATTCTCCTCGAAGCCGTCGCCCTCGACGGCCATGTTGTGCATGTGCGCTTCGCGGATGGCACTGCAGCCGATGTCGATCTTGGCTATCTCCTCGACTATGGCGGCGTGTTTGAGCCTCTGCGAGACCCGACCTACGTCGCAAGCCTCGAAGCCAACGCCGAAGCGGGAACGATCGTCTGGGCCAACGGCGCAGACATTGCACCAGAGACGCTGTACGCGCATGCACGGAAGTGCGCGACCGCCACGGTGTAGGCGTGTCAGGCCAGTGACACGCCCGTACTAGTGGGCGATCCTGGATTCGAACCAGAGACCTCCCCCTTATCAGGGGAGGGGTGCGGTCGGGTCTCAGGCAGGATCGTGATGGATGCGGCTTCCATCGGGCTTCCAAAGAGAGGGGCCCGAGACCCAAGCATCCGGAGCGGGTCGGTTCCGCTCGTTCCTCGACATCGCCACAGCGCCACGCTGCCGTACTATGATTCCGAATCTCGGGATCATGCTGTGTCCGCACGTTCGCACGACTGATTGGCGCCGTCGCGCCCGTGGTTTGGCGTTGGCCGCCGCTGCGAGCGGCGCTGCTGTCGGGCTCTCGCTCCCCGCCATGGCGAACGCCGAGGCGCCCGTCATCGGGTCCATCAAGGCGAGCAGCGAGTACTCCGGCCAAGAGACGATCGAAGTTCAGATCGACCCCGAGTCTTATGAAACGGTGTGGACGATCAGCTTGGATTGCCCCGATCAACCACGTTGCCAGAGCACGGAAGGTCGGCTGCCCGCCGGGGACGGAAGCCACACCGTCACCGTCGTGATGGCGGGACTTGAAAATGACACCCACTACGGATTCTCGGGCGAAGCAAGCAGTCCCGCTGGCGCGACGAACTTCTCGGGTGAATTCGAGTCGATCCCGGCCGGTGCGGCACCCGAAGGGGTCAAGGACAAAGAAGTCTATACACCACCCCCGCTGTCCTGGACAACCCAGAGCCTTAAGGAATCCGCCGAACAAACAGTTCGAGAACAGCGGGAAAAAGAACACGCAGAACAGGCGGCTAAGGAAGCTGCCAGTCACGCCACCGCCGAAGCAGAAGTAGCAGCAGCAACACATCAAGCAGCAGTCCACCCGGAGACGAAGCCGGCGTGCGTCGTACCCAAGCTGAAGGGCGATACGCTCGCGGCCGCCCGCCGCGCTCTGACCGCAGCGCATTGTCGTCTTGGAACCGTCCACAGGCCGTCGCTCCAACACGGCACGCTGCGCGTCAGGCGCCAGAGCGCGCGGGTGGGGAAGCACCTTGCGAACGATGCTCGCGTTGCGCTCTGGATCGAAGCAACGAATGGCGCTAAGCAAGCGCATCGCTGAACGCGCCTCGGAGTAGCGGTTTTTGGGATCGTGGGCGGACGCGCCACAGACGCTGGCGGTCGCCCTACAGGATCGTGGATAGCTCGCCAACGGCGAGGCTGAACCGTCCTGACGGCGCCGCATAGCGATGCCCCGTCAAGATTGCGGATGATCGGATCGACGATCGACTTGCATGCGGACGGACTCCCTATGCCAAGCCCGTCCGGCGACAAACGTCAGCCACAACTGCCCCGCTCCCAGGGCTGCGGCCAGAAGGATCGAAGCCAGGGAGACAGCTCCGTGTGTCGTCAGGACAGAGCCCACGAAGATCGAAAGGACGACCGTAGGCAGGACGGCGAGGTCGATCAAAATCAGACCGACGAATGCCACGAGCCAAAGGCGGCGCATGCGTCGAGATTATCGGACGATTCCGACCTTCGCGGTCGGCAATGCACCGGTGCCGCAGGTCAACGTTGCTCTTTACCTCTGCAACCACACGGCCAAGCACGCGCACTGTCCGTCCTCCTACTGGACCGCCCGCCGAATCCGCACGGACACAGAAGATTCAGCGAGTGGGCGATCCTGGATTCGAACCAGGGACCTCTTCCTTATCAGGGGACGCGGCGCCGCGGCCAGCGAGTCGATAGCGCCCGTGTTCTTTGAGCGACACTGCGCGGTTGGCGAGTCACGATCCGGCTCGATTTGGTCCGATCCGGCGGAGTTTGGGCAGCAGAACGCGCGTGCTGCCCAATGAGACGGCGGCCCACGGTGCTCGTCCTCGACACAGAGGTCAGGGCGGCAGGTGTATGCCGACTCGGACGCTTGGACATGCGCGCGCCCGATCCACCGGTAGCATGCCCCGCTCAAGTTTCGTATGGGGGAACGACAGGTGATACGGCGCGTGATTTACGCGATGGCAGCCGCGTTGGCGATCAGTCCTGCCGGCTGCGGCGGGGGCGCAGCAAACATCCAGTCCACCGCATCGACGCAGGCTGCGGTAGTGGCAACGACCAAAGCACCGACCGCTCTCGAACTGAAGGCCGAGGCGCGAAGACGGAGGCGCGAAGCGGCGGCCAAGGAGCGGCGCGAAGCGGACAAACGGATGCGGGAAGCTGCCGAACGGCACAAGGAAGCCATCGAACGCCATCGAGAAGAAGACGCTAGAAAGCTGGAAGAACAGGAAGGGTACGGACTCGGCGCCACAAGGGCGACGTTCGAAGCCCACAACACAATGGCCTCGCAGGAAGGCAGCGAACCACCCGAGGGCACGGACTACTATCGAATCCTCGAAACCCGCAACGGACGGGTCATCGCGGACGAAGTAACCATCTACGCCTCGCCGCCCTTCAGCAATCAAGAACGGATGGGGCTGCTCGGTGGCGTCGATTTGCCGCATGGTGCGGAACCGTTGCCGGAACTGGAACATGGTGGCTGCTACGTGTGGCGGAGTTCCGTCCTGAAGCGACTGGTCGGAGGAGAATACGCCGAAGCGACGACCGAAAGCGGGACCACCACGGCGCGCATGGAGGCGGTGTCGTCGCCAAGATGCTGAACCCGCTTACATTCACTGCTAGCCGGGTTCACCACTCGGCTCGTGCTGATATCCGTCTCGCGGCGCCGCCAGTGGCGACCGTGACCGAGCGCCTGCTGCGCCAACGCGGGAAGTGAGACGCGGCCCCACGGGGGAGTTTCCGCAGTTCTCGCAGTCTCCGGGCATCATGGCCGAGTTGGTGTCGGCAGGCAGCTAGCGTATCGGCGATGTACGCTCCGACTCAGGCGCCCGCTTGGCCGACGCCGCTCGTGGCTCCCTACACCTATCGGACGGCTTTGATTCGTCTCAGGGAATACGAGGGGCGTCGCTGCCTTTGGCGGCCGGCGGCCGGCGCGTTGTGGTTTGCGTCGATCCCAGTGCTCGCCATCGGGGGCTTTGTCGGTGGCGCTTATCTGGCGGGCGATCTTCACCAGTTCGTGCGCGTCGCGCTCGGTGCCGTGGTGGCGCTCGGCCCAGGGCAGCTCGTGGCTGGTTACGTTTGGCGGCGTCGGCCCTGGGATCGGCTGCTTCTCGACCGCCTGCTGACCTACAAGCAGATCGACGGACCGCAAGACCTGAACGCACTGATTCGACGGGCCGACTTCGTGCGGGCCTGCCGCGCGTTGAGGCGCGCCAAGCTGAACCCGGCGGGGGGCACGCGCGTTCCGTCTCATCCCGAAGTGCCAGACCTTGACCTGAAACTCATTGTGGGCCGCTCGGCGCATTGGCATCCGCCCGGCTCACCCGAGCTGTTCGCCCAGGTCCGCGAGTGCCTTCGGGCCGCGGGGATCAGGGCGCGGGTCGGGCGCGAGGACATCAACCCGACTGCCTAGCCGCTCCTGCGCATCGTGACGCTCGCGCATGCGCGCGTAGCGGCTCCAAGAACTCTGAAAACTCGCTCGTCTGGCCCGGGGCCTGTCCCGCTCGCCTCGTGCGAGCCGGGTTGTGAAGCGTGGACTCCACGAAGTCCGCGTTGGCAGCAACAGGCGCGGCCTGATGCTTGCGTGGAACGCAGTCAGTAGGTGGGCCTAGCTCTCGATCGAGGGCTACGGCGGGCCTGGGTGCTGACGATTCTGGATGTCGTGCGAATCGCTTTTCTGCACGACCGTCGCGCGCGCACGCACGCGAGGGTCCACGTTTGGATTCCTCCTGCTGGTGTCCAATGCCTTCGACGACCCAGGATGGGTCGGTGCTCCCGGCTGCGAGAACTGCGGAAACTCCCTCCCCGGGAGAGCACCGTTGCCGATGCGCCAGAGGAGGCGATTCTCTGCCGTTCGCACGGGCACTCTGGCGGTTGCATTGCTTGGCTGTGGGGTTCGTGCAGGAGTGGAGGATCAGCGGGAGGAGACGGCGCTGGGTGCTGGCGAGCAGCCGCGCTCCGCTGCTGCGTGAGGTCGGCTGATGGGGTTGCGGCCGGCTGGCGAGGTCGAGATCGCTACACCTACGAATCGCGTTTCTGGACGAGGCTCGCGCGTACGCGCGCGGGGACGCGCGGGCTAGAGGTCGTGTAGGAGGTCGGCGAGTGTCACGCCGAGCGCGTCGGCGATCCGCTTGGCGGTCGGCAGCGTGGGTGCGTGCCAGCCGCGCTCGATCTCGCCGAGGTACTTGGCGTCCATGCTCGCGATCCGGTGCGCGACCTGCTCCAGCGTCTCGTGACGTTGCTTGCGGGCTTCGCGCACGGCGGCGCCGAAGCGCTGTGCGACCGGATCAGCAGCAGAGCGGCGCGGCACCAGCAGGCAGACGCAGGGGGAACATTGCACCCGCAGTCTCGGGAGACACCCGCTGCCTGAACACTCGACATGTTCCCCTTTTTGGTAGCTTGCCCTCGATGCGGTCGCACCGCCCCTCGCCCGCGATCGTGCTCTCCGCACTCGCCCTGTTCGTCGCACTCGGAGGGACCGCGCTGGCCGCTAGGCACTACCTCATCACCAGCGCCTCGCAGATCAAGCCGAGTGTCCTCGCCCAGCTCCACGGCAAGGCCGGCGCCCACGGCCCCGAGGGCACGCAAGGCCCGACCGGACCGCAAGGCCCAGCCGGCACACCAGGAGCACCGGGCACACCAGCGACGGCGCTGTGGGCGCAGATCACGAGCACCGGCACGCTGACCGCCAGCAGCGGCGTGATCGGCATCCTCAGCGGCTACCCCGAAGCCGCCCGCGTAATGGTCACGTTCAACCGAGACGTGAGCCGCTGCGGCCACATCGCCACCCTCTCGACCGCCGCCTTCGGTGCCAGCGAACCCGGCCAGATCACAGTCTCCGCTGCCGGCAACCACGATCCTGACTCCCTCGAAGTCTTCACCTACAACGCCACCGGCACCAGCGAGTTCCGCTCGTTCAGCCTCGCAGTCTTCTGCTGAGGGCTATGTCTCGCCAGCGAACGATCGTGCTCGTGTCCGCAGCGTTGACGTTGCTCGGGACACCCGGGATAACCAAAGCAGAAGAAGCCTTCTGGTCCGCGGCCTGCACAGAGGCTCAGTACCCGTCCTTCTACCCCGGAGCGGTCGAAGCGTGCGAACGAGAACGCAAGCAGCACGCGGAAGAAGCCGCTAAAGCAGCCTCCGAAGAAGCGCAGCAAGCGGCTCAGCAGGCCACTCAGGAAGCCGAGGAACGGGCGCCAGCGACAGCCCTCGAAGTGACGGTGCGCCAGCGTCACGGTGGCTCATACAGCCACCCTGGACGCACTGAGATCGTCGTCAAGACGACTCCCTTCGCGACCGTGACCATCACCGCCGACCAGGGCGCCCGGACGCTCCGCTACCGCAACACCACGCCTATCGAAGAAGAACCCGAAGCCGAAGCTCGCCGAGTCCAGGGCTTCCTCGTCAGGAACGCCGAAGGAGCAGAAGGCGCGCTGGCAGATGAAATCGAAGGATCGGTGATCCGATGGTCTTGCCGGCATCCCCGCGAGACGATCCGATACACCGTCACCGCGCAAGGAGCCTCCGGGTCGCCGCTCACTCATAACGCCGTGTTCACGATCCCGCTCAGCGCTCGATGGTGCGCCGCCGCCAAGCGCAAGGAGCGCCGTGAACTCGAAGTCATCGACCGGGAGGAAGCCCACCATCACGTCGAAGAACGCCGGGAAGCGGCCGAACACGCACGACACGAAGCAGAAGCCCAACACCACGAACTCGAACAGTGGGAAGCCAACTGCCGCCAGCTCGGTGGCTCGGTCGTTTGGCTCCACGTGGGTAAGACAGGCGCCACCGCTCCCTACTGTCGCAGTCCGGGCGGGGGCATCATCGACGTACCCGCCTGATCGGCGTTACGCCGCGAGCCATGTGGGCGGTGGGAGTCCAGCGGCGCGTATCCGCTGTTCACAGCGGACGAGCAGCGCCTCGTTTCGCCGTAGGCGTCTTTCAGCGCTTGACACTCGTGCCTCGTCGGGCAGCTTGCCGTTGATCGCCGGAGCACTCCGTGCCTTCTCGATATCGGAATCTGTGATCCAGCCCATTTCGCGGGCCGCGTCGCAGACGGTCAGGCTCATCCCACGTAGCTGCCGTGCCCGCCATGCTTCCTCAAGCTGGCGCGGCCCCTGGCGACCGTTGGGGGTGCGCGGGACCACCAGTCGATAGAGCGCGAACCACTCGGCGAGCGAGATGGTCCCGCCTCCAGCAAGGCTCCGTGTAAGGCGAATCGCGAACAGGCGGCCAGCTCGCTCTTGGTCAGGGAGCGCGGCTCGCTCCCGCCGACGAAGATCGCGTTGGCGGCTCATAGGGCGCGCAACAAGTGTCCGTTGTGCGGCCGATCGGCCTCGCCGACTATGGCCCGCATGGTCGCCAAGCCGCCAGTATCGGCCGACACTCGGATAGCCCTCTCGCGCCTTCTCGATGCGCGCGAGGTCGCTGCCCTGCTCGGTGTGAGCGAGCGGACCGTTCGGCGCCTCGCGCAGGACGGTGTGCTGACGCGTGTGCGGATAGGGCACAGAACGTCGCGCTATACGCGGCGCTCCGTGCTCGCGCTGATCGACCCCACCGACGAGCAGCGCCCCGGAGGACACCGGGGCGCTGGTGCTACAGACTCGACCATCGCGGCTGGCCGAGATGCAGGCTCAGGCTAACGCGCTCCTCCGACAGCCAGACACTGTCTGGACTACCCAAGGCGGCCTGACACCGCCCCTTTCCAGAGAGCCGTCAGAGACGCTAGAGCCGTCGGCCTCGTCCTCGGCGACGGGACGGCTCTATCGGGGTGGCGACAGCTCTAGCGGGGAGCAGCGCGACGAAACGGCTGCTCGCCTTCGCGCGCTGGGCGTCACCGCGCCGCTCTACAAGCGGTTCCCTTGCGTCCTCGCAGAGCATGACCATTGCGCACGGGTTTACTTCACGACGGAGGGCTTCTGGCGGTACTACTGCGATCACCTCGCACGGGGTATCGGTTTGGCCGAGGTCCGCGCTGCGATCGCCTACGGCCGCACCCGCGAGCTAAGCGGTGTCGAGGCTGCTCGCTGGCGAGAGCGACTTGACTTCGAGGCCGGGCTGCGCATCCCCGTCGTGCTCGATGTGCGGCTACCTGAGTCGTGTCCCGAGACGGTCCGCGTCGTCGCCGGGGCAATGCGCCTCTTCGTAGGTCTGCGAGGCGGCCCCTTTCCACTGTCTGAGCCATTCGTCTTCGCCAGCGAGTTCGCCCAGGCGTATTGCAACCTCAGCGCCGAGCGCGTGCGTCCAGCGAAGGACTGGCTAGAGAGAGCTGGCGTCATCTATCGAACGGGCAAGCATGGTCGCGCGATCCTGTGGAAGCTCGCAGCGCAGGACAAGGCCAGCGGTGGCACGACGAGGGCAGACAGGCGATGACGGCCGGGGAGACGGCGATCATCCTCGACCGCGGAACGATCTACGCGATCGCTGAGCAAGCGGCGTTGCGGACAGTCGAGCTGATCCGAGAAGCCGGGATCGCGGGCTTGGATCGTCAGCTTGTGGACGCCAAGACGCTCGCACGAGCGCTCGGCGTCTCTCGTGATTGTGTGTACGCACACGCGGCCGAGCTGGGCGGCGAACGGGTAGGCGGCGGCCCGCGGGGTCGGTTGCGCTTCGACCTTGACCAAGCGCTTGCCGCCTGGACCTCTCGCTCCGTCAGCAAGGAGTCAGAGCGCACAGAATCCCCCGTGTCCGCTGGGCGTTCTACCCGCCGCCGGCCGAGGCGTTTGGGCAGCGGCGTCGAGTTGCTGCCCATACGAGGCTCAGAGGCGCCCGCCCGCGACAGCCAGGAGCATCCGTGACGGCTCGATCACTTCGACGTGTGCTGTTCGCGCTCGATCGTTGCGACGGCACGCGCGAGTCCACGCAGGTCGGCGCCGAGTGCGTTGAGGAGACGCGCGAGCGTGCTCCATCGCGCATCGCGTCGCCCACTCTCGATGTTCGACACGTAAGCCTCACTCGTGCCCATCCGGTCAGCGAGCGCCTTCTGCGTGATGCCTGCTTTGCCACGCAGCGCTCTCACAGCTTGGCCGAGCACCGCAGGATCGTCGGGAACTTTGGGCTTTGGAGGCACGATGCAGACTTGCGATATCAGGTGTGTTGCGGTAGTGTAGGGCCTACCGACAAGTGGCGCCCGCGGTGCAGGAACACCCGGGCGCCTGGCGCCGAAGACCAAGGCTCCAGCGCGCTGGCCACGATACCCGGCTCGGGTCATTGTGACCTCGCCAAAGGCGGCGGGCTTCGGTGCTTCCGACCAAGGAGGAACCGAAGATGACCAGCACCGTGACGATCCCGGCGACGGGGATCGCTGACGCACGCGAAGCGCTACTGAGCCGGCTCAGCCAGCCGGTCGAAGGGATCGGGCACACCCTGACGCTCCCCGAGCGCGAGCTGCACCCGGAGTGGTTCGAGAACGACCGCCGCGACTTCGTGGAGGTCTGCCGGCTGCTCGACGTGATCGGCTGGGATGCGAGCGCCCCGGCGCGCAAGGTCGAGCTGTCGATCGAGGATGCCCGCACGATCCGCGAAGCGATCGAGGACTACCTGCCAATGGTCGAGGAATGGCTGTCGGAAGCCACGCGGCTGCGCACGCGCCGTGAACACCGCGACAGCGTGCAGGCAATGTGGACGCTCCTCGGCGCCCTGCCACCGCTCGCCTCCGAGCAGAAGGCGGCTTGACGATGCCTCGCCCCGCTACCGGGCAAGTCGTCGTCAACAAGCGGCGACACAGCCCCACATTCGCACTCCGCTTTCGGGCCTACGGCCGGCGCGAGTATCTGACCCTCGGCACCGCCACCGAAGGATGGACCCGCACCAAGGCGCAGACAGAGCTAGAGAACGTGCTCGCCGACGTGCGCCGAGGTATATGGCAGCCATCCGCTCCAGTGGTTGCAGCGGTGCCGCGACAGGTGCCGGCGTTCCACGAGTTTGCCTCGGAGTGGTTCGAGCGACAGAAGCTGGAGGGGGGCCGGAGAGGCAAGGGGCTGAGTCCCGCAGGCACCGCGTCGCTCAGGTGGGCGCTGTGCAACCACCTTCTGCCCACCTTCGCCGGCAAGCAGCTCGACCAGATCACGGTCGAGGACGTGGACCGCTACCGGCTTGCCAAGGTGCGCGAGGGCAGGATCGGCCCGACCTCGATCAACAAGACGCTGACGATCCTCGCCGCGATCCTTGAGACAGCCGTCGAGTATGAGCTGATTGCGCGCAACCCCGCGCGCGGGAAGCGCCGACGCCTGCCGGCCGTCACGCCCGCGCGGTCATGGCTCGACCGGGCCGATCACATCGCCGCGTTGCTCGATGCGGCAGGCACGCTCGACGCCAACGCTCGCGCTTGCCGCGGCCAGCGGCGGGCGCTGCTCGCCACGCTGATCTTCGCGGGCCTGCGGATCGGCGAGGCGCTGACGCTCACGCGCAGCGACGTTGACCTCGCACGCGGCACGATCACCGTCAGGGCCTCGAAGACCGACGCGGGAGTGCGGACCGTCTACATCCTGCCGGTGCTGCGCGACGAGCTGGGCGCGTACCTCGCCGCGATCGACCTCGCGCCCAGCGCGATCGTGTTCGGCTCATCGACCGGCCGGCGCCAGAGCGCAAGCAACGTGCGACGCAGGGTGCTGGCCAAGGCCGTCGAGCGGGCAGGCGCAGCGGCGACACGGGCGGGCACGGAGCCGCTACCCGAGGGGCTGACCCCTCACTCGCTGCGGCGCACGTTCGCATCGCTGCTATTCGCGCTAGGCGAGGCGCCGCCCTATGTCATGGCGCAGATGGGCCACACGACCCCGAACCTCACACTCTCGATCTACGCCCGCCAGATGGACCGCCGAGACGGCGAGCCAGAGCGGTTGAAGACGCTTGTGAACGGCTCTCCCTGCCTGCGCCGGACGCATACCCCCGCCAGCAGGGACACGACCTCGTCCGCTCCTTGACCCTTCCAGCACAAGGACCGACATCCTCGGCCAGCGCCGCGTAGGCGACCGGAAGCAGCACTACCCTCTTGCGGATGGCCGTGCTGCCCGACATGCAGATCGAGGACAGATGTGACGACGCCGATTGGCGAGCGCTCGCACACATCGACTTTCCCGGCGAGACAGTGACATTCGATCTTCGCTTCGCCTCGAACGAGAGCGAGTGGCGACCAGACCCACCGCGGACGGATATTCCGGACGATCCAGAGTGGGATAAAGCGCACGCAGAATGGCGGGCGACGATCGAGGACATGCTCCGACAGCAGACTCTTTGGGACAACTATCGATCCCTGGTCGAGCAAGCGCGACAGCGGGCAGCAGCACCGATCTGGCTCTACTTCTTCAACTAGCCAAGCTGCGAGCCAGAGCCGTCAGCGACGCCGTAGAAGAGGCCGCCAATGGGCAGCATTGGGCAGTAGCAGGACTTCGGAGGCTTCTAGAACCAGCAGTCGGCCGGCGCGGTGGAGACACAAACCGCATAGGAAAGCCAAATACGGGCGATGGGCGATCCTGGATTCGAACCAGGGACCTCTTCCTTATCAGAGAAGCGCTCTAACCGACTGAGCTAATCGCCCGCGCAACAGCAGGGCACATCGTACCGACTGCGCAGAGTCGCGCCTCGATCGCCAGCGCCCGTTTTGCCCTGGCTCTCCGCGGGACTCCTGTAGCGTCCGTTCGAGAGTGTCGGGAGCTCCCAACATATGCGCCGGCCCGTTCGGAAGGCTCTACGACTTCTACATAGAGCGCCCTCGCCTCATGCAGGCGATCGGCAGGGCGGTCTGGGGCATAGACGCCGCCCTGCTGTACAGGTGCTTCGACGCGATCGGCGAAACCGGGGCAGGCGCGACAGTCCTCGACGTCCCCTGCGGCGGCGGGGTCGCCTTTCGGGCTGTGCGACCCGATCAGGACCTGCGCTACATCGCCGGGGACATCGACGATCGGATGCTCGCACGCGCTCGACGACGCGCCGGCGAGCTCGGGTTGCCTCAGGTCGAAGTGATCACTGTCGACATGACGTCCGTCCCTCTCCCCGACGACAGCGTCGACCTGTTCGCTTCCTTCAGCGGACTGCACATGCTCCCCGAGCCGGAGGAGGCTGTGCGGGAGATCGCACGCTGCCTGAAGCCTGGGGGGAGGGTCGTGGGAACGACCTTCCTGCGCGACGGCGCGCTGCGTCAACGACTCCTGTTCGCCGCCGGCGCCCTGCGTGGTCATCCCCAACCGCCTCGGCCGGACGACCTGGCTGCCGCCTTCGACCGTTGCGGAATCGAGCAGTTCGAGATCTCTCCCCTCCGTGGATTCGCGGCCTTCCACGGCCGCAAGCGGCCCGACCCCTCCCCTACGCCACCGCCCGCGGCCTGATCCGCCGCGCCAGCTCGACCGCTTCCTCGCAGGAGCCGAACTCCATCACCGCCCGGTAGCCGTCCCTGGTCGGCCTGACCTTGACCTCAGCCCCCAGAGCCCCGCTCAGCGCCTGCGCGATCTCCTGCGCGGCCTGCTCCTGGTCGGGATGCACAGATCTCTCCTCGCCCGCCCTGGCGGGCTCGTTGCTCTGCCTGGCCCTCTCTTCCGTCACCCGCACGGACCAGCCCTGCTCGACGGCTCGGCGTGCCAGCGCTCGCCGTTGCCCGTGATCCTCTGCCAGCAACAGGGCCCGGCCGTGGCCCTCGCTGAGGACCCCGCCCTGCAGCAGCTCGATCACCTCGTCGGGCAGGTCCAGCAGGCGCACCAGGTTGCTGACTGCAACGCGGCTTCGGCCCACGCGGCGGCCTATCTCCTGCCTGGTCAGTCCCAGCTCCTCGACCAGCGCCGCACAGGCCCTGGCCTCCTCGATCGGGTTCAGGTCCTCCCTGGCCATGTTCTCGATCAGGGCAGCTTCCAGGGAGGCCGCGTCCTCCCGCGGCGACACGACCGCCGGGATCGTCCGTAGGCCGGCCAGCTTCGCCGCCCGCCAGCGCCGCTCTCCAGCCACCAGCTCGTAGGTCTCGGCCGAGATCGGCCTGACCAGGACCGGCTGCAGCACGCCCTGCTCGCCCAGCGAGCCCGCCAGCGCCTGCAGCGCCTCCTCGTCGAAGTCCCTGCGGGGCTGACGGGGGTTCGGCACGATCGCCTCCAGCGCCAGCTCTCGCAGGGAGTCCGATCCCTCCTCGCTCTCCGCGCTGACCGACAGGATCGCGCTCAGCCCCCTGCCCATGCCCGGCCTTGGCTTAGCCACGTGCCGCAACCTCCTTCGCTAGCTCGAAATACGCTTCCGCGCCCGCGCTGTGCGGGTCGTGGTGGATCACCGGCAGCCCGTGGCTGGGCGCCTCGCCCACCCTCACGTTGCGCGGTATGACCGTCTGGAAGACCAGATCGGGGAAGTGCGAGCGGACCTCTCGCTCGACGTCCTGGCCCAGCCTCGTCCTGGCGTCGTGCATCGTCAGCAGCATCCCCGAGATCGTAAGCTCGGGGTTCAGCTCCCGCTGTACCAGCGACAGCGTCTCCAGAAGGCCCGCCAGCCCCTCCAGGGCGAAGTACTCCGTCTGCACGGGCACGATCACCCGGTCCGCCGCCACCAGTGCGCATACCGTCAACGGGCCCAACGACGGCGGGCAGTCCAGCAGGATGTACTCGTAGTCGCCGCGGATCGGCGCCAGCACCTCACGCAGGCGCTGCTCGAAGCCCTCCAGGCGAGGCAGCTCGATGTTCGCCCCTGCCAGTCCAGCGCCAGCCGGCAGCAGGGCCAGCCCCGCCACAGAAGTCTCGACCAGGGCCTCGCGGGCCTCCGCCTCGCCCGACAGGACCTCGTACAGGCCGGGGGCGTGGGTCCGCGCCACGCCCAGACCGACCGTCGCATTGGCCTGCGGGTCCACGTCCACCAGCAGCGCCCCGTAGCCAGCCTCCGCGATGCACGCAGCCACGTTGACGGCAGTCGTCGTCTTGCCGACGCCGCCCTTCTGGTTGGCCACCGCATAAACCGTTCCCATCAGGAAAGCCAAGCTAGCGGGCCGCGGCGACGGTCGGCGGGGGCGCAGCCCAATTTGGGCCTATTTCGAGGTCTGCGGGGCGCCCGCCAGGGGCTTCCGCACCGCCAGCCCGGCACGACGTGGAAATCCCGCCGGCGTGTCCCGGACCTTCTCGAAGACATGCAGATGACGGCCTTCGGAGCCCGCGAACGGCGCCACCGCAACCACTTCCACCGGGCGCAGGCCGAGCATCTCCGCCGCGGCGGAGCTCGCCCGCTCCTCCTGCTCGTCCCGCAGTCCCCTCCATTCGACCAGCCACCCTCGCAGCGTCAGCAGCGGCGCTGCGTACTCGAGCACCACCGGCTGTGCCGCCAGCGCCCGGCTCACCACCAGGTCGTTGGCGGCCATCCCCTGCTCCCACTCCTCCGCGCGGCTGCAGACCACGTGCGCGTTCTCGAGCTTCAGCGCCGCCACCAGCCCCGCCATGTACGCGCACTTGCGGGTCTGGCTCTCGACCAGGTGGACCTCTGCCTCCGGGAGCGCAACCGCCAGCACCAGGCCAGGCAGGCCCGCCCCCGAGCCGAGATCGGCCACCCGCCGGGCCTCGCGCACCTGTCCCAGCTCCAGTCCCGCCAGCGAGTCGGCGATGTGGCGCCTGATCACCTCCCCCGGTTCCCGCACCGCTGTCGGCGCGTGCTCGTCGGCGCTCAGGCGCTCCGCCAGCGATCGCAGGAGATCGGCCTGGTGCTCCGTCAGGGCGTGTCGGCCGGCCAGCGCGGCCAGCTCAGCGCCCGTCTCAGACACCCTCAGCCGGCGCAGGATGTTTTCACGTGAAACGCTCTGGTCCGCCCGCACGGGGCGTGATCACGAGGTAGCGCTCGGGCTCGTCTCCCTCGCTGTGCGTCTCGACGTCGCCGCGCTCGCGCAGGTACTCGTGGACGATCTTGCGCTCGAACGGGGGCAGCGGATCGAGCTCGACGGGGCGCCCCATGCTGACCGCCTCCTCCGCGGCGTCGTCGGCCTCGCCACGCAGCGCCTCGGCGCGACGCTCGCGATAGCCGTTCGCGTCGATCACGATGCGGGTGTCGGCCGGCCCGTCCGGGAAGACGATCCGCTGCGCCAAGTGCTGCACCGCGTCGATCGTCTGTCCGTGGCGGCCTATGAACAGGCCGACGTTGTCGCCCTCGACGCGTCCCGTCAACACGCCGGCCTCCTCCTGCACCTCGATCTCCGCCTCCAGCTGGAGGTCCTCGACGATCTCTTCGAGCAGCTCCTGCAGCGCCTCGGCCGGCTCCAGGTCCTCGCCGTCCCCATCGTCCGTCATCTACGCCTCCCCGATCGCTTCTTCTTCTTCCTGGGCGGCCGCGGCGGCGTCACGGCAGCGGGGGCTGGCTCTGCGGCCGCCTGTCCCCCGGCCATGGCACCGCTGAGCGCGGCCCTCAAGCCTCCTGGCGGTTTGCCGTTGGAGGACTCCACCACCGAGGTCTCGGGCGGTTTCGCCTGCGGGCCCATGTGCCGTTTGATCAGGTACTGCTGCCCGATCGTCCACAGGTTCGTCGTCACCCAGTAGACGAGCAGCCCGGCCGGGTAGCGGTAGAGGATCACGACGAAGACGATCGGGATCAGCAGCATCATGCGCCGCTGGTTGGGGTCCGCCGTGGCCGTGGCGATCATCGTCGAGGCCAGCTGCGAGCCGACGTAGAGGACGATCAGGACAACCAGGGCGATTCCCGTCGCCTTGTTCGTGATGTCCGGCAGGAACAGGAACTTGGCCGAGTGGGCGCGACCGTGTTGCAGGTCGTCTGTTCGATGTATTTGCCGGGCAGGTGCGAGACCGACGTGAAGTGCGAGGCCGCCTTGTACTTGCCCGCCAGGGTGGCCGCGTGAACGTTGTAGTAGGAGACCAGCTGGTTGCCGCAGATGTGCTTCTTGAGGTCCGTCCGCAGCATGTAGAACAGCGAGATGAACACGGGCATCTGCAGCAGCAGCGGCAGGCAGGATGCCAATGGGTTGATTTTGTTCTCCTGGTAGAATTTCATCAGCTCCTGCTGCTGGCGCTGTTTGTCCTCCTTGTACTTCTCTTTCAGCGCGTTGATCTGCGGAGCCATGCGCTGCATCTCCTGCATGGACTTCAGCTGCCGGTAGGTCAGCGGCACCAGGACGGCCCGGATCAGGATCGTCAGCCCGACGATCGAGAGCCCCCAGCTGCCACCCACGATGTCGTTGTGGATGAACACCATGATGTGTTCGAACAGCGAGATCAGGGGCGAGAACGCGTCCTGGATCACGTTTGCGAGGGGGAGCATGCTCTGGGCAGTCAGTCTTCGAGGTGGATTACCGGCGGGCGGCTGGGACGGCCGCCGCACGCAAGGGGGGAGAGCCCTCCCGCTACGCTCAGCTGCCGGTCCTGAACACTCGCTGGGCCGAGACGGGATCGTATCCGCCGTAGCTCCACGGGTTGCATCTGAGCAGACGCCACCCCGCGAGCACCAGGCCCCTAAGTATGCCGTACTCCCGTACAGCGTCGACGGCGTAGCGCGAGCAGGTCGGCTCGTACTTGCAGCGACGAGGGATGCCCGGGGAGATGAACCGCTGGTAGACGACGATCGGCGCCGTCACGATCGTGCGCAGGACCCGAGTGGCCGGACCGGGCCGCGGGGCTGACGTTCGATCCTCCGCAGCGGCGCTCACGCCGCCTGCTCCGCGGCCGCCCCGGACTCGAGCAGGCCGGCCTTCCCCAGCAGCTCAGCCAGGCATGTGCGCACGCCCGCCAGGCCCTCCCGCTCCGCCAGGGCCAGCGCATCGGGCCTGGCCACGACGACGACATCGTGCCCGGCCTTCAGCTCCGCAGCCTCTGCCGAGAAGGCCTCCCGCAGCAGGCGCTTGACCTTGTTGCGCTCGACAGCCCCGCCAACCTTGCGTGACACGGACAGGCCCACGCGCGGCTCGCCGCCTGCAGGGTTGGGGAACGAGTAGAGCACCAGCTCGCGGTTGGCCGTCGAGCGGCCATGGCGGTAGACCCGCTCGAACTCGGCGCTTCTGGAGAGCCTTCCGCGACGCGATGGAGAGCCAGCGCTCATCGGCTCAACAGGCGCCCGCCCGCCTCAAGCGGACAGTCGCTTGCGCCCCTTCTCACGCCTGCGCTTGAGCACCACACGACCGGCGCGCGTACTCATGCGGGCGCGAAACCCGTGGACACGGGCGCGCTTTCGCTTCTTGGGCTGGTAGGTCCGCTTCATCGTTCTCCGATCAGGCAGGCGCACTCGCGCACCGCCGCTTGCCGCAGCCGTCAGATTATAGGCGCCCGGAGGCCAGGCGCGAGAGAGCCCCGTCTCGGCCCCTCGCTACAGTCGGCCCGATGGTCGGCTCGCCCGAGACCGCAGACCGCGGCGACACGCAGGGAGACCGGTTGGACTGGAGCGGCTGGCACGCCGCCTACGACCGCCCCTCCTCTCCACTGGCCCGCAGGCTCGAGCTCGTGCAGAAGCACACCCGGGCAGTCCTCGACGGAGCACTACCAGGCCCCATCCGGGCCGTCAGCGTCTGCGCCGGACAGGGGCACGACCTGATCGGCGTACTGGCCGACCATCCCCGCCGTGCCGACGTCTTCGCACGCCTCGTCGAGCTCGACGAGGACAACGTCGCTGCCGCCCGCCTTGCAGCCGCCTCTGCCGACCTAGGGCAGCTGGAGATCGTGGCCGGCGACGCCTCCCTTACGGACAGCTACATGGGAGCCGTACCGGCGCAGCTCATCCTCCTCTGCGGGGTGTTGGGCAACATCTCCGTCTCCGACGTCGCGCGAACCGTGGAGATGCTGCCGCAGCTGTGCGCGGGCGGCGCGAGCGTCGTGTGGACCCGCCGACGCAGTCCCCCCGACCTCCTGCCCGAGCTGCTCGCCATGTTCGCGGCGGCGGGCTTCAAGCAGGTCGCTCTCGACACCGAGCCGACAGTCGCCGTAGGCACGAGCGTCCTCACGCGCCAGCCCGACGATCTCGTGCCCGGCACCCGCATGTTCGACTTCATCGGCCAGGGCGCGCTGTGGCCGCACCTCGACACCGACCGCCGGTCGGCCCTGCAGGCGCTGTTCCGGCCCGACTGCACACTCCTCGAGCTGGTCGAGGCGATGCGGGCCCTTCCGATCGGCGGGCCCCCCGACCAGACCGCCGAGGCCATGCTGCGCGAGGGCCGGGGAACCCCTCTCGCCAAGCACAGCTTCCTGCTCGAGGTCCTGCGCAGCCGCTTTCCCGCCACCAGGCCTGTCCTCCTACACCGCCTCTACACGCTCGACCGCGGCAACGCCGCAACGATCTACGGGGAGAAGGTGGCGCGCGTCGTGCCCGCCGGCGGCATCGCCCACGTCCACACCTACCTGACGCTCACGCTCGACGACGAAGTCGTCTCGCTCGACGTGACGAGCCACGGCCCGTCGTGGGACGGGCACTCCGCCCTCCCTCCCGTCTGCGGCCCCGGTGAGGACCGTCCCGCGGGAGAGGACCCGTCCCGATCGCTCGCGGAGCTGCTTCGTGCCGGCGCGGGGCCCATCCAGCAGAGCATCCTGGACGAGATCTCCCTCGCCGGCCTTCCCCAGCCTCAGCCTGAGCCTTAGGCCTCAGCCCTTTTTTCCGCCATTTGCGCTCACGGCTGAAGCGGCTCCGGAGGCGTTGGGTATAGTCGCCGCACCGGGCCCCCGCGGCCCCCTTCCAATAGCCGACTACGCACCCCGGGAGGGGCTTTCAGCGCTGCCGTGAACGCCGAGCTCGAGCACATCTGGTCACGAATCCGGTCTCATCTCGCCCTCGTGCTCGAGGAGGACACTTACGAGCTGTGGATAGCCCAGCTGACCCCCGTCGGGCTGCGCGGCGATGAGCTTCTCCTAGCGGCTCCGGCACACAGCTGCGACTGGGTCTCCCGTCGCTTTCGCAACGTCATCCAGGCAAGCGCGGAGCTCGTGCTCGGCGACGGCGCCACGATCGCCTTCCAACCACATGAGAGCTCACCGACGCCGGCATCAGCAGGCCCAGCCCCCGCGGCCTCGGTTCCTGCCGACCCACTCGGCAACCCGCGGCTGACCTTCGACCAGTTCGTGATCGGCGATTGCAACCGCCTCGCCCACGCCGCAGCCCTGACGGTCGCCGAGCTACCCGGGCAGGCTTACAACCCTCTGTTCCTCTGCGGGCCGCCCGGCGTCGGCAAGACTCACCTCCTGAGCGCCATCGCCAACCTCATCCGAGTCCACAACCCGACGTTGACCGTGCGCGCCACGACCGGCGAGGCCTTCACCAACGAGTTCCTCGGCTCCCTTCAGGCACGCAGCACCGAGGCCTTCAAGAGCCGCTTCCGGGACACAGACGTGCTGCTCGTCGACGACGTCCAATTCCTCGAGCGCAAGGCCCGCACGGAGGAGGAGTTCTTTCACACCTTCAACGCCCTCTACGACAGCGGCCGTCAGCTGGTCCTGACCTCCGACCGCCCACCACGAGACCTACAGGCGCTCGAGGACCGTCTTCGCGAGCGCTTCCAGGCAGGGCTCGTGGCAGACGTCCAGCCTCCCGACCTCGCCACCCGCATGACGATCCTCCGCAAGCGGGTGCAGCAGGACGGCATCGAGCTCGACGAGCACATCCTGCAGATCGTCGCCGAGCACGTCCAGACCAACGTCCGCGCACTCGAGGGGGCACTGATCAGGCTCGTCGCCTACGGATCGCTGACAGGCAAGCCGATCGAAGAAGGCCTCGCCCGCAAGCTGCTGGACAACCTCTACCCGCCGCGGGTCCAGCCCAGTCGAGGCTCCAGCACCGTGCCCGACATCCAGAGAGCCACATGCGAGGAGTTCGGCATCTCCAGAGAGGAGCTCCTGTCCTCGAGCAGGAGCCCGCGCGTGGCCTGGCCGCGTCAGCTCGCCATGTACCTCTCCCG
>Ga0181522_10000246_pt1 | contig 42857 bp, 38 predicted proteins | sample PEATcosm2014_Bin_27_FD_121103 | JGI IMG/M metagenome (GOLD analysis project Ga0181522, IMG submission 121103) | Peatland microbial communities from MTU Mesocosm Facility, Houghton, MI, USA - PEATcosm2014_Bin05_10_metaG | ecosystem: Environmental > Terrestrial > Soil > Wetlands > Peat | place...
GCGGAACGGCTGATTTTGTTTTTGCTCAGTGGACCGCAATCACCGCAGCTGCGATGGCCGCCTGGGAGACAACCAGCATCCAATCGCGCAACGCTTTCGAGACTCCTCCGGATTGAAGCTTCACGGGAATTATGATGGCGTCGCCCGGCAGCACGTGAATGGATTCAAACTTTTCTCCAAAATGCTTAAAGACCGAAGTGTGGCCGATGACCGAACCGTCAGCCCGCACCAGAAGCGCGTGCCGGAGATCCGCGGTAGCATTGCCATTGCCGGCCGCGCGGATGTAATCGCTCACCGTTGCGCCTTTTCGATACAGGAATGAACTTTGATTGAAGACGGACCCCACGACACTGACCACCTCGCTGCGCGGCGGCACGAGCACGCGGTCAGAGTCTTCCAGTGCAAGCGGAGGAACCGCCGCAAGGCTGGTGTCGCCGGGCTTCAGCCGCAGAACAATCCGTCCGGTCGCCTTCGCAGAACGCAACTGTTCCAGCAGGCCTTGTTGCGATTCAGCCTGGGCGGCAATCGCCGTGGCGTTCTCCGGATTGGATCTCGTGTTCGCGATTGACTTCTCGTGGATCTCCGCTTCCATCTCGGTCGCGATCCTGTTCAAGGATGCCTGCTGTTCCAGCCGCGCCGACTCGCGGGTAAACTGCATGCTGTACAGATAGGCATTCTCCGTAAAGCCTCCGCTATGTTCGAGAAGATCGCGCAGCGTCTCGCCTTGCTCGACTCTGTAGATACCTGGCACGCGAACTTCGCCTTCCACTCGAACGAACATGGTCTGCCGCTTGATGGGCACGGAAATATCGTGTTGCGAAAAGACCGTCACGACATCCCCGGGCTGCAACCCCAGGTTGTTGCCCTCATCGCCCTCCAGCACTACCTTGCCCAGGGAAAAGGGAATCAGCGTGGTGGACAAGTCAACCGGATTCAAGCGCTGAATCACCGCATAGTCCCAATTGATTTCCGGCGCGTTGACCTTTACGTCCATACGCAGATTTTCTTGATCGGCTTTGGTCTGCGGTCGTTTGTCGTATGGGGTGCTGGCGCCGGTAACCAGGGCGTTCTGCGAATGCCAGTAGTTTCGCGTCAACAACATTTCTTTGTTGGGCAGCAGGTCGCGGATTTTCATGCCCGGATGCCAAGGGAACCGGCCCGGATTGGCGACATTGCCGCGCAGGATAACGGCATTTTCGAATCGCGGCACGATGGACAAAATGCGCACTATGTCCCCGTCCTTCACCGCCTCCTGCAAGCCCTTTGGATCCAATGAAAACTCCGTCACGCTGCGCGTTCGATGTTGATCGATGCGTTCGACGGTCACTTTGCCGCTGTCCGCCACGGTGTTCAACCCGCCGGCCAACTCAAGCGCCTCGCCCAGACTCGTCTGGCCGTCGGCCATTTCGTAGATCGACGGCGTATTCACGCTCCCCGCAATTGCCACCTGAGGTCCGACTGGCGGGATATAAATCACATCCCCGGGCAGCAGGGCCACGTCCTTCGATTTATCGCCCTTTAACAAGAGATCGTACAAGTCAAATTCGGTGATGAGCTGTCCATCGCGCTTGAGCTGAATGTGCCGCATGGATCCTTGCGGCGCGGGTCCACCAGCGGCAAAGATGGCGTTCACCAGCGTGCTGAAAGAGCTGACCGTGTAGGTTCCAGGACGGCGCGCCTCGCCCACAAAAAAAACGTCAATCGAGCGGAGTTTTCCGAGCGTGACCGTGAGATCGAAATTCCGGTAAATACGCTCGATTTGCTGGTGCAAATAAGCGTCCAGCTGAGACACGTGCACCCCGGCAACGGAGATTGCGCCGACTTTGGGCACGAATACCTGGCCGTTTCGGTCGACGGTGACGCGCAGTTCAACGTTGAGTTGTCCCCAAAGGCGAATGAACAGCTCGTCACCAGGTCCAATCACGTAGTCCGCCGGCACAGGTACGTTTTCCAGTGGAGCGAAGGTGCTGGGGGGCTGCCGAAACAGACTGGCTCCATAGATGGGAAGCATTTTGCCAACCGAATCGGCCACCATGAGTTGAAACTCTGTGGGGGGCGGGGGCGGAGGCGGTTCCGGCTGGACGGTAGCCTTGGCGGTGGCGGGCTTGCTTCTCTCGCCGTCTTCCTCCGTGCTGACCGGGGCGATGACCGGAATCGTCGTGGGCAGTTGCTCCAAAGAGGGAGCCGGCGTTTTCGTTCCAGGTGCGGGCTTGGAGGTCTGCTGGCACCCAACTGCTTCCGGCTGCGCTTGACAATCTGGACCGCCCGCGGCGCCAGGTGTCTGCGCGGTGCCCTGGGTGTCTTGCTCCTGGGCCCGGGAGACCCCCGCGCAAAGCATAGCGAGAGAAAGGACTACCAAAACAACACTAGTTTTGAATCTGAATTTCAATCGAATGCTCCTATTTCAAGTCCGGCTTTTGGTATCTTTTGGCTTTCGTGATTTTACGGTGGATATCGGCATAGGCTTACGGCTTCTGCCGTAAAATTTGCTGGTAGAAAACCGATCTCACGGGCTGGGGAACAATTCGGGCCGTTGCGCGCGTCACAAGGTTGAGCAGGAACTGAGATCTGGACAGGAAGCCGATTCTCAAGAAATGCTGCAGGAGTCTGATTTCTTCTGCGAGATATCGAACGCCCCCTCTTCTCTGTTGCATGCCATTTCCGCACCGCACATGAACCAAGATGTCGTCGAGATTGTGAAACCGATAGCCGTTCATCAGCATTCTTACCCACAGCTCGTAGTCCTCAAATCCCGCGTACCGTTGATAATTCCCAGCCGCAAGCACGGACGCTTTGCGAAACATTACTGTCATGTGGTTGAGCGGGTTTCTGAATCTCGCGACTGTATTGAGTTGCTCGGCAGTGGAGGGCATGCGCCGGATAGATTCAATTTTCGTGCAATCGCTGTGAAACTCGGCGATAGCACCGCCCACCACGTCCACGTCCGGATGCTGCTCAAGAAACGGCAGTTGCTTTTCGAAGCGGTCAGGAAGGCAGATGTCGTCGGAATCCATGCGCGCGATCAGTTCACCTCTGCAGCGGCTTAGACCTGTCTGCAACGCGAGCCCGAGACCCACGTTCTCCTTCAGTTGCACGGTCACAAGGGGCAGATCTTTCTGAGTGGAAGCGATGGTCGTCTCGAGCTCGTCTCCTAGCACACCGTCCTTGACGAGCACAACTTCATCCGGCTTAACCGTTTGCGTAACCAAACTATCCAATGACTGCCGCAGGAATTCAGGCGATTCCTTGTTGGACACGGACATCAGCACGGAAAATTTCATCACGCAATCTCTTGTGTTTGGGAGAACTGTGCTTGAAGGACGTAGCTACGCGGGGAGCTCTTCCGTGCCCCTTAGTTCTGGCTCTCGACGAGCTGCCTTTGCGGACTCAGCAAGGAGCCCTTTTAACTGCCCGAGCCAATCAATTCGGGAAGGGTGGCTCGAAGCGGGTACTGCCGCCTGCCTTGGTGCGGTTGCATAAGCAAACGCCACGATTACAGGGACGAAGTCTGCGGATGACATGAAGGTGAGCACGAACACAGCGGCGAAGGCTAGTGGCGTCGATTCTGTGTCGAACAGGTGGAAACTACGGAAGGTCAGACGGTAGTAGAGAATACCTCCGATGATGCTGCCATATCCGATGAGTAAAGGCAGCAACCCCAAGGGCTGCATGTCCAATCCAAAGAAACTGACCGGATTGTACATTCCAGGAAACGCCCTGATAGGGTAGATGATTTGAGCAAACCTTAATAACTCTCGATTAGTATCTTGGCTTAGACCGAAAATGAGAAGGTTCTCGCGGAGCTCTGTCATTCGGCTCGATTGCAATAAGAAATACGAGAACACGGCTCCAATTGGAACGAGGATTAAAAAAGCCTGCAATTTCCTTCTCATCCCCCAAACTGAAACGACTCCCAAAAAGATCAGGAACAATATCCCATACACTGACTTATTAAGGGCTGCGAGGACGGCAAAAGCGAACAGAACACGCCAACGCTTTCTGGGTTCTTGCTGCATCGCAACAACAGAAAATGCAAAACAGGTCATGGCTGCGCTCGATGGCTCAGACGCCCAACCTTGGACCCCCCGCATCCCGAACTCATCATAGGGTGCATCCATGTAACGCGGGATGATGGTCGCCAAACCTTTTGTGAGCCAGTCAGGAATGATCGGAAATACGTTGAAGTTAACGTGTTGGAGGATGCAGAAGCCGACAAAAACGAACAACGCCGCGTAAGCAAGGGAGCGCGGAATCAATTCATTCCCGCGGCTTCGCAAATGTCGGTATAAGGACAGTAAGAAAAGACAAGGGAGGGCGCCAATAATAAATCGTAGCGCAGAATCGGTCGGACCCCAGACGGTGGCGAGCGCGACAGCAGCAACTATAAGGAACAGGGAGGTTAAATCTTCACACAAAAGCTCCGGCGCCAAGCCTATAGCAAGAAACACAGGCAGGAAATTGATCTCGACGGTCGACTGTGGGAAGAAGTAGCTCGTGTTAATGAACGGCCACACGAAGTTCACGACGACCAGAAACTTCGCCAATTGTAGGCGTAATGATTTGAAGCGCATTTTCGGTTCCGCTGCTGCTCAGTTTCTCGTGGTGTGAAGATTGCAGCCAAGCTTTTGGTATGCTTCGGCCACGGCCTTGGGCTCGTAGGCTGCAAGTGAAATAGGGGTACTCGTCAACTTTAGTGCACATCGGAGTGCGTTCAAACAGCCCTCACGATCAAAGGACAGCGGAAGCAATTGAACCTTGGCCCCGATTAGTGAGAGTGCTATTTCTAGGCCGCCCCCGGACGCTGGCATCGCGACCGCGCAACCTTGGCTTAGCGCTTCGAGATAAGCAATTCCGAAAGGTTCCATCTCGTTTCCAGAAACGAAGACCTTGGTCCGCTGGAGGTAACGTCGCACCGCAGAGGTGTCCAGGCTTCCAGTAAATTCGATCGGTGGATCCGTTTGGAACGAGCGTTGCAAAGCTTCACGTTGGGGGCCGTCTCCGATGACGCAGATGCGTAAGCCCGGATTTTCTTTTTGCAAATCGCACATGGCCGGCAAGAGGCGGTGGATGTTCTTTGCCGGAAGAAGTCGCCCCACGTAGGTCAGATAGCAGCGCTCGCCGAACCCCTCAGGCGGTTCAATAAAGCACGACTGTACCGGATTGCGGATAACTGCGTCGACCCTCAGGTTGAACAGACCTTTCAGGTGAATTGCGACGTAGTCAGACACTGCCACAAGCCCGGTGTCCGGACAGGAATTGGCGAGATGGAGCGAACTGATGATCGCTAGCATCTTGATCCATCCCTGTGCGTCTGCGCGCGGAAAACCGTGGGCCACACAGATTGCCCGGCGTGCAAAAGGCGCGGCGAAGACGGCGGTAGTGCTCAGAATCTTCAGCAGCTTCGCATCGCGCAGGTCGCGCCATCTTGTGAAAATCTCCCCGGGGGGGAGCACTTCGCACGGAATGCCGAGGTCGGTGAATCCCTCCAATAGTCCGTTGGCAAAGGCAGTTAGACCACCAACCTCGCGTCCGCCGGTAATCAATACCTTTGAGGGGGCAGCAAGACTCATTTTAATGTTCCATGCCGTTCTCTGCGCCAATGACCTCAGGGTTCCGGTCGCTGAAGAGAAAGTTCTTGCAGTCAACGGTGCCGCAGTTCGCCCAGCGCCTCACGTCGTTGGCCTGTACCTGCGTGCGCGCTTCATTCAGCTTTCTACATTCATACCCGCGGTCCCAGAACGTCTCAAACGTCTCGAGAAAACGAGAATTAATTTCTCCCGGAATGACACCGTCGTGCAGCAGGATCTCTAAAATCCATGTCGGTCTTGGATTCAACTTTAAGGTTTCCATCGCTCCTGCCAAAACGTCCAGCTCAAAACCCTCGACATCCATTTTTATGAGCAGCTTCTTGCCCTGAAATCTGCCCGCCGCCACGGCATCGAGAGTCGTGACAGGCACCAAGGAATATTTCGACGTGTCCGCTTGCGCCCAGCCGGCGACAAACGACGATATTCCCCCAAATCCGTAGATACGGTTCAGCCCGCACTGTTTCGCGAGGCCGACAGGGAGGACTTCCGTGCTCTGAAAGCGGTTCTCCGAAAGGTTGCGGTACAGGAACCGCAGGTTTCTGGCTGACGGTTCAAACGAGACGACATGCTTTCCACGGCTGGCGGCCAAGCACGAATAGAAGCCGATGTTGGCGCCGATATCCAAAACCGTGTCGTGGCTTTCGAGCAATTCCAGAAATGCCTTCACCTCATCGGGCTCGAAATCACTGCTGGCCATTCGCGGATCGCCGGCCAATTTGAACCCATAAATCGTCTGTCTGGATCGCTGCCCAATACTGACATCGCGCAGGCGGCGATAAAGATGCCCGACCGATGGCGCAAGCGTATCTACCGGCTTGCGGAGCACTGACAAGAACATTTACTCTCCCCTTAGGAGCTGAGGCCCTGCGGCTCCGTGCCAGGAACGGAAAACCGCAACACCCAATATCATTCCTACGATTCCGGTACAAAGGAAATAGCTCAGCGCGATGCCGGTCGTGCCAAAAGCCCTTACAGTCAAGAGCGAGAGAAGGATGGAAAGGGACGCGATGACGATGGATTGCACGAGAAACGGTTCGCGTTTGAAGGAGCGGAGGTAAATCGCCATGCTCTGCACGACGAAGGTGCTCCCGCAAGTGAGACCCAGCAGAACAAAGATTTTTGGCGATACCATGCGAGCGGCCAGGCCCGGGGACCAGCGTTGCAGCCCAATTACCGCCGCTTGGCAAACTGCGGACAGTACAGCTAGCAATATGAGCGCCTGCCTCAAAGTACGGAAAAATAGTCTCCGGAGCTGTTGAAATTCCGCTCGGGCAATCATTTGCCCGAACAGCGTGGCCTTGGTGGACATCCACGCGAGCATCAGAGCCGAGAGGTAAGTCGTGATGCTCAGGGCCAATCCGAACTTGCCGGCCTCTGCCGGGCCCCGGTAAACGAATAGCACTGGAGTAAAAAGTTGCACCGTAAAATACGAACATAACCAGCTCCCAGCAATCTTCCACTGGAAGGGCCAGACCTCGGCTCGCCAAGACACGGCGTTTTCGCGCACGGGAGCGCGAAGTAGGTGTAGTAGCAGGTTCCGCCAATTCCACAGGAATGGCGCGCCAAGGGCCACGTACCCGACGATTACCATCGCGGGCGAATAGAGCCCGTGGTGCGCAAGGAGCGAACCCCACGACATGACCAACCCAGAGAGCGCCTGACACGAGCGTACCTGGGCCACTTGCCACACTTGCCCGCAGCCCTCTAGAAATGAAAAGAACGGATTCAGGAGAAACAAGACTGCGGTGGCCAATACCGCAACAATCCAGGGACCGTGCCAAGCCACCGGGGTCGCTGTGTGGGAGTGCCGCGAGAAGAAATACACGCCCACAGGCAGAAGCGAGGCGCACAGGATTACCGCTGCCACCAGATACCAACGCAACGTTTTCTGGAGAATGGAAGCCAGCCTGGCGCGGGCGGTCGCGTCGCCTTCAATGCGTCCGTCGGCATGAAGCGTGAGGTGAGCGCACTCGTGCGCCGCCATCTGAAGAATCACAAACGAGAAGCCCAATTCGAAGACGACCTGCAGCGAAACCAGGCTGAGCAATGTGTAGTAGTAGCCCTGCTCCACGGGCGTTAGAAAGCGAAGAATTAATAACACCGTGCCGGTGCTGCCCAAAATCTGAATGACGCGCGCCAGAACCGTGTAGGCAATCGCGCGATCGACACCAAACAAATGCTTCATGCGTCGGGCTAGACTCCACCACGGATCCATCTTCTTCCCGGACGCGATGGACAGCGCCAGGGACACCCCTTTGGCTGTAGCTGCCATCAGCTGCGTCCAAACGATCTGGCCAAAGCGTCCAACTGCTCACGCTGCCTGGGATCTTTGCGCGCCATGCGCAAGGCTTCGGAAAACAGAACCCAAAACGCATCCAGCACGAACCCCGCGGCAGTGCAGCACGCCACAATCAACAGGCGCACGGGGGAAGATTTCTTGTCCGGCACAATCGCCTTGTCCACGACCTGCACGACCGAACCTTGCCGCGCCTCGTCGATCTTGGCGATCTCGAACTGCTTGGCCACAAGCTCGAAGATGGTCTCGTTGTACTTCACGTCGCGGAGTTTGCGCACATAGTCGAGGCCCGCCTCGGGAACACTGCCCTTGGGCATTAAGAAGTCGCCCGAGGAACTGCCCGACGCGGCGCCCATGCGCGCCACCTGGCTCTGCAAGCCGGCCAGCTCTGCCTCGGCCAACTGCAGATCCGGATTCTGTTCGGCGGCGAACTGGCGCATGGCGCGAATCTGGACCTCTTTTGCAGCAATCTGGCCACGCAGTTGCGCGACGGATTCGATGACGGCGCGGGCTTGTCCATCGAGCTGAATCAAGCCCGTCTTTTGTTCGGTCTGCTTCAGAGCTTCTTCCGCGCGGGCCAGATTCTCCTTGACTTGCACAAGCTGTTGTTCGAAGAACAAGCGCCTTTGGGAGGCCTCCGTGACGGCAATCGTTGCCGAGAGCTTCTTGTATTCCTCGACATAAGCGTTGGCCATTTCGGCGGCGCGAGCGGGATCTTTGTCCGTCACGGAAATGCGGATCAAGCCATCTTTGAGGCCGTTCTGGATGTCGGAGTATTTCTCGAACGCTTTGCGTCCGTCGGATCTGCGCTTTTCGCGATACACGGCCATCAGGTTGAAGCGGTCGATCATCGCGTCTTCCACCGTGCGGCTCTTCAGCATGGCCACCTGAAGATCATTCGGGTTCTTCAGGCCAAGGCTGCTGCCGGCCAGCGAAGCCAGCGGGTTTGCGGCGCCCAGCTGTCCAAGCATCGCGGTTGCCGACGAAGTGTTTTGCTGAGGCGGAAGAATCACGGTTGTTGCCGTAAAACGGCTCGGCAACGAAAAGGAAACGATTGCCGCGAGCGCTGCGGCAGCGGCCGTCCCAGCCAGCAGGTCCCGGCGACGGCGCGCCAGAACAATCAGCAAATCCAGCAGCGATATCTCTGCGCTTGCCTCCGGAGCCGGCTGGGGTACAGGCAACGGGATTTCCACAGACACCGCCTGCAGGTCCGGCCTGGGGGGCTCTCTAACTGTAGTTTCGGCTATTGTCATTTCCTATGTTTTCAAGACGCCTTCCTCAGCGCGCGTGGTCCGCCAATGCGCCGTAGCTCGGTTCGGGCTCGCTGACGGGTTCCATATCATCCGCGCAAACTTCCACCGCCACGCTTTTCATGATGAGGTCCAGGGTGAGAACCACGCGGAACTGATTCTTCTGGCGAGAGACGATGCCGCGCAAGCCTTCCAAGGGACCACGGCGGATCCTGACTCTTTCTCCGACGGTGAGGACGGGATGCGGCTGGGCATTCACCAACAGTAGTCCGGTGCGAAGACGCTCGACGTCCTGGTCTGGCAGCGGTGTCGGCTCATGCCTGGTTCCGGCGATGGAAAGGACACTCGACAATTCCAGCACCCGTACCCGTTTGCTCGCTGGGATGTGCACGAACACATAGTTAGGGAAGAGCGGCCTTTCGAGAGTGACGGTGCAGCCATTGTTCCAACGCCGGCCGCTGTGGTAGAGCGGGAGAAAAAACTCCACGTTGCGAATTTCCAGGTGCTCCGCGACACGCTTCTCGTGGCAAGGCTTCGTGTAAGCAGCGTACCAGCGGAGCGAGCCGTCAACCGGCAGGTCGGAGAGTTCGATTGGATTTCTTGGACGCACTTTTGGACGAGGCTTCGCCTTCGGCACTTAGATGGTGCTGTTTCTTTTTGGAACTCTCACCGCAAGGCAGCAAGAGCCTATGGAAGGGAGTCAAGCAAGAAGTTCGCGGAATACTGGACCCCGATTATACCCTGCTTGCATGTATGCGGCCAGTGCGTCTAGAAGAATTCAATATGGATTTAACCCTTTTGTTTACATATAAACTATCTAACAATAACAAGGGGAACCAGCGTGTTCGGACCCATATGGTTTTCTCGAGTGCGAGAATGGAACTCCGTCTTTCGGTTTGGCCGCCCTCCTGCGATGAAATTGGACCGTTAGGACGATGCCGGCAGAGTTGGGAGAACATCAACTCTCGGCCTGCATCACATTTGAAAGAGTAGCGAAGTTGAGTCCGAGAGTTTCTGGGAGGGAAAAGCAGATTCACGCAAGTCCTCCAGACTCGAGTGAGCTCAGTCAGCCAGCAACGGCACCAGCCAAAGGTGACCATGACGCTCTCGGAATTTGTAACGGCGGAATGGAAACCGAACGCGGCGCTGGCGGTCAAGAAAAGCAGCATGCGCATTTACGGTTTTCAACTCGACAGACACATTTTCCCTGCCCTCGGATCAATGCCGCTTCGCGACATCAACCGCGCGCAGATTGAAGTCTGTTTGTCCGATATGAAGCGCAAAGGCCCAGTTCTTGATGACCACGGGTTGTCCGTCATCGATCCAGGTGAACCGTAGGTTCAACGGACATGCCCGGGCGCAACTTATCGAATCCCGGCTGGTTTGGGTTGAAGCGTATCCGTACTGGCAGCCGTTGCACTATCTTGACGTAGTTCCCGGTTGCATTTTCGGGGGGAAACAAGCTTGATCTATCTCCAGAAGCAGCCGGCATATTCTCCACCTCACCAGCGAAAGACTCACCGAGTGAATCCACTTTGATGGTCACGCGCTGGCCGACGTGCATTTTTCGCAGTTGGGTTTCCTTAAAGTTCGCGGTCGTCCAAACATTAGCAGTCTGAACCAGCACGATGAGTTGTTGCCCCACCGAAATTCTCCCGCCCACCTCCGCACTGCGTTGGCTGGCGATCCCGTCTACCGGGGCCACGATGTGGCAGTAGCTTAGATTCAGCAGCGCGGCATCCAACTGCGCTTTGGCGGCGTCCGCGGCCGCATTGGCAGAGGCGAAGGTTGCCTTCTGAATCGTGACCGTGCGAGGTGAATTCGCTTTGGCCTGAAAAAGTTTGCTCTGCTGCTCGAGGAGGAGCGCTCGCTTCTCCTCGACGACTTTGGCGGAAGAAGCGGCGGTAAATTGGCTCGCTTCGACCGTCGCAACTCCCGAACCGGCGTTTGCGATGTACTGGTCATAATCTGACTTGGCGATTTCCTCCTTATCAACCAATTTTTTAAAGCGCACCAGATCCGCCTGACTTTTAAGGTTGTTGGCTTCCGCCAGACGGAGCTTCGCGGCATTGCTGTCGTAGTCGCGTTGAGCGCTGGCTACAGCGGCTTCCGCGTTGATAACCTCCGCCTGATCCGTATCGACCAAAGTCCGATTCGACACCTGCGTGATCGGCACATTTGGACCTTGCGCAGAGGCCTGCGCGATCGCTTGTTCATAGTTCGCGCGCGCCTGGCCCACTTGTACTTTGTAATCGCTAGGATCCAGATCCACCAGCGGTTCGCCTGCCTTGACCGGCTGGTCATTCTCCACGTAAACCGCAGTGACCGTCCCAGCCACGCGAGAGGCAATGGGGTTGAGGTGGCCGTCTACCTGCGCGTCATCTGTAGATTCATACGTGCGGGAATAAAGCCACCATGCCACCCCGCCCACCAGAAGAACGATGCCAATGCACACGCCGATGATGATCCGGCGACGCTTGGTAGCGGGATCGACGGGCTTCGTCTTTTCCGTCTCGCTTTTGTTGTCCTGATCTTCCTTGTTCCCCTCCTCTTTTTTTGGCTCGCCAGTTTGCGGCTTCGCTTCCTGCACTTTATTCGCTTGGTCGGCGGGCTTCGGCGGGCCCGTTTTCTCGCTGGTTTGCCGACCGCCATTATTTAAACCTTGATCTTTCGGTTCTTCCTGGGTCACGGTAGGCATGGTCAATTTCCTTTCAGCATATTCGGAATGAACTGTTCCGCTAGTCCGGTTGCTCGGGCAAGGCGGATGCGGGCAAGGTTCAGGGTAAACAGGCTGCTTACGTAATCCCGCTCCGCCGAGGCGACGGTTTCTTGCGATTGCACAACTTCCACGGAATTCGTCACGCCGGCCGCGAACCGGTCCAGCGACTCGGTAAGTGTTTCGGCAGCTATCTTGCGATTTTGGGCCGCCACCGCGATTTGCTCGGTGGCCACCTGCAAGTCGACGTAGCTCTGCCGCACATCGAGTTCGACCACACCCATTTCATCGTCATATTCCGCTTGGCGTTGGCTGAGGGCGGCATCGGCCTGCTCAATGTCTGCTTTCACTCGGCCACTTTGAAAGATCGGGATGTTGATCGTTCCCGCAGCCTGGAAAACGGAGACACCCTTGTCTGGATTTATCCCTTGAAGTCCGTAATAGCCGCTGATGCCCAGGGACGGAAGATATTCCGCCTTCGATCCTTTGTGGGCTTCCTGGGCGGCCTTCAACTGCATCCTGGCGGCTTTGAGATCGGAACGGTTTTCCATGGCAAGTTTGACCGCCTCTTCGACGGGCACAGCCTGTGGCACTTCGGCGGGCAATTCTTCGCTTAACGTGAGCACTTGAGTCACCGGGAGACCAATCAGTCTGGCAAGTTGCATGAACTGTTTCACCAGATCGGCGCGCAACGACGTGAGCCTCTGTTGCTCGGTGTGAAACTGCACAAAACTTCGGTTACGGTCGATGACTGGTTTCGTTCCAGCCTGGTACTCCCTCTCCGATTGTTGAAAAGTCGCATCAGCCTCTTTTACCTGCGATTCTTGCGACAGAACGTTGGCTTGACTCGCAAGAATTTGAAGATAGGTTCCGCTCACTGCCAGGATGATGATTTCGCGCGCGTCCTTGGCGCTCATCTGCGCCGCATCCGCTGCCGCCTTTGATTCGCGCCAGTTGTGCAGCGAGGTCATGCTGAGGTTCTCGCTCAGATTTGCGAAGGCACTGTAGTAGTGAAAAGGTCCCACAGTGGTTGGCACGCTTGCCCCTAGCAAGGCTCCGGTAATCCCCTCGGCTTCCAAATCGAGCTTGGACCCAGTTTCCGACAGCGTCCCGTAGATATTCGGTAGCATCTGACTGAGCGCTGCCAGCCGTTCTCCGCGCAACTGTCTCACCGACGAACTGGCGCTCACTGCGCCCAGATTGAACCGCAGTCCCCGCTGGATGGCGTCCGCAATGTTCAGCATCAGTGAGCCGGTCGATGCATTTGGATCGCGAATGCTTCCCTGATACGGCGCTGACACTTGAATTGTGCTGTTAACGGTGTTGGTGGTGGCGCTGCTACCGGTACTGTTGGAGGATTGCTGCACCTGAGCACCGCCGCTCTGGGTCCTTCCCGAGGGCGTCACCTGCTGAGCCTTGGGCATTTCAGGTGACGCTTGCTGGGCGAGGCTGGCGGCACAAAAGACTATGGCACCCATAAAGACGCCCGCAGACCTTAGATATGCCCTGGAGCCCCAATAGTTCTTACGCTGGATGGCGGACGCAATGTTCTTCTTCGGCGCAATTCCGCCGAAGACAAAACCATCGAACACCCTTGAACCAACATTGAACAGATTCGACATCATGCACCCTCGCCCACGGGGGCTTTCTCGCCGGGCTTGTTCTTGCTTAACAGGAAAGCGCAAAGGAACATCCCCACGGCCATCCAGCTCAGTAGGCGATAGACATCCTCATACCCCATCGTCAAAGCTTGCCGATTCAGCTGATTGTAGATTTGTCCGCTCGCCATGGCCGCCGCTCCCTGACCCCCGTACACACCTGCATAGGCGTGGGTCAGCGCGTCAAGTCGATGCGCAAACACTGGATTTCCTGCCTGCATATAATCCGCCAGACGATGTTGGTGAAACAGCGAACGATTCGTAACGATCGCTCCGGTAATCGAAATGAACACGCTTCCTCCCACATTGCGGGCAAAGTTGATGATTCCAGATACCTGATTACTCGCCTCTTTTGGCAAGCCCATGTAGGCAGCGTTTGTAATCGCGATAAAGCAAAGCGGAATGGCCGCCACCTGCAGCATGCGCATCCAGGAATTAAAGCCGAAACTCATGGACAAGTTGATATGAGTGGAGCTGTAGTAGAACGCTACGGCAAAGAAGGCAAAACCTACGGCCACAAGAGTTCGAGCGGCTATCTTGTCGCTGAGCACTCCCGCGAGCGGAGCCAGCAACAGAAGCGCGACTCCACCACCCGTAAGGGCCTCGCCCGCGACCGTTGCCGTGTAACCCAGAAGTTCCTGAGAAAATTGCGGCTGTAGCACCGTGCTGGCGTTCAAGATTCCGCCCACCAACAGCATGAGCAGCGCACAAACGGCAAAATTCTTAAACTTAAACAACTTGATATTCATGATCGGGTTCTTGGCCTTCCACTCCCGCCAGATCAGCCCGATCATCCCGGCGGCGAATAAAAACGCAAACACGCGGATGAAGTTGGACGCCAGCCAATCGTTCTCTTCCCCCTTGTCCAGCATGATCTGCATGCCCCCCATGGCAATGGTCAGCAGGCCGAGACCCAGATAGTCGAGCTTCTTGAAATTATCGAGAGAGGCCTTAATCCAGGGCGGATCTTCTACAAAACGCGTTACCAGAATCGCGGCAAGTATTCCCACCGGAATATTGATATAAAAAATCCATCTCCAGTTGTAGTTGTCGGTGATCCAGCCTCCGATCGTTGGCCCGATCGATGGCGCCAGCACCGTTACCAGCGCATACAGTGCGAAGGCCTGCCCGCGCTTTTTCTCCTCGAACGAATCCGCCATGATGGCCTGCGCCATCGGTTGCAGCCCGCCACCTCCAGCGCCTTGGAGCACGCGACAGATAAGCAGCATGGGAAGGGAAATGGATATCCCGCAAAGGAAGCTCGAGACGGTGAAGATGCCAATGCACATCAGAAAAAAGCGCTTGCGCCCGATAACGCTGGACGCCCAGGCTCCCAGAGGTAGAACGATGGCATTGGATACCAGATAGCTGGTGAGCACCCACGTTCCCTCATCGGTGCTGGCGGCCAAATTGCCCGAGATGTGCGGCAGAGCGACGTTTGCAATCGATGTATCCAGTACCTCCATGAAGGCCGCAATCGCCACCGTTCCCGCAATGATCCACGGATTGAACTTTGGCTTCCATTGCTGGTCGGTGGGGGCCGTTGGCATATCTTTTTTAGAATTCCGTAGTGGGGCAGTTGGCAATCTGTACGTAGTTGAAGATCACCGTAGCGAGTCTTCATCCGGATCTGCTGGAGCGCCTTACTCCTGACTCAGCCTTCTCCTACGAACCGTGCCCACATTGTGAGGAAGGCTCCCGTCGCCGCCGATTTTCCGTGGTGCGCCCGTGCTTTCCCGGCCGAAAGGGATATATCTATCTAGCCGGCCGTTTCTCTGAATTCTTGTAAGGGGTTGAATTTCATAGACCGCGCGGAGGGCCGGTCGTAATTCGCGGATTTCGGCTCTCAGAATATTTCCTAATTGGCTCCTGGCCCATTCTGCTTCTGGATTCGACGCGTGGTCCACCACCTCCCACTCCAGTCTCTCTGTATCAAATTCGTTGCGTTAGGGCCGGGTTTGGCGACAAATCACTTCAGCCAAGATGCTCTGAGCATCCTGTCGATCCGAATCGCAGTCGCATGAACACAGAAAATATCTCACTGCGCCAACTTCAATGCTGTTCCAAACAGCACACAATTGTGTACCGGTGCGCGCCCGGCGCAGCGGCGCGGCTTAGTAGAAGCAGCACAAGCCGCCGAGACGGTAAACGATGCGAGGGGAATTCACTCGTGGTCACCTAGAAGGTGAATACCTGGCGCCCATCCCTGCTTCGCAAGGATGGGCACTGGTAAGCGCTCCCGAAGCGGTGACCGCAGAAGCACTGACTAAAGGATGTTGATGGAGAGGCGTATGCCTGGATGCACAACGTCGCACATGTAGTAGCCACCGTCGTCGTAAACGACGTAAACGTCATCCGTGTAAACCCAACCTTCTGGCCACGGGTCAATGAAGCCGAACGAATAGCCGCCCCAGCTGAAGCGGTGATGATTGAATTCGCCCTGGTTTACGTGGAAGTGGTGTTCGCTCCCAAAACTGGAGCGGTAGTGGACATCCGAAATGCGACCATGATCGCCACCGCCGGAGTTTCCACCGTCACGGGTTGACTGCGCAGTCTGCTGGCCCTGTAAATGATTGTCGTTCTGTTCCTGTTTGGCCTGCTTGACTTCCTGCTTTGCAGGTTTTCCCTGCTCTTGTTTCGCCGGCTTCGCTTCCTGCTTTACAGATTTATCTTGTTCCTGTTTGGCCTGCTTGGCTTCTTGCTTCGCAGGCTTGCCTTGTTCCTGTTTGTCTTGCTTGACTTCTTGTTTTGTAGACTTGTCCTGTTCCTGTTTGGCCGGCTTCGCTTCCTGTTTCACAGGCTTTTCCTGCTCTTGCTTTTCAGGCTTGGCCTTTTCTTCTTGCTTTTCGGGCTTGTCGCCAGGCTCCTGTCGATCGGGCGGTGCGTAGGCGACAGCGGTAGTTCCGAGAAGGAAGAGCAGACCTGTGGTACCGATAACTCCAAGTAGTTTCATAAGTGCTGTCTCCATAACAGCAGTTTCACGCACCTGGCGCAGGTCGCTTGCGCTAGGTGTTCCAATGGCTTCTGGGTTGGTCCGAGAGCCTAATGCGACAGTTTGGAGCGGAGAATAAGCCGGGATCTCTGCTGTGGTTCGGCTGAAGCGTGGGGACTTGTTGCTCGCTTCGGTCTTTTTCCTTCAGCCACGAATGAAATATTAGAAGAGCGGACGGCAGTTATCTGTCCCTTTGCGGACATGTTTGAATCTTGCCGCAACGCTTCCACTTTGGCTCAGCACTCGGAAAAAAATGGAGACGGAGAATCAACAGCGCGGAGAGCCGTGAAACCAGAGTCACGAGTCGCGAATGGATTGTGCAATTCGGGGCGTCAGACTTCAAGATGAAAGGACTTCGAATAACCATTCTATTGCACTCAGCCAGCGCTGTGTCGTTGGCAACCATTTGCGGGAGACTGGTCTCTCCCTCGTGGAGCAATCCGTCCAGAATCCGCGATTGGTTGCGGCAAGTTCCCAGAGCCCCGTTCGGATAGCCGAACCCAAAAGCTGCCGGACTTCATGCGTGTTGAAGTATCTCCGTCCGATACCTTGGGGCCAATGCCTCGGCCTTCGCTCTGAACTCCGCTTGCGCCGTCTCGTCGAGCATGGGCGGCGCCGTGGTCCGAGTCGCGACGGCAACGCCAAGCTCCGCGAAGAAGTTCTCTAGGCCGGCTGCCGAGCAAATGCATAGCAGCCGCACCGGCTTTGCGGATGCGTTGCGGAACTGGTGCGGTGCGTTGGCCGGAATATGAATGGTCTCGCCCGCCCGCACCACCGATTTAGCGCCGCGGAACGTAGCCTCGATTTCGCCTTCCAGAATGATGAACGTCTCCTCGAAATCGTGACGATGAGGAGGTGGGCCGCCGCCGGGAGGAATATACATATCAATGAGACAAAAGCGGCCCGCGGTGTTGGCCCCCGCCAAAAGAGTCGTGTAGGTGTCGCCTACCAAACCGACGTGGGGAAGGCTTTCCGGTTGTGCAAGCGTTAGGTTACGCTGGAGGTCATCGGGCGGAATCGGCGAGGTCGGTTGCGGCAAGGTTCGTGAAGCTTTCTGCATCGTGATACCCCTTTTACGTCGTCGGGATGGATCGCAGGCGTCATCCGGCAAGCGGCGAATGGTAACAGGCCTTGACCTGGAAGATCTCCTTGCGCGATGCCGACCACATCGAACATTACGCGAATGATCGAAACAGCACGCCTGAGGAGAACCTGATCACGGAGATCTTGTTCCCGGTGGCTTGGGCTCGCACGCTCGGCGGTGACGATCTCCGCAGCAGGTCGCCGCTGGCTCTATCCTTATATATAATATATACGGGCAATTGCCCGCCAGATAAGGCAATTCCCCGGGGATGTCCTTTAGCCCGTCTTGGTACCAAAATCCGCGCGCCGAGCAGCGTGCAGCCGGGAATCTTTTTCATGCAGGCAGCGTGCTCAGGCAACTGCTCAACCGTTGTCGATCTTCCTGCCCCATCGATACAAGTCCTACACCCATTCTCTCTTCAGGCTTACTGACCCGGACAATTCCGCGGGCCTTCACTCCTCCTCCCGGAATGTCGATTACAAGCTGCAGGATTTCCCGATCCGTGGAGGCTCCTTCGTGCGGATGAACAAGCCGCCCATACCCAACTCATCCACCTGGGAAACCTGTCTCTGATTTGCGTTCTGCCAGGCCACACTAGTTTTTGACGGAGTGCCCGCGTCGCAAATTTTGGCGCAGCTGCTCTTTGGCTCGGAAGATCATCATCCGGACCGTAGGGAGTCGCTTTTTCAGTGCGCGCGCGATCTCGGAGTAACTCATTTCTTTGTAGTAGCGCAACACGACCGGCACCTTGTATTTTTCGGGCAAACGAATCACCTGTTCCCTCACTTCGAGCCGTTCTTCCCAGCGCAGAACTCGGGTGAGTGGCGAAGGCGTCGAATCGTCGCGAACTTCGCTAAGGTCGGCTCGGTCCACGCGCGAATCTTTCTCGCGTTTCCTTTGTCGCATCTTGTCAATGCAATGCCGGGTTGCCACCTGCGACACCCAAGGACGGAAGGGCACCGCCTCATCTCTTGTCTCGAGGACCCTGTGCAGCTTCAAAAATACCTCTGCCGCCGCATCCTCGGCGTCTTCCGGCTGCCGAAAAAAACGCCGGCACACCCGCAAAACATGGCGATAGTGAGCCGTGTAGATTGAACTCAATACTTCGGGGCAGGTTTGTAGGGGCTGGTTCAGCGCTGCGCACAGCGCTGTTGCTCCGATGAACATGGAAGTCGATCGAGTGGCCATGGCTGGTTCCTTTGCATTGAATTTGGGCACACCACCACTTCCCGGGCCTGCACGATGGAACTGCGGGAGGTTTAGGTGTACTTCCCGTTACGCTATTTGAAACGATTGCCTTTCCGTTCCGCTTTCTTCGATCGCACGACCGAAGTCGGCACACGGTGAGGCGTCGCAAAATCCCTGCTCGGCGAAGGTGGCTGCTCGATCATCGCGCCCTGGCGTCGGCGGATCACCAGAAGTGTCAGGTCATCCTCGGGCGAGCACGCGTCCGCGAAGTCCAGTACCGCCCCCAGCGTAGAGAACAGAACTTGGTTCGCGCTCGAGCCGCCGACCGATTTCACCGCTGCCGATAGTCGTTTCATCTCAAACTCTTCGTCTTTGGAATTCCGGCACTCGGTTACGCCATCGGAGTAGGTGAGCAACATATCGCCGGGATTCAGTCGTACGCTCCCAGAGTCGTACGCCGCTTCTTTCAGAGCGCCTAGCATCGGTCCACCTTTTTCCAGTCGTTCCACAGTCTTGTCGCGTCTGAGCACGAGCGGAGCCGGCAGTCCCGCGTTACAGTAGAAAAGTTCATTCTCTTGCGGATCAAGTCGGGCAAAGAACAGCGCCGCGATCGGCGGCTCATCCTGGTCGAGACACAGTTCCGCGTTGACCTCGGCAACAGCAGCCGCCGGGTCCGCATGCCTTCGCGCACCACGTCGGATCAAACCCATCAGATGGGCTTGCCAAATTCCCGCTGACAATCCTTTGCCGGCGATGTCGCCCACGGTCAACCCAAGGACGGAGTCGAGCTCCATCACCTTGAAAAAGTCTCCCGAGAGATGGCGCACGGGGAAAATTTCGCCGGCGATCTCGAACTCTCCCCAGATCAGTTCACGCGGGGCACAGAGCTGCCGTTGAATCTGGGCCGCCTCATAGATAGCCTGTTGCAGTTTTGCTTGTTCACGGCGCACGGCAAAGAGTTCCTGCTTCACCGACCGGATACCCACCGCAGGGCTTTTTGCCGTGGCGGGCAAACCTTGACCCCGGTTCCCTTCGCGTTTCGTGTGCCGCTCCAGGCGATTCCCGTGCGCGCTCGGGCTGATGTTCAGCATTGTTTCGGTCGGCGTCGTCATGTTCATCTCATCCTACGAATTTATAGCCCACCCCGTGCACTGTCAGAAAGAAACGGGGCTGCTCCGGAACCGGTTCGAGTTTCTGGCGAATCCTTACGATATGAGCGTCCACAGTCCGAGTCGTTGGAAAGTTCTCGTAGCCCCAAACCTCGTCGAGCAAGCGGTCGCGGCTCAAGGTCTCCCCCGAATGACATAGAAAATGCTTCAGCAGCTCAAATTCCTTGCTCGAAAACTCCACCGGCTTACCGTCACGCAGGACCTGATAGCTGCGCAAGTTCACGTCGACATCGCCGAACGAGTAGCGGTCCTGCTCTTTCGGGAGCGTCTTGGCCCGCCGCAGAACGGCCTTCACGCGAGCGAGCAGTTCTCGGATCGAGAAGGGCTTCGTGACGTAGTCATCGGCGCCGAGCTCGAGACCCACGACCTTATCCACTTCCTGACCGCGCGCCGTGAGCATAATAATGGGAATCGAGGGGCGCTTGGCCTTCAGCTGTTTACACACATCCAGTCCGCTCATGCGCGGCATCATCACGTCGAGGACGACCAGGTCCGGGGAATCCTTCAGGGCCCGCTCAAGCCCTTCCACACCGTCCAGTGCGGTGATCACCTGAAAGCCCTCGTACTCGAAATTGTCGCGCAGACCCGCAACCATGTTGGGCTCATCCTCGACGATCAGAATTTTCGTTGTTCCCATAACCTCTCCCCTGGGCTCTCCCCGGAACGTGGCGCCAGTCCACTCTCCGTTACCCCTCACGCGGCTGCCTCCGCAGTCCGCAAAGCCGGATCCAACGGCAACGCGATCGTGAATTTGCTTCCTTTCTCAGGGGTGCTTTCGACCAGCACGTCCCCGCCATGCGCCCTCGCGATGTGCCGCACCAGGGAGAGGCCCAAACCCGACCCCTTAATGTTGTGTACCAGCGGATCGCCACAACGATAAAACTTCTCGAAGATTTTCTCCTGCTCCTTCGGTGGGATACCGATCCCATGGTCCTGGACTTCCAGATTCACGTGGCTGTTCGCGCGGTACAGGCTCACACCGATGTATTTCTGGTCCTTGGAATACTTCAGTGCGTTGTTCACCAGGTTGAGTAGCGAGCGCGCGATCGCTTCGCGGTCCACATTCACCGGCGGAACATCGCTTGAGATGTTCTCCTCGAAGGAGAAGCCATTTTGTTCGATCTGGAATCGGTAGGAATCGAGCGTCGAGTGAACCAGATCGGCCAGATTCGTTTCCTTGAACTCGTATTCCTTGCGCCCCGCTTCGATGCGGGAGAAGTCCAGGATGTTGTTGATAAGTGCCGTGAGGCGTTCGCTCTCCTCTCGAATGATGCGAAAATATTCCTGGTATTTTTCCTTTGCCGTCAACCGCCCAAGCTCCAGAGTCTCGGCATAAAGCCGAATCAAGGCCAGCGGTGTGCGCAATTCGTGGGAGACGTTGGCGACGAAATCAGACTTCAGTTTGGCTAGATTCATCTCTCTGGAAACGTTGCGGTACGTAAGCCAAATCCCGCCGACCATGAGTGCAGACAGTGCTCCCAAAACGATGTAGTTATATCGCAGAAATCGAGTTCCGATGTCCGCGATCGTTGTGCCTTGGTATTTCATCGCGAAGATCAGATCTGGGAAAACATCTGCAAAACGGCGCTCCTCCTCTGGGCTGCCTCCATCCCAATCTGCCGAAGCTACCCATGGCGTCGAATCCTTCGGCGCATGGATCATCATGACCGGCAAATTCGCATCTGCCTTCAGCACGGTGCTCTTGCTGCTCAAGACGTCCTTTACGATGGCCGGGAAAAAGGCTTTGCGCAGGTAGTCTTCATCAAAAGCGACCACCCCCAGTGCGACACGATCTGGTGTAACACCCACCGGAATAAAATAGGCGACATTCCAATACGCACGCTGATTTGCGTGAAGCGTCCACCCGCCATACAAGCCCCACGGCTCTTCTTCCTTCATCGCACGGAGATGCTTCACCATGCTGGATGCTTCCAAAGGCAGCCAACTTCCGAGCATGTTGATATCCTCCTGGGTGAATCCGCAGAAGGCTTGGTCCTGGTCGCGGCCGGGCTGCATGCGGCTGACCAGCAAGTTGTTCTTCTTGTCGTACAGAGCTGCATACGCATACTCGGGATGCGCGAGCAAGACGCGGTCGAGCTTGGCGTTGACTTGAGATCCATCGTCGGGGTTTGGGAATTCCCTTTGGACCGGTATGAGCAGATCGTTAACCTGATGCCAGCTTTTCTTTTCCGCGATCTTCAGCACGTAACTAAAGTCCCGCTGGATGGCTGCTTCGATGGCCTTGTCGCGCTGAATATGCTTCAGGTTCCAGACGCTGAAGGCCATCAAAGCTGCCGCGGGCAGCACGATGGCCAACTCCAGCGTCAGCAGTGTTCGCGTGCGGTCTGTCAATCGCCACATCTTGGACATTCTCGGCCTCGAACCAATCACCCAGTTCTCGTGTAAAAGCACGACTATAAAGGGCTCTGAGAACCAGTTGTCAAGGCCTCGCAAAGAGTTGTAAAAGGTTGTAAATTGACCGGGCAGGAGGACCTCTTATGAATGTTTCCCTCAAGCACTTTCATATCCTTAATGCCACTTCTGCGTGTGAGGGGATTCGAATAGTAGGGGTGACGATCGGATGAGCTAAGGCGTGGCCTTGAGTTCGTTCCGGGGCATGCGCCGCAGCCCTTGGCTACTGGAGATTCGGGTACACCAATTCCTCGAAGTCGCGCAGCATTCGAATCGCGCCGTCGTCGTAGAACGGCAGCACCTGCATCATCATCACGACGCCGATGTGCCGCTTGGGATCGATCCAGAACTCGGTGTTGTAAATACCAGCCCAACTCAAACTGCCTACGCTGCGGAATTTTACGTACATCGGGTCGCTGGACGCGATCTGAAAACCGAGGCCGAACTTATCGTGGCCGGCGCCCAGCGGGAACGGTTTGCTGAGCGATTGGTCGGCGGCCTGCTGCAACTCCACGAAGATCGGCCCGATGTTGTTCTCGCCCATCATCTTTACCGAGTTCTCGCTCAGAATTTTCGCGGGCCCCAGGTGCCCGCCGTTGAGCAGCATCTGCATGAACTTGCCGTAATCCTGGGCGGTCGAGTACAGGCAGCAATCGCCTCGGAACGGGGCCGTCGGCGTCGCCGGTATCGGTTCCTGCGCCTGTTCTTGCAACACACCGTTTATACGGCTGTGCTCCGTCGCCACGCGCGACTGTTTGGCTAGCGGCACGGCGTAGGACGTATCCACCATGCCCAGCGGTACGAAGATGTGCTGCTGGAAGTACGCTTCGAGTGACTCGCCGGAGATTTTCTCGACGATCATGCCGAGTACCGCAGTGCTGGGGCCGTAGTTCCATTTGTCGCCAGGATCGTTCAAGAGCGGCAGCTCCCACTCGTGCTTTTTCGTCGCCTCTTTAAGCCGGTACACGATCGGGTTAAAAGACCCGTAGGCGATGCCCGAGGTATGCGTCAGCAAATGGCGGATCGTCATCGGCCGTTTCGCCGGTCGCGTTTCGTAGGTTGCGTCCTTCTCGTTAAACTTCGTAATGACCCGTAGGTTGTCGAAGCCCGGCCGGTATTTCGACACCGGATCGTCGAGCTTGAGCTTGCCCTCTTCGCACAGCATCATGATGGCCACCGAAGTCACTGGCTTGGTCATGGACGCGATCGAAAAAATGGCACTTACGGGCATCGCTATATCGTGCGCAACGTCGAGCTTACCGGCCGCGCCTTCGTAGAGCAGGCCTTCGCGGCCGACGATGAGGGCGACCACGCCCGGCGCATCCCCGCGACTCACAGCGCTGCTGATCTGGCGCGACAGCGCGGCCTTGCCCGCGGCTGAAAATCCCTTTGCCTCTGTCCGTTCGGGCGGGCGAGCAGGCCGGGCGTTTATCTGGGCGAGCCCCGAAGAAATCAGCCATCCGATGAGGGCCACAAACGCGGCGAAGGTAATGGCCGTCTTGTGCATTCTCATAATTTCGTACCACCCGAGTTTCTCGCTCGCTTGGAGCGGCATGTGATTGAACAAGCCCTTGTTAATGCTGTCGCGGTCGTTCCGCAATTGCGATTCAAGATCGGAAAGCACCGAATTCCCGACACCCGAGCCTCTAAAAATGTCAACACATCCCGTTTGGCAGGGCAAAGCAAAGGGATCGTGTTTATCAGCAATTGGGTCAGTCAGGTGGATAGTGAAAGACTATATCGACTTGCTTTACGTCTTGAGCCATTCTGACGCCTCTCGCAACGGCTAGCAGCACCGTGTTTGACCACTTCAGAGCACCGCCTTGGACCACCAAGAAAAATCGGCATCACCAGAATGAGGCGAGAATCGACCACGGCGAGAAACATCAAGAAGCAGTTTCTTGAGTTCCCCCGTGGTAAGGCTAGCTCTTGTTGACCACCTCTTCAAAATGTGAGGAGTTGATAAGAGACGTTTCGCGTCGCCGGTGTCCTCAAGAAAGATGCGGCGAGCCTTGCGATCATCCGTGGCAACTGCGAATCCCCGCGAGAGCGCTAGAGCCAAAGTCATGGCTTCTCCGTCATCCAGGTCGGCTGCATAGTCAACATACATCTCCTGTTCTTTGTTTCCCGACAATCCGTACACCCTAAGACACTTTGAGTTCACAAACGGATCAAGCTCTACAGTGTCAGGGGGTGCATTGGGGTCAGCAGCTCGGAGGTAAATGCTCTCCGTACTGACGACCGTGCAAATGCCGAAATTATATTCACTACCGGCTAGTATTTCCTGTGCGCGCATGCTAGCAAGAAGGTTAATCAATACGCACGCATCGAGCATGGCGACGGATCGGCTGGACACGCTCGCGTTCATTTTCCGCCGAGCTGGGCAGCCAAATCCAACTCGATGCTAGTAAAATTGTCGTCCCCCTCTTCATTGAATCGATGACTAGCTTTTTCAACTTGCATGCGAGCCGCAACGCGGTCAGTCCTCAGAAGTTTCGCCAATTGGCCCTCGCTCAACTTGCCCTGCTGGTATGCGAGTATCGCCAGGTCAACATATCTTTGTGGCAGGAGATGCTTAATCGGTGGATTCGCGTCAATGCCCAACAGTTGCTGGGCACTACGAACCTTGAATCCTTCAGCTTCCAATCGCTCCCACGTTCCGCCCGGGAGTCGGTGCAGTTCTTCCAAGCGAAGAACGAGTGCTTGTATAGACACCTGATATAGATCGGCCAGCGTGCAGACATGAGCCAAGGTAATACCTCGGTCATTGCTGCGATGCATCTCGGTGAAACGGCGGTTCAGCCCGCTCGCCGGCATGAGGAAGTGTTTTGCGAAGCTATCGGCGAAACGCTCACGACTTGATCCACGCTTCTTTTCGCTCAAAAAAGTGATCTCGGATTGATAACGCCCAGTTAGGAAGTGCCCAAACTCATGTGCGAGAGACCAAAGCCGACGATCCCTGGGATGAGCAGAATTAATTCCTATACACCCCCCCAACACATCGTTGTAGGCAAATAGTCCAGCGATCTTCGACGCCATCGGAAAATAGAAAATCCTGAGTCCGACATCGTTTTCGAGTCTCTCACGCAAATTACCTAGCGGACCGTCGCCAATACCCAAGCGATTTCTTTCAGCCGTCGCAATTTCCTCCGCGATCTGTTCGGCAGACGCACCCGAGATGTCATAGGGTGGCGGATAAGCCCTGACGAGTGGCATGTTGCAAAGTTTTTCTAGCTCAAGATAGTCTTCAGCTAGTCGCTGCAGTTCGCTCGCGCTTTGTTCCAGTTCCGAGTCTTCGACAAATATGTCCTTCCAAGAGGCTCTGAATTGTGGAACGAATCCTTCGAAAACTATTTGCTTTGCCACGAATTCAGAAACTGGCCGACCATAGATCGCAGCCAATTTGATCAATTCATCCGGGAGAATACGGCGTTCGCCCTTCTCGATTGCTACTAGAGTAGTTCTAGCTACACCCAGGCGATCGGCAACGGCCTGCTGAGTGAGGCCGCGTGCTCTCCGAGCGTCCTGAAGCCGCCCGCCCAAAACTCTTGGATCAAGTTGTTCGAGAATGTGCTTTTCCATATCGGCCTCGTTTCAGTCGAGCAAAACCACTCGCTTGTTACGCGATTCTTTTGCGTACATCGCAGTGACGACAAGCTGAGAAAGTTCCCCATTCAGACAGAGAGGGCGATTGAGCCTGATTGCGCAGGGCGTGTGCAGCAGCTTTGATGAAAGAATCGACCAACAAATTCGTTTCAGAGTTTCCGGCCGCTAGGCGGTACGCGGTTCGCCGGCCCCGGCCTCTCAGGAGACGCTCGAACCTATCGTCATCCGGCATTTTCTTTCCTCACCATTGTCAGAGTACCGCAGTCCTCTGACAATGTCAAGGCTATCTAGCAACATTGCATTATAATGTCAGGCCATCAGCTAAGTCCCTTATGTTTATCGCCTTAGCAGCGCTTCTCGGCTTTCGCCCTCCGTTGCGGTTCTCGATTCGCCGTGGCCCCACCCGCGTCAGAGGCCGGTTGAAAATGGATCTTTGACCTTGCTGTCATGCGTGACTTGACGTTGGCCGGCTTCAGGTCGCGGTGAATGTTGCCGTGCTCATGCGCGTATTCGAGCGGTTCGGCAATCTGCTTCGCGATGGGCAACGCTTCTTCCAACGGGATGGCGACTTCCTTGATCCGGTCGGCGAGCGTCGGCCCTTCCACCAGCTCCTGCCGATACGCGCCATGCGCTTGAACGCCGAGACAAGAGGCCGCCTGCACTTAGCTCGATTGCTGGCGGCCTCCTGCTCTTGCCCGGGGTGTTGGGCATTGTGGTAAAAGCTGTTGAATCGCTCTTTTTGTGCTGCGCGATACAAAGAAGCCAAAACTGCAAAACTCCGGCGACCCTGCTGCGTTCAAGCTCGGACGGTCCTTGTTTCTAGCAAGGGCCACGGCTCGCTCGAGATCGAACGCTAGTGCGCAGCCTGAACGGGAGCGGGCGTACCATCCGACCAGCGGCGTACGGGAATCATAAAGACGGTAAGGCGCTCCTCCTGATTTTGAAGCGCGATAATCGGCGATCCGGGAAGATCCGCGCCCCACGCCTTGGAATCGGTTTCGGGAGTGAAAAACATCAGATGCGGAAGCCACGGTCCCCCAGCCTGGTCGCCCAGATAGCCTTGCTTCGACAGCATGTAGGACATCGCGCCAGGCTCCGGCGCCGGCAGCTCCTTCTTATCGATGGCAGCGACGACAGCCTCGAACATCTGCGCTTTCGTCCGCCCGGCGATGACCAACTCGGTCTTTTTGATTGTGCGCGGAAGGTAGGACCGCACCGCCGCGGGATTGAGGCAGAGAGGACCGCGCAGTTTAGGATTCCAAAAGTCCGGATCGTTGATTCCGGCAGTCCACGACCGCTCTACCAGGCATACGAAACCGTTCTTCCCCTGAACGGCAGTTTCATAGCCAGCTTTGCCGAGAACCAGAACTTCGGCCTCGCCGGAGACAGAGTCCGGCGCAGCGCTGCGCGCCATTTTGATCTCTTCGTTGCGATCCGAAATTAGGTATTGTTCGAGCGGAGCCATGGCCGGATAGGGTGTCTTGGCGTTTTGAGCTTGCGCGGGCCACGCCGCGGCGAACACGGCCACCAGGGCGAGGCGGCGCATCGCGCTTGTCCCGAACCTAATTCGCTTCATAAGTCTCTCCTGATTCGTAAGAGATGGACACAGTTCCGGGGTGCAGTGATAATAAGATTGATATCAACGTATCACGCGTTGTGGCCGCTTGGCAAGATACGTTGATATCCATATGATTCATTTGTGGGCGCCTCTCTGAACCCATCGTTGGAAACAACGCACCTGGTCCGCGATTCCTGTCTCTGTCTGCACGTACAGCGAGCGGCACGAGCATTGGCGCGACGCTTCGATGATGCCCTGCGCCCCATCGGCCTGACCCACGGCCAATTCTCGCTGATGATGTCTCTGAACCGTCCGAAACCGGCAGGCATGAGTGCAGTGGCATCGCTCCTAGCCATGGACCGCACCACGTTGACGGCCGCGCTCAAACCTTTGCGGCGACGCGGCCTGGTCAAGGTCGCGCCCGATCCAGCCGACCGTCGCGGCCGTCTGATGACACTGACGGCAAAAGGACGAACTTTGCTGATCCGCGCGGTTCCCGTCTGGCGCGATAGTCATGCCAAAATCCAGGCGCTTCTGGGCGAAGGCGAGTCCGGCCGGCTGCGCAACAATTTGCGCGTCCTCTCCTGAGCCCTTTTTTCGAAGTGCGGCAGCAAGCCGCCGCACTCCAGAACGGGGTTGTAGGAAGCAAAGAACGAGGTTCCGGGCGGTTGGTCGGGCACTCTAACCCAATCCGGTAACTTCGGGGTTGCCCGTCCATTCCGAATCTGACTTGCGCCAAAACCAGTGAAAGTCTTTGTCGTCAGCCACGAGAAAAGCGAATTCGGCGTGAAATGGATGCGTTTCGAAGCGGACGCAGCGGTCCCTGATCTGGTCCGGCACGTTCCGCACGTCGCGTTCATCGTCGAAAACGGCGCGCCCATCGAACTGCTCGAATTCACCGACCCCAGCCACCCTGGCCGTCGCCAGCAGAGCAAGATGCTGATACAAACATCCTCCATCCAAAGCACCTCTTCGTAGCCGAGGCTCCTGGGGTACGTCGATTTTTGATCATTCATTTGGGGGCAGCGCCACGACGGGTTGTGTTTTAGAGAATATTCACAGCACGTGCCGCCAACAGAGCGACGGTTGAAAAGGAGATGAGCGCCTGAATCATCATGAGGATTTTGGCCCATTGCGACAATACTGGACTGTCGGTCGGTGAAAAGGCCGTACTGGTGTTGAACGACAGAAACAGGTAATCGACAAAGCCCGGGCTCCAGCACTGTTCTCCCATCTCGCGCTTCGATTGCTGGTCGAGCGTCATTTGGGGAAACAGGAAGGCTCCGTCACTGTGAACGCCGCGCAACTCGCGCGCGCGGGGGCCGCCTGCATCGAGTCGCCAGTACCACGATGCGAAGACGAGAATGTTCGTGACCCACAAAGCAGCGGCCGAGCGCAACAGATCTTGCGGGTTCTGTTTATGAGAAGGCAGCGCTGCCAGGAGCAGGCCCAGCGACCAAACCATGTCGGCGGTCACAATGGAGGTCAGCAGGTAGCCCAGAATCTTGTTCATTTTGTCGTTTCCACGTTGGCGCGCCAATGCCGTGGGGACGAGCAAAACCCCGACTACAACAATCAAGAGCCAATCAGGTCCTACTGACAAGGATTCGGGGAGGGCGAGCCGCAATCCCCCCACGGCAAGTAGGGCGAGCATCGCAGGCCAGCGCGGTTCCAGGCGGGGGGTATTCGTCATGGCTCTTGGCCCGCTATGGTAACCCAGAGGAACATATCCGTGTGCACGTCGGTGTTCTATGCGGCGTCTCTGGAATCGAATGCACGCCCTAATACGACTGAACCGGTCGCTCCTGCAGCGACCTAGCCCATCAACGGGAGATGGGTTGATCGATCTGACGAAGACGCGGAAGTTGAGGACTTTATCGAAGCTCGCACAACTCGTTTCTAGGAACACGAAAGCGAGACGCCGGGTGTGATTTAGAACAAACGTCTTGGAGCCGTTGGAAAAGTAGTCATATCTATTGAATTGCGGCCGACTCCGCCTTGGCTTGCTGCACGACGGGTAGGTCCGCGTCTGCGTCTTTCCAAATTGCGAGCAGATTTTTGTAGGCCGCCGCCGAGTTCGCGCGATCTCCTGAGGCGGCCAACGCCCGCGCAAGCTGCAGGCGAGCCAGCGGTCCAACGGGATCGTTCAACATTAGCCCCGGGTGGTCGAGAATCTTTTGAAACTCCGCGGCGGCATCGCTGTGGCGGCCCAGCCGTGCGTAGGCCAATCCTCGAACGTATACGGGATACAGCCCGCCGAATCCCGGCCCATAGAAATACGCCGTGGCGGGAACAGCAAAATCGTACGGTCGTGCGGCCTCCGTCATCTCGAGGGCCTTCGAGGTGTTTCCGTCGGCGAGCGCAGCTAGAGCGTGGACCGTGGGCAGATAACTGAATTGTACGGTCGTATCTTCCGGATACCGCTTCTCGAGTTCGGCTGCGATTTTATTCACTTGAGCGATATCTTGCATCGTGGCGAACGCAAGCGCCGGGCCGTACTGCGCATCGCGGCTGTGCGAAGCGGACAGCGCTGCATTCGCGTTTTTCTGTGCTTCTTCACGAGCGCCGAAGAGCGCATTCCAGATCGCTCGAGCGCCCTGGAACAAAGCGGCGCGTTCAGTCAAGCGCGCTTGGCGAGCGAAACTCAGCGCGAGATCTGACGACCGGTTTGCGTCCTTCACGCGGCCTTGATACGCGAACGTGAGTGCTTCCTGATGCTCAAATCCACCTTGAGAATTCCACTTCGCATGTCGCTGCGTGACCTCGCGATCCATTGCCGCCGTATCGCCTCGCAGAAAAGCGAGTGCGTAGCGGATGAACGAAAACTGGATGACTTCGACCTTGTGCTCTGACGCGCGGCGAAGTAGCGCTTCCGTGTCGGATGGGCGATTCATGTAGATGTAGATCCACGCCACATTTTCGTAGCCGATCGAGTAGTATGGATCGATCTCGATCGCCTTCAGGCCTTCTTGGGCGCCCATCTCATAGTGAGCGGTGCCCGGCGAAGTAAAACCCGATAAAAATCCGCGCGGAAAAAGCTCATCGGGATATTTTGCTGCCCACGCTTCCAGAGTCTGCCGCCCCAGCTCGAGATTGCCGGTCACCTGACGGTGGTAGACGAAGGTGATGAAGTAATTCTCCTGATCCGTAACGCGATCGCGCAGCTCGTACGCCTTGGTGATGCTCTGCGCGGCAAGTTCGTTCTCGCCGAGGTCCGAATAATTTCGAGCTAGATAGGCGTACGCGATCGCAAAATTCGGATCAAGCTCGACGGCGCGTCTCAGCGAAGAGATGACTTCGGCCGCTTGCGCTCGTGCCTGGAACGCTTTCATCCCGGCGCTGTACGATCTCCATGCCTCAAGCGATGACGTGGTTGCAGCGAGTTCGAGACCCGGTTCTTTTTCCACGGGCGGAAGCGACGAGTTGAGGCGGGAGCCGAATCGATCCGTCAGTTGCGCGAAGGTGTTGAAGACATCTTCTTTTTTCGCGGCGGTCGCGCGTTCCTGTTCCAGTACCACGCCTGTTCGACAATTTCTGGCGCGCAAACTCAACGCGTACTCATTGCCAAAGCTTGTGATTGTTCCTTCGATTACGCCTGCGCTGGCTGTGCGCTCGCAGACTTCGGCGGCGACGGGCGATGAAAGCTTTGTGTTTGATGGCCGAACCATCAGATTCAGCGTTTGGCTGACGCGCTCTTCGGGAAGAAGCGAGATGCCCGCCGCATTTTCCAAATGCACCGCTGCGCTCTGACGCAGCGAGTCGTCAAGAGCCGGATCGCCGGTCTGATTCACGAAATCGGCTAAAACGATATACTTGTCGCCGGCGGCTGCCGCGGATCTGTGGGCTTCTGCGACGGTCTCTCCCGCTCCTCGACGAAAATACAAATCAATGCCGACCGCTAGCACCAAAATCGCCGCAGCCGCACACGCTGCCCACAGCTTCCCTCGATTCGTGCCGCTGCTAACGCACGCCAGTTCTCGCTCGATCTCCGCAACCGACTGCCACCGGCGATCGGGATTTTCCTCCAAACACCGGCCAACGATTTTCTCCAACTGTCGCGACGGAACGCGCTTCTGCGATCCGACGCGCGCGCCAGTGAGCATTTCGTAGAGCACACATCCAAACGAATAAATGTCCGATCGCGCGTCGGCCGGTTTGCCTTCCCGTTGCTCCGGCGGCATGTACGCCGGCGTGCCCATCATCATGTGACTCGCAGTGATGCTGTCGTCGTACGCCGATTTCGCCAACCCGAAATCTAGAATCTTCACGCCGGACTTCGCGAGCATGATGTTGCCGGGCTTCAGATCGCGATGGATGATGCCTTTCTCATGGGCTTGCGCAAGGCCCGCCAAAACCTGCGAGGCGTACCGACTCGCCTCGGATATCGGCAGCGGTCCCCGCTTCAGTCGCGCCGAGATTGTTTCGCCGTCGACCAGCTCCATCACTAGATAGTTCGGCCCGACGTCGTAGAGCGTGCAAATGTTGGGATGATTCAGCGACGAGATCGCGCGTGCCTCGCGCTCGAAGCGTTCGTTGAATTGTTCGCGTGACACCTTAACCGCGACTGCGCGCCCAAGACGCGTATCGATCGCGCGATACACCTCACCCATGCCGCCGGCACCGAGCCGGCTCAGCAGCCGGTATGGACCGAGCGTCATATCGACGGTATCGGCCGTCAGCGTCGCCTCCCCGGCCAATTTTGCATCCAGCAGTTCAGCGGCGTTCTCGACCGCGGGCCCCTCGAGGAATTCCCCGCCCGAACGTTGCGCGAGCAATGACTCCACTTCCCGTCGCAATTCCGGATCGACGCTGGAAAACAGCGCCACTCGTTCCGCGGCACTCTTCTCACGCGCGGCGTGGTACAGCTCTTCAATCTGCTGGAAACGATCGGGCGACGACGGGCGATCAGGAGCCATGACCTGGACTGCTTATCCTATGACTTAACTCTCGCAATAGCCATGCTTTAGCTAAGTCCCAGTCGCGCCTGACGGTGCGAGGTGAAATTTTGAGTGCCACGGTGATTTCTTCCTCGGTCAGCCCGCCGAAGTAACGCAGCTCGACGACTTTCGCCTGTCGCGGTGCGATACGTGCAAACGCCGTCAATGCATCATCGAGCGCGATGATCGATCGGTTGGGCGCGTTCGCCGGCTTCGCCGTTTCATCGAGATTCACTTTGACGGCGCCGCCACCGCGCTTGTCCGCGCCGCGTGCGCGAGCGGCGTCCACCAGGATGCGCCGCATCATTTGCGCCGCCATCGCGAAAAACTGCGCACGCTGCTGCCATTCAACGTTCGTCACATCGACGAGCCGGAGGTACACCTCGTTCACAAGCGCGGTCGTCTGGAGCGTAATCGCATCGCGCTCATTCCTCATGTGCCGGCGCGCCATCGCACGCAATTCGGGGTATACGTACTCCGCCAACCGCGCGAGAGCGGCCTCGTCGCCGCTGCTCCAAGCTTTAAGTAAACCCGTGATTTCAGAAGATGATGCGCCAGACGCTGAGGCCAATCCGCTCTTCCTTAGGACTTTGGTGGACTGACCAAGAGAATACACCAACCATGGCCGCTTTTGCTGTCCGGTTACGCCTGCACGGGTAGAAGGAGATTCGTCCCCAAAAGAATCTCCTCAGGAGAGAGGTAGCTCACCATGAGACACTTCGCAAGCGGCATCGTTTTTGCAGCGCTAGTCGTGTTGTTCGGAGCACCGCACGCGCGCGCTTGGGACGACAATGAGTGCACGAAGGCCACGCTGAAAGGCGGTTTCGGATACACCGGCACGGGCGCGCTGCTCGCCGCCTACGTCGGACCCACAGACGCAGGACCATTCGCGGAAGTCGGCAGGCAGACCTTCGACGGCAAGGGTCACACCGACGCTACCGCGACGCTTAGCGCCAACGGCGACATCTCGCAGGTTACCGTCGAGGGCACTTACACCGTTAAATCCGACTGCACCGGGACGATGACACTGAACATTTCGCCGTTCGGTTCGACGGTGGACCTGAATTTCGTGATCGACGAAGACGGAAAAGAGATTCGCGCTATCGTCTCCGACGTAAACGTGATCGAGAGCCGCGTGTATCGAAAGCAATTTCCCGGCGACGGTGAAAAACACGTGAGTGTCAATCAAGACGTAAACCCACTTCCGAGCCGCGATTCAACCGTTCTTCGACAGTCGATCGTCGCAGTTGAAATCATTCGGCGTGACTTTTTACTGACTTGATTCGAGATTAGGTCGCGGCATTTGTGGTTCGTGGAGTGGACACCTCGGTCTACTCTACGAACCCAATTTAATATAGTTTCCGGTTTGCGACCAACCGGGAGCCATCCCACCAACCTCTAATGAAATTAAGACTGTTTTCGCGGATTTCGGCCTCTACCAATGTGGTGAGATTATTTGCCCACGGGCACCCACAAGCGCAAAAGGCCGGGCAATGGGCAGAAGAAGTGATCCCGCGTTCCCACATCTCTACCGGGATCCTATTATTCTGTCCTTGACAGCTCAACGGCTCAGTCGTATGAATCTAACGTTAGCAGTCCATACCCAGACAAAACGCGATTTATTGGTCGATCGGAATTCTGAAATCGGTTCACCGCCATGCAGTTCCGAAGAGGGGGGCTATGAATCGATGGATCACGCTGGCAGCGTTGTGTGTTCTCCTAGCAAACACGGTAGCGGCACAAACGCAGATGAAAAAAGATCCTGCTTCGAAGGCGGGCTCCGAGAAGCCAAAATTCAAGGCCATCTTCGAGCCGGTGAACTATCCGCAGGATTCCGAACTCCGCGATGTGTTTTTCGTGAGTGCCGACGTCGGATGGGTGGCGGGAATGACGCGCTCCGATGCCGGTGAGGGCGGAATGATTCTCCACACCGCCGATGGCGGCCAGCAACACTCCGGCACGCGGGCCTTTGAGCAGTTGTATTTTCTAGATGCCACGGATGGGCCACGGAGGATGGCGACGGTGGTCTGCTCCGGACTACCGGTGGGCAGACCTGGGAAAACGTCTCCGCCTTTTCGGCGGGGAAGGCCTTCGTTTTCAGCACTCCGGACGTCGGCGTTTATCTGGACGGGGACAAGATTTTTCGCAGCAAGGATGGCGGACGCTCCTGGACCCAGGTTTACGCTTGCCGCACCCGAGTCGAGGTAGACGGCCTGGCGCGCGACGTGCAGTGCAATTTCCAAAGCGTTTATTTCCCGACGCCGCAAATCGGCTACGCCACGACTGTCAATCTTCCGGATAAATCCTCTGGCATCGCCAAGACCGAGGACGGCGGATTGACTTGGGATGTCACCCGCTTTCTGCCGAATGCTTCCGCTGGGGATCGGGAAGGGGTTTTCTTCACAGACGCCAATACTGGCTTTATACGGACTTACGACCATATCTTTGCGACCTCCGATGGCGCGAAGACGTGGCACGGCACGACCGCGATGACGCTGAATGGCCCCCTTCGTTTTGCGGACCATGAGGTGGCGTGGGTCGCGCGCGGCACCCGGATCGCGTACACGTCCGATGGCGAAAAGCGATGGAACACGGCCGAGATCCGATTCCCCGCGGAGGTGTTTTCCTCTAGCTTGCCCGCACGGGATCGCGGCTACGTGGTGGGCGAACATGGGATGATCTATCGTTATCGAATCGTACCCATCGACTACAGCGTGAAGGGCATGATTTCCGCACCCGCGATTGCGGCACCTTGACTCGATCCGGATCCACGGACAGTTTCCTGGCGCCCACCGTGAAGTCCTAATCCTAGAAGGACCGCCACGAGCCGGGCGCCATTTTCAGGGTTAAAGCGATGAAAACCTTGTTGCCGGAGAACATGGTTCGGAATTTGCACGGTTTGAGATTCATGGTTAATAGAGCCGCACCAGGGTCTGCAGACGACTTGAATCCTTCGTCCTATTATGTCAGTCTGACTTGGTAGAACGTCCCCCCTTGGTTCTCCCCGAACGTTCCTCACTAACTTCGTTCCTTACACGGCCCAACCATGCGGCAAGGAGAAACATATGAAATTCGACGATCCTGAAATCCTCAGACATCTGGAGACGGCGTCTGAGAACGAGATCGACGCGCTCAAATTTGGCGTCGTGCGTATGAAAGCCGATGCCACGGTGACGCTCTACAATGCCTTTGAATCGAACCTAAGTGGGCTCGACAAAAAAAACGTGCTGGGACGAAATTATTTCGAGCAGGTGGCACCCTGCGCGAACAACTACTTGGTTGCGCAACGGTTTCTGGACATCCCGGAATTGGATGCGGTCATCCCGTATGTGTTTTCCCTCCGGATGAAGCCCACATCGGTCCGATTGCGTTTGCTGCGGTCGGCCACAGCGAAGAGCATGTACTTGCTCGTCGAGCGATCCACGGTCTGATTCTCTAATGGACGAGCGCGACTACGAAGGCCTGCTGCAGTTCCTGTACTTGATACCTTTTGGAGTCATCAAAATGCAGCCGGACGGAACTGTCGATTTCATCAATTCTGTTGCTGTGGAAATGTTGCAAACCGCCGTGCCGGGAATAAGTTGCGAAAACGGCTGGGAGGCTCTGGGCCATCTCGATGCCACGCTCGAGAAAGCGGTCGTGTTGTCCGGCGAACGCCCAGGGTCTATAGGTATGGAACGCCGCTGCGTACTTTCAAGAGATTCGAACCATCCGCGGTACGCTGGGATTTCTGTTTATCGGGTCAATGTGGTCTCTCTGATGGTTATTCTCGTCGAGAACACCAAACTGGTGCTGGAAGAACAGTCCGCCAAAGCGGCCGTCCGCACAAAAAACGAATTCATCGCAAGTATCAGCCACGAAATGCGCACCCCTTTGAATGGCGTGATCGGCATCACCGACCTGCTTCTGGACACCCCACTTGATTCGGAACAGCGTGATCAACTCATGATCGTGAAATCCTCCGGTAAGGCGCTTCTGGGAGTAATCAATGACATTCTCGATTTCTCAAAGATGGACGCGGGCAAACTTCGGATGGACGCCGTACCTTTCTCGCTGCGGGAAGTACTCAACGACGCGCTGCAGACGCTCTCTTTCAGTGCGCGTCAGAAGGGGTTGGAACTCAACCAGAACATCGAACCCGGGTTTCCAGACTCTCTGATTGGCGATCCGGCGAGGGTGCGCCAAATCTTGATCAATCTTGCCGGGAACGCCATCAAATTCACCGAACATGGAGCGGTGAAGATCAACGTTGGTCAGGATTTTCTCCGGGAAAACTCCATCGGTCTTCATTTCTCGGTTGAGGACACCGGGATCGGCATACCGCTCGAAAAACAATCCGTTATCTTCGAAGCGTTTACGCAAGCAGATCAGTCAACCTCCCGCCGATATGGCGGGACCGGTTTGGGACTTTCGATCTGTTCACGTCTGGTTGGTATGATGTCCGGCCGCATCTGGGTGGAGAGCGTGGTTGGTAGGGGCAGCCAGTTTCATTTCACCGCGCAATTCGAAGTGCCACGGACCGCGGTAGGCCACGATTCGCCTGAAGTGCCCGCCCCTTCCATCGGGGTCGAGGCAGGTCAACCGTTGGAGACCTCCAACGCCTCCGCTGGTTTGCGCATTCTGCTCGCCGAAGACAATGACGTGAACCGTCTGATCGCCGTGAAGTTGCTCGAAAAACGAGGTCACGCCGTGATCACGGCATCAAATGGCAGGCAGGCAGTAGAAGCGTTCGTCGCGGATTCCGTTGATCTCGTCTTGATGGATATCAATATGCCCGAGATGGACGGCCTGCAAGCCACGGAAGCCATTCGCCGTAAAGAAGCATTCTCGGGTACCCATGTTCCCATCGTTGCACTGACCGCAAGTACCCTGGACACGTACACGGAAGAATGTCTCAAAGCCGGCATGGACGACTTTTTGACGAAACCCATTCTTCCGAAAGCTCTTGACGAAATTCTTTCTCGCTTCCGTGCGAGCCGAGAACTGAAGTCGGTTGACACTTAATTTTCCGCTCAGAACCATGGGGCGAGGATGATCCGCCCGCCTGTTCCCCCGGAGGAAAGCCTCCTCCATCACCTCGTGGTCAACGAACCTATCGTGGCGGGAGCGCGGTTCAAGAGTGAGAAAATGCAGGATATTCAGGATGCACAAAGTAAACATTGCCCTACGGAACGGGTCGCAGGTCACAGCGAAGTTCGTGGGGGCGTAGAGGTTGGGTTGTGCGGCCCGTCTCCGTGATGGCCGCGAAGTCGAGGCGCGGACTTGACACCAACGGCAAAGTCCGCCCTGTTCCTCACGGCAAGCACCTGAACTGCCCTGTTCGTGCTCAATTCCGGAAGTGAACTTTCATCTCGTCCCATTACAGGCAACCTCCGTGTGATAGCGCGCTAAGTCTCCTTCCTCCACTCTAAGCATGTTTGGACCGCCAAGTGCGCTGTCCTGGGGATGCGATCGGACGCTAACGGAACCAGGAGATGTCTCGAGAGGTCGAGCAAAAAATGGCCAATAAGAAAATACTAATCGTGGAAGATGAGCCGGATGTGTTGAAGGCAATGCATGTTTGTCTACAAGCAAACCACTACGACACATTCATGGCTGCCGATGCCATTTCAACCGTAATCGAGGCACGAAAGCACCATCCAGATTTGATTCTGCTCGATCTCGGGTTGCCTGGTGAGAGTGGCTTCGTCGCTTTGCAGAGGCTCCAGGCAAACCCTTATCTAGCCTCAATCCCTTTCATTATCATCTCCGGGCGAACAGGCCCTGATAACCGGGTGCGCGCCATGGAGGCCGGCGCAAAGGCCTGCCTCGAAAAGCCAGTTGATCCTCACGAACTAATAGCGGTCATTCGCCAAGCCCTGGGAGAACCCGCGTTGATGACCAAACCTGTCGTGCAGGACTCGGGTTCCCTTTGAAAACCAGCTGGCGCTGTCCGCGCATAAATGAGGAGCCAACCAGAGCGACAATTTTCTCACCCCAAAGCCGCGGGCGGAGTGGTCAGGGCCGTGGGGGGCATTGTTGCCAACAGCAACGGCAAGGCCCTCGGGAGGTGCACCGTACCGCGATGTGCACATACATAGAGACGATGCTACCGATTTTGTGTACTTCCGTAGACGACTCGGTAGCGCAGACAGATGGGAAGAGTGAGGGAAGAGCGTTGATGATTCTTACAACATCAGAGAACAATATAAACAGCGTAATGACTCTTTTAGGACAGTCATGCCAGCCGTCTTAGAGAAGTATAAGGTGGAACACACTGTGAATCGATTCGCCAGACGTTGTACCGAGATTGTTTGCGGCAGCGGTCCGGAAGGATTCGACGGAACGGACGATTGATCCAAGGAGAACGGAATGAGCAAATCTGAATTTGTGACAGGTCCCAGAGAGAGCGGGAATACCGCCACCGTTGAAAGCGTGGCGGACATTCTTGAACGCGAACTCCAATTTGTGATTAAGGATTGGCTTGCGCGAGTCGAGCGGGAGCCGGACCTCAAGTGTGTTGCGCTTAACTTTGAAGAACGCACCGGCCATCTTTCTCACCTTCTGCATGATGTGATTGCGCGGTTGCGTCTGGACGCCGGTAGCAAAGCTCCCATTTCGAAGGCGGCGGCCGAACATGGGGATTTGCGACGTCAGCAAGGCTACACGGTAGCCATGGCGGTGGAGGAGTCTCGCCTGCTGCAGGTCACTATTTTTTCAGCGCTGCACAAGAACGTGAAGAACCTGGAATTCAGCTCGCTGCTTCCCGATATTGTAACGATCGCGGATGAGGTGGACGCGCAGTTGAAGGAGCAGATGCTGCGGTTTATGGCGGCCGATACCGCGAAGAAAGCCCAGAGTAAGTAACCCGTTTCTGAAACATTACGTTGGATGGCAAGCCCGCAGTACGGGACGGTGAAACGAACGAGCACGAAAGGCAGTGGCGAGTGCGTTCTGCTAGTCGCATGAGGCAGGCGAAACAGCGAGAATCCTAGAGGGATCATGGATAGCGGTGCCGCGAAAATAAGGTTTTCGGAAAACGAAGTCGCCAACATGGCGCTGGATTCCATCACCGAGGCGGTCCTGCGCACCGATTTGCAGGGTAAGGTCTCGTATCTAAATCGGGCCGCGGAAGAGATTACGGGATGGTCCCGCGCGGAGGCACTCGGTCACCCTGCGGCGGACGTGTTCCGGGTCATCGATGGCGGTAGCCGCGCACCCGTTGCCGATGCTTTGGGACTGGCAACAGAGGAAGACAAGGTTGCGAGCTCGATGACCAGCGGTACAAACTGCATTCTGGTTCGACGCGACGGCTCCGAGGTTGGCATCGAGAGTACAACGACCCTTATCCTTGAGCGTGATAAGAGCGCAACCGGCACGATCGTGGTTTTCCGCGACGTGAGCACAGCCCGAGCCAAATCGCTCGAAATGTCGTACCTCGCGCAACACGATGTCCTGACCGATTTGCCGAACCGGGCACTGTTCAACGACCGGCTAACGCAAGCGATCGCACTGGCCGAGCGTCAGGGCAAGCAACTCGCGGTGATGTTTGTCGATTTAGATCGCTTCAAAAAGATCAACGACTCGCTGGGCCACGATGTTGGCGACAAACTGCTGAAATCTGTCGCCGCGCGATTGAAGGCGTCGGTCCGGAGGTCGGACACGATAAGCCGGCTAGGCGGGGACGAATTCGTGCTACTCCTTTCCCAAGTCGAGCATGCGGAAGACGCGGCCATCAGTGCTCGAAAAACCCTGAGGGCGTTAACGGCGCCGCATATGATCGATGGCAAGAGTCTTGATATCAACGTGAGCATAGGGGTGAGCACCTATCCGAATGACGGGCAAGACGCTGAAAGCTTGATGAACAGGGCCGACAACGCAATGTACGAAGCCAAGCAACGCGGCCGGAATAACTATCAGTTCTTCCGCCACGAAATGCACGCGCTACTAGCAGAGCGGCAATCGCTGGAAGCGGATTTGCGCTGCGCCCTGGGGCGGAATGAGTTTGTGCTGCATTACCAGCCGATATTTAATCTTCAGACAGCGCAGATTACCGGAATGGAAGCGCTGATCCGCTGGCTCCACCCGCAACGGGGATTGATCTATCCGGAGCAGTTCGTGCCCATCGCGGAAGAGTGTGGGTTGATTTTGTCCATTGGACAGTGGGTGCTCGTGGAAGCATGCAAACAGGCGCGGGCGTGGCTGGACGCAGGACTTGGGGTTGTGCGTCTATCGGTGAATGTGTCCGCGGCTGAATTCGGCGCCAAGGATTTTCTGTCAGGCGTTCGGGCGGTGTTGATTGCTACAGGAGTGGAGCCTCAGAATCTCCAGTTGGAATTGACCGAGAGCGTGCTGATGGATGACGCCGAAGCTGCTGTCGTGACACTGGTCAAGCTGAAAGCCATGGGCGTGCAGGTAGCCATCGACGACTTTGGCACCGGGTATTCCAGCTTTGCTTATTTGCGGCGTTTTCCATCAGACACTCTGAAACTCGATCAATCTTTCGTGCGGGACATCACGGTGGATCCCCGAGACGCCTCCATTGTGCGCGCCATGATCAATATGGGCGCGAGCCTGAACCAGCGGATCATTGCCGAAGGGGTGGCAACCAGCGCGCAACTCGAGTTCCTGCGGTGCCACGGGTGCGGGGAGGGACAAGGCTCTTATTTCAGCCGCCCGGTTGTGGCTGAGCGGGTAGCGAACCTGTTTAAGGTTGGCATATTGGATGGAGCGGTCCAGTAGCGGCGAAGGAGATGGCCCACAACAGGTGACGCGGGGTGGCCCGTCCGCCGGCTTTTTACGTCCAATTGCGTTGGGCTTGGACTTGCGCAGCCCTGGGCGCGCCCAAGCTCACTCTGCACATTCATGTTTGGAAACGGTGTGCGCTTCCGGGCGCTCACCAGCAACTACTCTTCACTCGTAGTCTATTGGACACCAGTCTATAAGCCGAGTGGGAACCAGCATCCAGCCGGTATAGACTTGGACTCCCTTCCTAGACAACCTGGATATGTTTCCGGGCCGCTCCCTTTCGGCCTGTCGGGACGTGTCTAGCACAAAGTCCGCTTCCAGTCTGGAGTTAAATGGCGACGAAGTCTCTACTGAATCGCAGGGTGCAACTCGCGTTCGGAGCCGCCATTTTGGCGTCGCTCGTCCTGGGCGCGATCTCCTATCGCTCCATGGTCGCGTCCACGGAAAGCAACCGATGGGCGCGTAACAGTCACGAGATTCTTGAAAAACTTCAGTATTTGGTTGCCGCAATGCACGGTATTGAATCGAGCTATCGCGGATTTGCATTGACTGGCGAGGAACCCTACCTCGATGCCTACCGTGCCGGAATACTCAGCACAGAGCAGGGCGAGGCAACCGTTCGCAACTTGGTGGCAGATAATCCCAAACAGGAAATACGGATTCGGATCCTTGAAAGGCTGGCCGCTCAGAAGATCCAGTTAGGCGAGAGGGTTATCCGCTTGCGCCAGACAACGGGTTTGGCGGCGGCAGCGGATGCCGTTCGAAGTGCACCGGGCGAACCGATCGTGGATGAGTTTCAAGGTGTCGTTCGCCAGATGCAAGACGAAGAGGTCCGATTGTTGATGCTGCGCGACATGGATGCGAAGCGAAGATCGGGCCAGACCAAGACCATCTTTATCCTGGAAACCGTCCTGGTCCTGGTGATAGCGGTGGCGGCGAGCTGGAGCGTCCAGCGCGACAATTCCCGAAGCGGGCTTGCAGAAGAGGCGCTCCTCGACAGCGAAGAAAAATATCGGCTGCTCCTCGACGGCGTCCAGGACTACGCGATTTTCATGCTGGACCCGCAGGGGCGGGTGGCCAGCTGGAACGCCGGGGCTGAACGCATCAAGGGCTACAAAGCCGACGAGATTATCGGCCAGAATTTTTCGCGCTTCTATCCTCAGAGCGATATCGATCAAGGCAAACCGGAAGCGGAGCTCCAGATGGCGGCTGCCAGCGGCCGGTCTGAGTTAGAACACTGGCGTGTGCGCAAAGACGGATCACGGTTTTGGGCCAATGTCGTCATCACGGCAGTACGCGACTGGTCTGGGGTCCTAATTGGCTTTTCCGAGATTAGCCGTGACATCAGCGACCGCAAGGAAAAGGAGGCGAAGTACCGGGGGCTGCTCGAAGCAGCGCCGGATGCGATGGTGGTAGTGAATCAGGATGGCGAGATCGTGCTACTGAATCTCCAGGCGGAGAAACAGTTTGGATACCACCGCGATGAACTGGTAGGGCAGAAGATAAAGAACATTATTCCAGAGGGTTTTGCGGAACGGCTCGTGGCGGACGGCGCGCGAACCTCCGCGGAATCGTTGGCGCAGCAGATGGGGGCGGGAATCGAGCTCATTGGACGGCGAAAAGATGGAAGCGATTTTCCGATCGAGATCATGTTGAGCCCGCTGGAAAGCGCTGAA
>Ga0181522_10000248_pt1 | contig 42706 bp, 38 predicted proteins | sample PEATcosm2014_Bin_27_FD_121103 | JGI IMG/M metagenome (GOLD analysis project Ga0181522, IMG submission 121103) | Peatland microbial communities from MTU Mesocosm Facility, Houghton, MI, USA - PEATcosm2014_Bin05_10_metaG | ecosystem: Environmental > Terrestrial > Soil > Wetlands > Peat | place...
ATCATCGATGCGCTGACCACCCACTATCAGTCGGAGAAGCTTAAGCAGGAAACGGCAAGCATGGTGTAACCGGCTCGCCGCTCGATGGTTGGCGCTGATCCGTGCTGGCTGCGCTAGAGCGCCGCAGCTTGTTCCCGCCGCCGCGCCTGAATCTCGATATAAACATTAATCAACGAAACGGCGGCAGGAGTTACGCCCGGAATTCGCGAAGCTTGCCCCAGCGTCTGGGGAACAACATTTCCCAACTTCTCCTGCATCTCGCGCGATAACCCGCTGACCGCGCGGTAATCGAACCAATGCGGAATGGGTCGTTGTTCCGCTTTCTTCAGACGATCAATGGCCCGCTGTTGCTGGTCGAGATATCCGGCGTACTTGATTTCAGTTTCGACCGACTTAAGCTCGTTGCGAACTTCAGACGAAAGCGCGACCGTGGAGGACGCGGGATTCTCCGTCGACCGGTCTCTCGCAAAAAACTGCGGCATGCACTCGCGGAGAAGGAACGCAAGCTGTTCAACCGTAATTTCAGGCCGCTTGAGCAACTGCGCCAGTGGCTGTCCAATGGCAGCGGAGAGATTATGTCGGGACGACAGCTTCGCCGCAGACCGGGGCGGAGCCGGGGGGGAACTCGAAGCGTCGAAGTCGAGCGCATCTCGATCGCGACCCGCGGCAGCACCAGCCTCAGAGATCTCGTCCGCCATGCCCGCCGTCAACTTCGTCCTCTCCAGGACCAACTTCATTTCCTCGAGCCGCCGCTGCTTGGCCTCAAATTCCGCCCAGGCTTCGTCCGATATCAGCCCCACCCGCCGCCCATGCGGAGTAAGCCGACGATCGGCATTATCAATACGGAGATGCAGACGGAACTCCGCGCGGGAGGTAAACATCCGGTAGGGCTCGTTGGTGCCTTTCGAAATCAAATCGTCGATAAGGATCGCCGTGTACGCTTCCGTGCGGTCGAGCACCAAGGCAGGCTCATTCCTTACTTTCAGCGCGGCATTAATCCCCGCCATGATTCCCTGGCAAGCAGCCTCTTCGTAGCCCGAGGTCCCATTGATCTGCCCAGCGAGGAATAATCCGGCAATCTTTTTCGTCTCCAGGGTGCGGCTGAGTTCCGTGGGATCGATCGCGTCGTACTCAATCGCATAACCGGGCCGCATCATTTCGGCGCCGTCGAGACCCGGAATCGACTTGAGAATCGCGAGCTGCACGTCGATCGGCAACGAAGTGCTCATGCCGTTGACGTAGATTTCGTGCGTGCTCAACCCCTCGGGTTCGAGAAATAGCTGGTGCGCAAGCTTGTCGGGAAACTTGACAATCTTGTCTTCAATCGACGGACAATAACGCGGCCCGGTCGATTGAATCTGTCCGCTATACATGGGCGAGCGGTGCACATTTTCGCGAATGATGCGATGGGTTTCTTCGCTGGTGAAGGCGATGTAGCAGGGCACCTGCGAGTCGTGATGGGCGACCCGCCGGGTGCGAAAGCTGAAGGGGGTTGGATCGAGATCCCCTGGCTGCAGCTCGAAGCGCGACCAATCAATCGTGCGCCCATCCAGCCGCGGAGGCGTTCCGGTCTTGAGGCGGCATCCGCGCAGCCCGAGCTTCTTGAGCGCTTCGCCGAGCAGAACCGCAGCCGGTTCTCCCGAACGGCCCGCCGGATACTGTTGCTCGCCGCAATGAATCAGTCCGTTCAGGAAAGTTCCGGTCGTGATGATGACGGCTTCGGCCGAGACGCGGCGGCCGTCGCGAAGCAGTACGCCGCGGATGGCGCGCGTGGCGTCGTTGCCGGTCGGTTGTTGATGGGGGACGGTTACTCCTCCGATTTCGTCCGGCTCCGAGAACGATCGGCGGCCATTGACCGACGACTCCAGAATCACATCCGCCACTTCCGCCTGCTTGATCTTCAGATTCGGCTGCGACTCCAGCACCGCGCGCATCTTCAGCCGATAGGCCTGCTTGTCGCACTGTGCACGCGGCGACCAGACGGCGGGTCCACGCGAGGTGTTCAGCAAGCGAAACTGGATTCCGACGGCATCGGTTATTTCACCCATGATGCCGCCAAGCGCATCCACTTCGCGAACCAGGTGCCCCTTGGCGATACCACCGATGGCGGGATTACACGACATCTGCGCGATCAGATCGACGTTCAAGGTAAAGAGCGCAGTCTTTAGTCCCATGCGGGACGCGGCCATCGCGGCTTCGCATCCGGCATGGCCGGCACCGACGACCACCACCTCGAAATGTTCGTCAAACCTCTGCATTGTGCGCTTATTCGGGACCCCGACGACGGAGGGATACTTGTCCATCTATTGTAACAACGTTGTCTTCGAGCAAGCGAAGCGTTCTGCGACCGAAAGCCCAATGGTCCGCGAATGCGTATCCCGGCAGGGGAAGGAAAGATCGCGAAGTAATCCCCGCTTACAAAAGCGCAACGAGTGCCCCCGGCGAGAGCTCTTCTCCTTTAATGGACCGGGAACAGGCAGGCTGCCATATCGCAACTGTTTTGTGGACTTAGGCCCATCATCGATAAGACGGTGGCAACGGATTCCGGTCCTGGAATTGCCGCTGATGCCAGTAGGGATAGGGCACTTCGGGCGAGCTCGCCTCGTCCAGTTTCGCGACCTGCTCCTCCGTCAGAGTAAAACCGGCGGCGGCCAGGTTATCGCGCAACTGCTGTTCATTCCTCGCGCCGATAATAACGCTCGCGACCGTAGGTTTCCGAAGCAGCCAGTTCAAAGCCACCTGCGGCACAGTCTTGCCAACCTCAGCCGCGACTGCGTCGAGTGCATCGACCACTTTGTAGAGGTACTCGTCCGCGACCACCGGACCGCCGTCCGCAGCCTTATGCAGCCGGCTTAGCTCGGGTAGCGGCCGACCACGCCGGATCTTGCCGGTGAGGCGGCCCCAACCCAGTGGACTCCAAACCAGCGCGCCCACGCCTTCCACGTAACCCTGAGGCATCAGTTCCCATTCATAATCGCGACCGACGAGCGAGTAATAAACCTGGTGTGCCGCATACCGTGCCCACCCGTGATGCCGGCTGATATCGATCGACTTCTGCAAATGCCAGCCGGAGAAATTCGACGCTGCGATATAGCGCACCTTGCCTTCGCGCACAAAATTGTCGAGCGTGGACAGCGTCTCCTCGATCGGCGTCAGCGCGTCGAAGCCGTGCATGTGATAGACGTCGATGTAGTCCGTCTTCAGCCGTTTCAGGCTGCCTTCGATTTGCTCGGCAAGATGCGCACGCGAAGATCCGACGTTATTCGGTCCCTCCCCAAAAGCAAAAGTGGCCTTAGTCGAAATCAGAAGTTTCTCGCGAGGCAAATGCCTGATCGCCTCGCCCAATATCTCCTCGGAGAGGCCGCTTGAGTACACATCAGCCGTGTCGAAAAAGTGGACACCCGCCTCCATACAAAGATCGATGAGCCGCGTGGCTTCCGCCACGTCCGTCTCACCCCACGCGCGGAAAAACTCATTTCCGCCCCCGAAGGTCGCAGTGCCGAAGCACAGGACCGGAACCTTCAAACCGCTTCTGCCCAGTTGTCGAAACTCCATAGGTAACGATTGGACGAGGCGGGACGACGGATGGTCGCAACCTTTTAAGTTCCAACCGAGCGCCGCATCAGGAGGCAAACCGGCGTCGAGCTCTTCTCCAGACCAGGCGAGCCGGAAAGAACAAAACCGCGCCCCACAGCAGCAAGCTGGGCCCAATCGACAGCAGGAACAGAGCCAGGCCCACGACTCCATCCGCCATGCCCCGATACCCCTCGACGGCCGCGTTGCTGAGACGATTGAACGTCGATGGTGGCACGACCTGGAGTTCGGCTTTGTAATCTTCCGTAATGGTCGCGTTCACGGTCGCGTAGCTGACCTGGTTGGACATATTTTTTCTTTCTGCTTCCATCTGCTCAATCTGTCCCCGCACCCGATCCAATTCCTGCTCCACTGCCAAAACATCAGACAATTTCCCAGTGCGGTTACGCAGCAGGTCGGTCAGCCGTTCTTCAGTGTTGCGAGCATTGCCGATCCGTGCCTGCAGATCGACGTACTGCGAGGTGACATCCTGCCCGGTCTGCGCTTCGGATTCGACTCGGCCAAGCGCCTTGATCTCGATGAGCGTAGCGTCGAGTTGATCGGCGGGGACACGCAGCGTCGCGCTCAGAGTGCGCCCGCTGCCTGCGTTGCCCCCGGCATTAAGTTCTCCGACATATCCATGATGCCGCCTGAGAATGGCTTCGAGGTTGGCCCGCGCCTTGTCGAACTCCTTCGTCATCAGACTCACCTGTGCGGTGCGGATGATCATCGGACCATTCGCCACAAGTTTTTGGTCCAGACTCGATTCTTCAGACTGCGGACCGGGAGAACTTACCGGCGGAGGGGGCTGCAGCTGTACAAGATTGACGACATTCCTCCCATTCAGCGGTGCGGCCAATTGAGGCGAAGACGAATTGACCGCCGAATCCCTCGGAACGAGCCGATTTTCTGTCAGGCGCGAAGACTGCGCTCCGCGATTTCGTAATCGGGGCATGTTGACCGTCAACAAGACCGCCGCAGCCACCGCGCTGACCCAAGCGACCGTTGCCCAGCGCTGGCCCAAAAGCTCTTGCCATCCCCCGCCACGCCGCCACCAGGCATTTCGCGGCCCCGGGCGATGCGCCGCAAGCGCATGTGCAATTGCAGTAGGCATCACTGCCTCCAACGGTTCGATCGTCCAACCTTTCAGATTCTGAGAAACGCTTCGCAACTCCGTCAACAGCCTCCGGCACTCCGTGCACTCACCCAAATGTGCCGCGGTGACGGTTGCGCGGCCGGGCCTGAGTTCGCCATCCAGGTACGCCATGAGCTCGGCTGGTTCGATGGGATGAATGATCTTGTTCATATGGCCTCGCCCTCTGCCCGAGTCAGTTTCATCTTTCTTGCCACATCGGCGAGGGGAGCGGAAGTTTGCTCACCCTCAGGGCGATCGGGCGACAGATAGCCCTTCAGCGCCATCCGGGAGCGGAACAGCCGCGAGCGAACGGTATTGATGGGCAAATCCAGTAATTCCGCAATCTCCGCATAGCTGAGCTGCTCATATTCGCGGAGCATCAGAATCTCCCGCTCAGGCTCATCGAGCTTCCGAAGAGCCTGCCGAACCGAGATCACGGCGTCGGAATCGTCATGAGTCTCCGGTTCTGGCGCGTTCTGACCCGAAGGCGAATCTCGAAATTGTCTACGGCGCTCGGCTGCCAGGAGATTCATCGCAATTCCGTAAAGATAGGTGCGTACGAGAGATCTGGGCTGGTATCGGGCCGATCCCCGAATCACCGCCAGAAAGGTTTCCTGCATCAGATCCTCGGCGCGTGGCTCGTTACTCAGCCGGCGCCGAAAAAAACCATAAAGGGGGCCGCGATAGCGCGCGAACAGCTCCTCGAAAGCCGGTTGCGAGCCGCCCTGGAACTCCTGTATCAACGCTTCATCGCTGATCGTAGTCATCGCCAACGCCAAATTCCTCTCAAGCCGCTCCTGGCAATCCCATTCACAAGCTGTAATGTCCCGGGCGGGCAGAAAGTTCCGAACCGGCTGAAATTTCTCCGCCGCCCGTGCTTCCACAAAACTACACTTTGCTTCATTGGCGCGAAGCCTGCAACATGCTGATTCTAATGGAGAGGCCGATGAGCCCGATCGTAACCGGGCGTCCTTGTGATCCTCTGTGCCCGCCCGTATAGTTGTAGCGACAGAGGTCATCAGGATTCGGGAAACCCATACGATGGAAACCATGCCGTTTGTGTCTCAACTCGAAGAACGCATTCATCAATACGACCTGCTGAATCATCCGTTTTACAAAGCCTGGTCGGCAGGCGAACTGACGGTTGCCGATCTCCGCGAATACGCCGAAGACTATTACTCCCACGTCGAGGCCTTCCCAGGCTACCTCGCTCAGTTCGGCTTGCGCCTGGAAGAAGGCGAGCTGCGCCAAGTCCAACATGACCGACGAAAAGGGCGGCGAAGATTCCTTTGGCGATCCCGAGCGTTCGCACTCCGAGCTGTGGCTTGATTTTGTTGAAGGCCTGGGGGGAAACCGCATCGCCGGACGCCGGCCCCATGGCGAAGTTCGCAAACTGATCTCCTGGTTTCAATCGATCGCCAGCGAGGGGTCTCCGGAAGAGGCATTGGCTGCTTTCTATGCCTACGAATCACAGGTTCCGCGCCTGGCAAAGCAGAAGGATTACGTGCTGCGCGAACTCTATAACGCCGATGCGAAGACTCGCAGCTATTTCGCTTTGCACGCCGTCGTCAATGTCGACCACGCCAAGGTCTGGCGCAGCCAGCTGGAAAAACGAGTCAGGGCAAATCCCGAAACCGCCGAAAAGGCGTTGGCGGCCGCCGAGGGCACGGCCAGGGCTTTGTGGCGCGTAATGGACAGCTTCGAGGTCGGACGAACGGAACGCGTGGCGGCGTGAAGTTTCGGTCACGATTACGACGCGCGTTCACCAGGATTTGGTGCCGCGATCGTGCACGGCTGCAGCCGCTTTTGGGGGATATGGCTTGAGTCAGCCGCGGTAGGAACGAGAAGCCGTAGTGCCGTATCTGAGGCGCGCCCCCGGATTGGTGTCACGCGCCAGACTTTTTTTCGATTTTGGCCCACGTGTCCTTCAAGGCCACGGTTCGGTTGAACACGAGATGTCCGGGTTTCGAATCCGGATCCACGCAAAAATATCCGAGGCGTTCGAACTGATACCGGCCTTCGACCGGCGCGTTCGCTAACGACGGCTCAAGCTTGGCCTGCGCTATTACTTCCAGCGAGTTCGGGTTCAGGTTCGCGGTGAACTCCTGGCCCTCCTCAACTTCATTCGGATCTTCCTGGCTGAAGAGCTTGTCATAAATGCGTACTTCGGCATCGACGGCATGAGCCGCCGAGACCCAATGGATGGTTCCCTTCACCTTTCGTCCATCCGGAGAACTCCCGCCGCGCGTGGCCGGATCATAGGTGCAGTGCACTTCGACCACTTCTCCCTTGTCGTTCTTCACCACGCTTTTCGCGGTAATAAAGTACCCGTAGCGCAACCGCACCTCGCTTCCCGGTGACAGGCGATAATATTTCCTGGGGGGATCTTCGCGGAAGTCATCCTGCTCGATGTAGAGAATCCTGGAAAATGGGACTTTCCGTTTGCCGGCGCTTTCATCCTCGGGATTGTTGACCGCGTCAACCTCATCAACCTGATTTTCCGGATAATTGTCGATCACGATCTTCAAGGGCCGCAGCACGGCCATCACGCGCGGGGCGCGCTTGTTCAAGTCTTCCCGCACAAAGTGTTCGAGCATCGCCAGTTCGAGCGTGCCGTTCGTCTTGGACACGCCAATCGCAGCGCAAAAATTACGAACCGCATCCGGGGTATAGCCGCGGCGCCGTATCCCGGAGAGCGTAGGCATGCGGGGATCGTCCCAACCCGCAACCCGCTTTTCCTGCATCAGCGTAAGCAGCTTCCGCTTGCTGAGCAGCGTGTAGGTAAGGCCCAATCGATCGAACTCGAATTGCTGCGATGGAAAGATGCCGAGCTGCTCGATAAACCAGTTGTAAAGCGGGCGGTGATCTTCAAACTCCAGCGTGCAGATCGAGTGGGTCACATGCTCGATGGAATCGGACTGGCCATGGGCATAGTCGTACATCGGATAAATGCACCATTTGTCCCCGGTGCGGTTGTGCGTGGCGCGCAGAATGCGATACATGATGGGGTCGCGGAAATTGAGGTTTGGCGACGCCATATCGATCCTGGCGCGCAACACGCGCGATCCGTCCGGAAACTCACCCTGGCGCATGCGTCCGAATAACTCGAGATTCTCCTTCACCGAGCGATTCCGATGCGGGCTTTCCTTTCCCGGCTCGGTCAGCGTGCCTCGATACTGGCGAATCTGTTCCGCACTTAGATCGTCCACATAGGCTTTGCCTTGGTTGATCAGCTGGATCGCCCACTCGTAAAGCTGATCGAAGTAATCGGAAGCGTAAAAAAGCCCGTCCCACTCGAAGCCCAGCCAGCGGACGTCCTTCATGATCGCATCGACGTATTCCTGCTCTTCTTTTTCGGGATTGGTATCATCAAAGCGCAGGTTGGTCTTGCCACCGAACTCGTGCGCTAATCCGAAGTTCAGGCAGATAGCCTTGGCATGGCCGATGTGCAAGTAGCCGTTCGGCTCGGGAGGAAAGCGGGTCTGGATGACGGCGTCGCCGTACTTCTTCGTCTTGAGATCCTCAATCACGGCGTCGCGGATGAAGTTCGAGGGACGTGGCTCGGCGGTCGAGCCCGTAGCCTCATTCGAGTTGGACACCACTTTTGGCGAGGTTGAATCCGCGACACTCATGCTCTCTGTATTTTATATGGGAAGAGCGGATTCGCGAATCAAGGCGGCGTGCCATCCCTGAAGTTATCCCCATGATAATCTCCGGTAAGCGCCTGCTTCCTGTTCCTGAAGGTTGCGAGAGTTGGCAGGGGCATTGGATCTCATGGCAAATTGCGTTCAATGCGGTCGTCAGTTGCCGCCGCTCGGCTTCGGGAGAAAGCTTTGTAAGTGGTGCGTGCAGCATGAAGCCGCGCAACGCGGCGACGATTCCGCCATTCAGCGAGTCGAGACTGCGCCCTGGGTGCGGCCTCAATCCAGTTCGATGCCAGTCACCCAGGGCATCTTCGGCATCAATGTCGCCGTCTGCGTCGCCATGTCTTTGGCAGCGGGCGCCACGGTGCTCGGTGATCCTGCGTGGCTCGAACTCGGTATCCGCCTCGGCGCCAATTACGGGCCGTACACGGTAAGCGGCCAATGGTGGCGCCTCGTGGCGTACATGTTCATCCACGGCGGCCTGCTTCATATCGCGTTCAACATGTGGTGCCTGTGGAACCTCGGCAGACTGGCCGAGGCGGTCTACGGTCACTGGACATTTGGCGCGGTGTATCTCGTCACCGGATTGGCAGCCGGCCTCAACAGTCTGGCATGGCACTTCGCCGTCCCCAGCGTGGGCGCCTCCGGCGCGATTTTTGGTGTTGCCGGGGCTCTCATCGCTTCCTTCTACCTCGGAGAATTCTCGCTGCCCCGTGCCGCCATGAGCGGAACGCTGCGCAGCGTGGTCGCCTTTGTCGGCTACAACCTTTTTTTGGGAGCGGCAATCACGAACACCGATAACGCTGCCCACATTGGCGGCCTGCTGATGGGTTTGCTTCTGGGCGCGCTCATCGCACGCGTCGCTCCGCAGCAAGATGACGTACTGCGCCGCATCGCCGTGCTTCTCGTTGGCGTTCTGATCGTGCTCGGAGGCGCCACCGGGCTCGAGCGCTCCTATGCCTATCGGCTTCACGGACAAAACGGTGTCAATCTTCTCAACCAGGGAAAGGCGGATGACGCAGTTGCGGAGCTTCAAAAATCCATAAGCCTGCGTCCCGACCTCGTCGCAACCCACTCCGCCCTGGCGCGCGCCTACATCGCCAAGCACGATTTCAGCAATGCCGCGGCAGAAATGAAGCGCGTGATCGCGTTGAATCCCCGGAACGAAGATGCGTATTATCGGCTCGGCCTGATTTATGTGGCAGAGAAAAATCTGTCCCAGGCGCAGGCCACCTTCTCTCAACTTCTCAAAGTCGACCCGAGGAGCGCCGACGGGCATAACGGTCTCGCCGACACCTTTGCCAACCAGCACCAGGATAGCGAAGCGCTTCAGGAATACAAACAGGTAGCTGCAGTCGACCCGAGCTATCAAAGCGTGTATTACAACATGGGAATCATGCAGGCGAGACTCAAGCTCTACGATGACGCCATCGCCTCGTTATTACGGCAGCGGCAGGTCGGAGATGATGCCGACAACGAAAAACTTCTGGCGGATGTCTACGGCGCCAAGGGAATGAAGAGCGAAGCGGCGGACAGCCGGCAGAGAGCTACAACCTTGGAGACTTCTCAAGAGACTTCTCACTAAGAGGGAGCCGCCGTCCGATCCTTCAGCTTCGCGATCGCCTCCTCGATCCGTTGCAGCGTGGTTTCCGGCCCCAGGACATGAAGCGTCTCAAAGAGCGGAGGCGCGTTCTTTCGTCCGCAGACAGCGACCCGAATCGGCTGAAACATTTGTCCCGCTTTGACCCCGAGTTCCTGAGCGGCCGCGCGCAGCGATTGATCGAGAGGATCATGCTCGAATTCTGTGTGGGCCAGCACCTCGCGAGCACGGGTCAAGACCTTGAGCGCCATGGCGGTGTCCCCCTTCTGCGGGATAAGTTCGGACGAATCGTAAGGCGGAAGCTGGTCGACAAGGAAAAAATCTGCGACGGTGAGCACATCGCGCAGCAGTCTGATACGTTCGCGAATCAGCGGAGTGATGGCGTGCATCCTCTCCGGCGTAACCCGAAATCCGACATCACGCACAATCGGCAGCAACCGAGCGCTGAGTTCGTCGAGCGATAGCGCCCGAATGTGCTCGGCATTCAGCCACAAAGCCTTCGGATCAAAACTTTCTTCCCTTGTCGTGGCCGGCTCCTTGAAATTCACCACGGCGTTCGCGCGATTGATGCCTTCGAGTGAAAACGCGTCGATGAGCTCCTGTCGTGTCATATTTTCGCGATTGTCTTTGGGAGACCAGCCCAGCAAGCATAAGAAATTGATGAACGCTTCCGGGAGAAAACCGGCATCGCGATAAGTAGTCACGCTCACGACCGGACCATGGCGTCGTTTCGAAAGCTTCGATCCGTCGGGCGCAACCAGCAGCGGAAGATGGGCAAACTGCGGCAGCTTGACCCCAGCGCCCTCGAATAGGAGCACGTGTTTGTAGGTATTCGACAGATGGTCCTGCCCGCGGATGATATGGCTGATGCGCAGGTCAATGTCGTCCGCACACGAGGCGAGGTGATAGGTCGGCATACCGTCCGAACGCAAAAGCGCGAAATCTTCAATATCGTCGGCTGACTTGATCTGTTCGCCGTAAACCGCATCCGTGAAGCGTACCTGCTCATCCCGGTTGCGCGGAACCCGGAAGCGCAGGGCAAAAGACTCGCCAGCGGCCGCCCGCCGGTCGCTTTCTGTGCCTGAAAGTTCCCTCATCCCCGGGTTGAAGAGCCAGGTCTGATTGGTCCCCGATCTTTCGCTCTCGGCCGTGTGGGCCGGAGTAAAGTCCCTGTAAGCCAACCCCTTTTGAAAGATGGCGTCAGCGATCTGGCGGTGCAAGCGAAGCCGTTCGGATTGCTTGTACTCCTCATCCCATCCGAGGTCCAGCCAGCGCAGGCCTTCAAAAATGGAGCTGACGGAGGCGTCGGTGTTGCGCTCGATGTCGGTATCGTCGAGGCGCAGCACCACGGTCCCTCCGTTATGACGCGCGTAGAGCCAGTTAAAAATGAAGGTACGAGCGCTCCCGACATGCAGAAACCCGGTAGGAGACGGAGCGAATCGGACGCGAAGCATCACCTTCGAGTATAGCGGGATTGCGGGCTACCGCTGCAGCCCGGAGCATTGCTGCAATCAGAAATCGTAAGTCATTAAAAAGAAACGACTCCGCGGGGACAGTCGTCCGCGCCCCATCAACCATAACCACGCAAGAATCTCAGAAGCGGTTACCCGCGGTTACAAAGGTAACCGGTTACCAGAAAATCGCCATGGCAGTAGAGCATCTTATGAAATATGAAAGAGGATAAGTTGAATGGGGCCGCGGCCAGCTTCCCCGCCAAACACCCGTTGTTTCGCGCTCTCGAGTGTGACAGGATTTAAGGTTCGGCAAGCCTCAGTTCGGGCAGCGTTCTAAGTTGACGAGCGTGTTGGTCGAAGGTCAGCCAAATGAATAACGTTGCCACAGGCATGGTGCTGATTCCCGGGGCAGTGGCCCTGCTGGTGTTCCTCGTCTTCACCTACCTCTACGAGCAGAACCGTCATAGCTATTTCCGCGCCTGGCAGTTTGCCTGGGCGGCATACGCATTGCATTACGCCCTCAAGGCCTTCGAATATTATCACGGCCAATCGACCATACTCTCCCTTTTAAGCTCACTGCTGCTCGTGGGGATGGCGATGTGCATCTTCGTCTCGACCCGGCTGATGAAGGAGCCCTTTCAGCTGAAGTGGTACGACGTAGCCTTTACCGCGGTCGGCCTGCTGCTGGCCTATGTCACGCTGCGAACGCAAATGGCAGGCGGACTCCTCCCTGCGACCGCCGCTCCCGTGCCCGCATACTTGCGCTATTTGCGCCTCGAAGTCGGTCTCGCCGCGACCCTTCTCTATTGCTCGTTTCATTTTTATCGTTATGCGTTTCGCCGCAATTCCGTGGCTTTCCGGACCCTCGCCTTTTCACTCGCCCTCTGGGCCGTGCTGATGGGCGTCGGCCAGCTTCGTCAGCCTTTCGTCGATGTTGTCGGACAGCTCGGAGGTTTCCTCGGGCCGATTCCGCAAATGTTGCTGGCCATCGCCATGGTGATGGTCCTGTTCGAAAATGAACGCAATGCAGTTCAGGAAAACGCGCTCGCATTCTCAACCCTGGGCGTCGATCCTCGCCGCTTGTTGTCGGCCTCTGACCTCGTGCCGAGCCTGCAAACTTTTGTCGACCGGCTGGTTGCGCCCTTGCCCTCGCGGCGCGCTATCGTTTACGTTTGCCAGCAGTGGCGCGGCACCCTGCCCTCGGTGCAAAAAGGTTTCTCCGAAGAGTTCCTGGAAAAGCTGCAGAAAACGCAGGCCGGCGATTACATTGCCGAGCTCGCCTACCGGCGCGGCGGAGTGGTCACTTTCCGGAGTCTCCGCGAACTCGAAGAACCTCTGCCCGCGCTTTCGGGAGGAAAGTTTGCCGCCTGCAGGCAGGTATTGCTCGCCGAAGGAATCACCGACCTGATGGCAGTGAGCCTGCAAACGCGCGAGCACAACTTCGGGGTCCTTTTATTTCCGCACGCCGAACGGCGCATGTTTGGTTCGTCAAATTTGCGCCTGCTCATCGGCCTCGCGCTGCAGATCGCGCTGACCCTCGAGAACTACGTCATCACCCACGAAGCGCACCGTCGAACCAAGGAGTACGAGCTTCTCACCGAGATCGGCCAGGCTATCAGTTCTCACCTCGATCAGGACGAAGTCTTGCGCACCGTGCAGGTGGAGCTCGGCCAGATTTTCGACACCAGCAATTTCTACATCGCGTTTCAGGAGGAAGACGAGATTCACTTCGAGCTCGAAATCGAAGGCGGCTTCATTCTTCCCAAGCGCTCGCGCCCCATCAGCAACGGATTCGCCGAGCACATCATCAGGACTGGCGAGCCGTTGCTGATTGAATCCGATCTTGAGGCAACCCGCCTGAAACTCGGCCTCGATATCATGCCACCGCGGGCGGCCCGTTCCTTCTGCGCCGCCCCGATTTTTCTCGGCGGCAAACCTGCCGGAGTCATGGCAGCCATGAGCACCGAGCGCGAATCGCAGTTCCAGGCACGCGACGTTGAGGTCATGCAAACCGTAGCCCGTCAGCTCGGAGTGGCCGTCGAAAATGCCCGGCTGTTTTCCGAGGAGCAGCGGCGCGCACGGCATCTCGCCTTCCTTAACAACATTTCGAAGACCGCCATCTCGAGCGAAGACGCCGAGCAGATGATGGCCGGCATCGTCCGCGAGATCCAGAAAAACTTCCGCTACGATCATATCGGCATCGGCATCATGGACTATGCCACCAAGGATATCGAGATCAAAGCCGAAGCCGGCACCGCCCTGCAAACGCTCGGCCGTCGCATCCCGGTTGGAAGCGGAGTCCTCGGAAAAGTCGCTCGCACCGGCGTGAGTGCGCTGGTGCAAAACGCCAGCCCGGGACAGCTGGCCGGCGTGCTGCCCGAATCGAGAGCCGTCCTGTGCCTGCCGATCAGCTACGGTGAGACGCTGCTCGGAGTGCTCAACGTCGAAAGCCGCGAAGAGAACGCATTCGCGCCGCAGGATGTTCTGATTCTGAATACCCTGGCCGATCTACTCGCGACCGCGTTGCACAATTCTTTCGTCTTCCAAAAATTGCAAACGCAATCCATCACCGACGGCCTGACCGGCATCAAGACCAGGCGTTTTTTCTGGGAGGCGCTGAGTTCGGAATGGAAGCGCGCATCCCGCTCCGGCCGGCCGTTCTCGGTCGTTCTGATCGACTTGGATAAATTCAAGGAGGTCAACGATTCGCTCGGACACCTCGAGGGCGATCTGGTGCTGGCTCGCGTTGGCCGCCTGCTCGAACAGAAATGCCGCCAGTCAAACGTGGTTGCCCGCTACGGTGGCGACGAATTCATCATCCTCATGCCCGAGACCGGCATTGAGCATGCGCAAGCGCTGGCCGACAGATTGCGAGTCTGGCTCGAAACCGATCCCATGCTCGAAGAGCATCACATCACCGGCAGCTTCGGCGTCGCAAGTTTCCCCATCCACGGATTTTCCATGGAAGATCTGATTCGCGTGGCCGATGCCGGTATGTACGTAGCGAAACACGCCGGGGGGAACCGGGTTTCCACCTCCGATGCCTTCGGCGAGGGTTCGACCCTGCAGCGGCAACTCGTCTCCGGATACGTCGAAGGCTTTTTGCAGCGCGAGCACAATCGTCCCGAGGACCTCGAAGAACTCGTCGGCGCGCTCCGCAAACTATGCGGTCGCGAAGATGATGCCAATCGAAGAGCGATAAAAGAAGCCGTGGAAGCCCTGGCCCGCTCCGCCGAACTCAGGGAACACAATGCCGCCGGTCACGGAGAGCAATGCGGCCACTACGCCGCGATCATCGCACGCGGACTCAATTTTTCTTCGACGGAAATCGAGGAGCTCACCTTCGCAGGAAGAGTGCACGACGTCGGAAAGTTGTTCATCCCCGACCGTATCCTGAACAAGCCGGGCGCGCTGATGGAAGATGAATTCGAGGTGCTCAAGAAACACGCCCAATTGGGAGCCGAGGTACTGTGTGCAATCGCCGCCTCCGAGCGCGTCATCCAGGCCATAGAATCCCACCACGAAGCCTTCGACGGCAGCGGCTATCCCGCAGGACTGAAGGGCGAAGATATACCGCTCTATGCCCGCATCGTCGCCGTCGCCGACGCTTACGTGAACATGACCAGCGATCGCTCTTTCGCTCCGCCAAAAACCGACGAGCAAGCGATGACCGAACTCGGAAAGCTGAGCGGCACTCGCTTCGATGGCATGATCGTTCGCCTCTTCGCCCGCCTGCTCAAAATGGAAAAAGCCTCCAGCTTCGGCACCGCAACCTGACGATCGCTTGCGGATCCCTTGGAACGAAGCCCTACGCGGCAGCAATGCGCCGAATCAGATCTTCCTGCTCGCCCTTCGTTTCGGCTCCGATGGTAAATGCGTCGAGCACTCCAAGCGACAGGGCGTAGCGAAGCGCGTCGTCGACGCGGCCGCGCAGGTCGCCTTGCCCCAAAATCTTCATGCCAATGACGCCCTTGCCGGCGTCCTTCATCTCGCGCAGCACTCCGGCAACCTCCCCGGGCGACGCGTCCATGTGCGAGCCGACGGGATTGATGCGCGCCAGATCCACTTCAACCCAAGGTGATCGAGCAGCAGCGCGCAAAGCTTCCATCGAGTGACAGGAGCAGCCATGAGCACGAATTATTCCCTTTTCCTTGGCTTCAGAAAGGACGTCCATCACCCCCTTGAAGCGCTCCGTCCAGTCCGCTTCCGTCAGGCAGTGCATCAGGCAAATGTCGATATATTCAACTCCAAGCTCGCGGCGGAAGCGATCGAGATCGGCGCGGGCGGATTTCGCATCGCGGGAAAAGGTTTTGGTGAGCACCGTAACCTGATCCCGCGGCACGTGCTTCAGCGCTTCGGCGACGTGCGGATGACTTCCATAAGTGTCGGCCGAGTCAAAGAAACGCAGCCCGTGGTCGTAGCCGTTCAGCAGGAGCGCCGACAATCCCTTGATCCCCAGCGCCGTCTGATTCGAGTGATGACCCGACCCGACGGTGCCCGTGCCCATGGCGAGGCGGCTGGTGCGTATTCCAGTTTTCCCCAATTCCACGGTGTCGTAGGCTGCAACCTTCTCGGTCAGCGGGGGCGGAGCCGCGAATGCAGTCCCGGAAAATCGAGCGCCGAGCGAGTTGAGAATTCTGGAGCCGAGACTCGTTGACCCCACCGTGGCCGAGCGAAGTATGGTCGAGCCAGCCAAGGCACCCACGATCCCGGCCGAGCCTGCGATCAGGAATTTTCTGCGATCCATGCTGCCCTCCGATTCCCGTTAGCTCTTTTATAAACCTGTTGGACGCGGACGCGAAACCGTTGGTTATCGGCTTTCATTTCTGAGGTTAGAATGGGCGGGAAGCTCCGTCAGGATCGAACCCGGAAAAGGGGCGCGGAGCCTCAAATGGTGGCCTCCATGAAGACAATTCCTCTTCCCGCGATTGCCCTCCTCATCATGATCACCGTCACAGTCACACCATCGACGATTTCCGCGTTCGCGGCCAACTCCGATCGTCGCCAAGCCAATACCTCGCCCGTTCTGGTTGAGTTGTTTACTTCCGAGGGCTGCTCCAGTTGTCCTCCCGCTGACGCCCTGCTCAAGAAACTTGACGCCTCGCAACCGATCCCGGGCGCCGAGGTGATCGTGCTCAGCGAACACGTCGACTACTGGAATCATGATGGATGGAAGGACGCGTACTCCTCGAGTTTTTTCACCGACCGTCAGGAAAATTACGAACGGCGCCTGCAAGTACGAGAGCCTTACACGCCACAGATGGTGGTCGATGGCGCCATCCAGTTGAATGGCAGCGACGGCCTTGCCGCAGCCCGTGCCATCAACGCGGCCCGAAGCCATCCCAAAATCTCCGTCCGGATTGCTTCAGTTACGGTGGCCAATCCCAAAACGCTTCAGGTTCATGTCCAGGTTGACGAGCTACCGTCAGACCTGAAAGCGCGCAAAGCCGACATCTTTTTGGCCGTCGCTCTCGATCACGCCGAATCCCACGTTTTAGCCGGCGAGAACAAGGGTCGAGACATTCAGCATGTGGCGGTGGCCGCAAGCATCAACAAAGTTGGGACGGTCGATAAAGCGAAGAATTTCGATCATGAAGTCCTCGTGAAGATTCCATCCGGCGTTGACGTCGGAAATTTGCGCCTGATCGCTTTCGTCCAGGAAATCGACGGCGGAGACGTGTTGGGCGCAGCACCACTGGATGCGCCTCTGAAGGTCAGTCGGCTCGCCCTTCGAAGAACAGATTCGAGTCGCGCAATCGAGTAGCAGGCCCGGCAGGCCCGAGTGGTTTGAATCTCGGGCGCGCCTGCATGCGATACTGAACCGATGGCGCTGCCCGATTTCACGCCCCGAGTAGGGAACGATCCGAAGTCGGTGATGATTCACCTCACCACCGGCAAGGGAGTGGAGATTGAGTGGAAAGACGGACATCGTTCCGTCTATACCTTCGCTTTCCTCCGCGACGCCTGCCCTTGCGCTCTTTGCGAGGATGAGCGCACGAAGGGCGGGCGAAAGGCGGGTGAGCCACCAAAGCTTGCGCCCGGAGCCTTGCCCATGTTCAAACCGCCGGTCAAGGCAGTTTCAGCCGAGGCAGTAGGCAAGTACGCTCTGAAGTTCGCGTGGAGCGACAGACACGATTTGGGGATTTATTCGTGGTTCTATTTGCGGGAAGTTTGTCCCTGCGTGATCTGTGCGGCGGCGCGAAAATGATCACGATATTCTCGCTTTCGATCGGTACAAGGTCTTGGAATTCCCTGACCCGCCATCCTGACAAGCTATGAAGATAAGCGTTCGACTAGCCGAGCCTCGCGACATCGCCTCGCTTCGGAAATTGATCGAGGCTTCGGTGCGCGGACTGCAGTCGGAAGATTATTCCGCGGCCCAATTGGAGAGCGCTTTGAGGACGGTATACGGAGTCGACACGCAGCTGATTTCAGATGGCACCTATTTTGCCGCCGAGGAAACGGGATCCTCGCCAGCAGCGCTGCTCGTAGGCTGCGGCGGCTGGAGCAGGCATAAAACCCTGTTTGGCGGCGACCAGTGGGCTGCGCGCGAGGATTCACTGCTCGATCCGGCGAAGGATGCCGCCAAGATTCGAGCCTTCTTTGTGCACCCAGGATGGGCGCGTCGTGGAATCGGCGGGATGATTCTGGAAGCCTGCGAGCGAGCAGCTGAAGCGGCGGGCTTTCGGCGGTTGGAGATGGGATCGACGCTTACCGGCATTCCCTTTTATCGTACGAAAGGCTATATCGAGTTGGAGGCGATTCAAGTTCCCCTGGCGGATGGGTTGGTGCTGCCGATCGTGCGGATGGGAAAGAGCCTATCGAAGTTGTGAGGCATCAGTCGGCACGAGGCAGGTTTGGCTTCGAAACTTTTCGCAAAACCGTAATCCCATCGGCCAATCAGGGCGCTACGCCAAGCTCGGTATAAAGTTCCGCGGGCTTATAAGCAACTCCATCCTTGACCACCAGAACCGTTTTTCGAATGTCGCTGATGTTGTCTGCCGGATTGCCATTCACCAGTACCAGGTCGGCCAGCTTCCCCGGCGCAATCGATCCCAGATCTTGGTCGAGGCTCATGATGCGGGCGGCATTCAACGTAGCATTCTGCAAAACCTGGCGCGCCGGAATGCCCGCTTCAACGTCGAGCTCGAGTTCATGTTGGAGGGCAAATCCAGCCATGGAGTCCGTGCCTGCCTCAATCGGAATCCCGGAACGATAGAGAAGCCCGGCGAAATCCATCATCTTGGCAAACGACTTTCGATAGGTCTCGTCCATCCCCGCCGGCGGAGTCAATCCGCTCGAAAGCAATCCGCGACGAACCTGCGTGGGCAGACGGTTGGCGATCGGCTGAAACCCGCGTGGAATTTGACCAGCACGGCTGAGGTACTGGTCTTCAAAAATGCCGAGCGTCAGGTCAAGCTTGGTGTGGTGATCCTGCAGCAATTTGATGAAGGACTGCACGGGCGGTGAGGCAAGGTCGAGATCGGCTCCGCGCCTGGCCGGTTCGACGAGGCGAGCGATGGTGTTGGTGTTCTTCACCTCGGGCCAGAAGTTCAGCATGAGAAAATTGATGTGCTGAATTTCGTCGTACCCCAGCTCCACACATTGCGCGGCGGTCATTTCGGCGGGAATGTGCCCGCTGACGCGCATCCCGTTTTTGTGCGCCTCGTCGATGATGCCGGGCACGAGCTCAGGCTTGACCGAGCTGTAAATCTTGATTTGCACGTACCCCAACCGCTTGTAGTGATCCACGGCGTCGCGCGCCTCGGCTGCGGTAGAGACCAGAACCTTGGTCGGTCCCTGATAAGGTCCGCGGCCGTCCAGGATGCCGGCGAGGACGATGCGTGTGCCAATCTCTTCTCCATCGAGGATGCGCTGGCGGCGCGCCAGGAGCGACTCAATATCGTTGCCGAGGTCGCGCACGGTGGTGACGCCAGCGGCCAGGTTCAGCAGGCCGTCGTTATCGGCGACGTGAGCGTGCATGTCCCAGAGGCCGGGAAGCAGGGTTTTACCCGTGGCATCGATGACCGTGGCCTGGGTGGCTGACGGTTGCCCCCGAGAAGCCCGCCCCGACGACGGTCGAACGCTGCTGATACGATTGTCGGTGGTGAAGACATCCTGATCGGGAATGATCTTTCCCGTCTCCGAGTCGAATACGTTCGCCTGCCTGAAGATGATGCTCCGGGAATGATGGGCGAGCCGGGCGGCGAGATCAGCCGAGCGCGATTCTTTGACTCTGTTTTGTTCGGCTAGCAGGGTTTTAACTGACCCTTCCCATCCCTCGGGAACAACCGAGCCCCACTCGTCCACCGACGCGAAAAATTTATCGGGACCCTCCAGCCAGAAATAGCGGGGCGCGAAATCGAGCCCGCTGGCGGCGTAGAGAACGACGTGCTTCTTCTGTCCCGCAACTTCGACATCAAGTTCGGTCTTGCGCTCGACGCGAGCCTCGCCATCAGGCAACAACGTGATCTTCCCCCCGTTCCGGAGCGCGGCTTTACCGAGCAGCGCAATCTCGGAGGGTCCGCCATTAAGCGCCCAGTAGTAGGCAGGGGATGAGATTTTCCTTTCCCCCTGTTCGTCATTGTTTTTCCAACGCGCGGTGCCAGCTTCAAGCGAAAAATTCTCGCTGACCGGAGACTTGAGGTAATCGTTGCCGGTGATAATTTGGGACACCGGAACGCCCGTCGCATCCAGCTTGATGACACTCGTCGTCTTCGGGCCGCGTCCCCGATCGTTGAACTGGAAAAAGATGTGAAGCCTGCCGTCGGCCGAGGTCCAGACCGCTTGTTGTCCGGCGAGATTGCCCATAACCAGAAACGAATAGCGCTCGGCCGCCGAGGGAATGTCGGCAGGGAGCGCCGGAACCGCCGGGCTTGCCTGCTGCGCCCGGACTATCGCCGTGAGAAGAACCGGAAAGACAAGAACAAGCACAAGGACAGTACGCGGAGGAGAAGTCGCGAGCCTCACAGGAATCCTTTCGGAGGGCAATCCGGCACACGGCCGCAAGCTTATGAACACTTGCGCTAAAGTATAATCTTCGGTTTGAACGAAACCGCATGACTGACGCTGATCAGACCGCGACTGAAGCCCCGGCCGTCGGGAAAACCGACATGGACATCGGCGACATCCTTACCATTCTGCCTCATCGCTACCCGTTTCTATTGATCGACCGCGTGTTGGAACTGGTGCGGATGAAGAGCATCGTGGCCCTGAAGAATGTCACCATCACCGAGCCCTTTTTCCAGGGACACTTTCCGGAAAAACCCATCATGCCGGGCGTTCTGATTGTGGAAGCCATAGCCCAGGCGGGCGGCCTGCTGCTGCTCACCGAAGTTCCAAACCGCGATCAGATGCTGATGGTCTTCACCGGCATCGAGAAAGCACGCTTCCGCCGTCCCGTCGTGCCCGGAGACCAGCTTCGTATCGAAGTGGTGGTGAAGGCCTGGCGCATCACTGCCGCTCGCCTCGAAGGCAAAGCCTACGTGGACGGCAGAGTGGCCGCCGAGGCGACCGTCACCTGCAGGCTGGTGCCGCGCAATCTGGGCGATGCCGGAGAAAGCGCGGGCGAAGAAGAGGCCTGAGAGATTTCTAATCCGTAACTTGCAATCGAAATTCATCGTCCGAATTGCCAATTGCAAACCACAAATGTCACAATGACCCTCCATTCCACGGCAATCGCCGATCCGGACAGCAGGATCCATCCCTCGTGCAAAATCGGCCCCTATTGCATCGTCGGAGCCGGTGCAGAACTCGGCGCAGATTGCCATTTGATCTCGCACGTGGTCATCGAGGGCGAAACCAGGATCGGCGCGAACAACCGCTTCTATCCCTTCAGCTCGATTGGTCTGGCTCCGCAGGATATTACCTACGCCGGGGAACCCACGCGCCTTGAAATCGGCGATCACAACGAGATTCGTGAGTTCGTTACCATCAACCGGGCCACCGTAAAAGGCGGCGGATGCACCAGGGTCGGCAACCACAACCTGATCATGGCCTACACCCACATCGCGCATGACTGCCAGATCGGCAACCACGTCACCATGGCGAACGCGGCGACGCTCGGCGGCCACGTAACCGTGGAAGATTGGGCAACAGTCGGCGCCCTGTGCCCCGTACATCACTTCGTGCGCATCGGCACCCACGCCTTTATCGGCGGCGGCACAACCATAACCCGCGACGTGCTTCCATTTTCGAAGACCTCCGCCGAGCGCGGCACCCGCGCCTATGGGGTGAATGCCATCGGCCTCGAGCGACGAGGATTCACAAAAGCACGAATCAAGAAGATCCATCACGCATATCGCGTACTGTTGGCGTCGAAGCTGAACACCTCGCAGGCCCTCGAGAAGCTGAAAGCGGAAGCCGACGCCGGAGAGGACGTCGAAATGTTGATTCGATTCATAGAAACATCAGAGCGCGGAGTGATCAAATGAAGTACCAGGTGGAATTGCAAAGGGCTCGACGAACTCTCTCGGGCAATCACGCCGCTCGGAACTGACCACCGACCACGGATCCTATGAAACTCGGCCTCATCGCCGGCAACGGCACATTCCCCTTCCTGGTGCTCGACGCCGCGCGGGCGCAAGGCTACGACGTAGTTGTCGCCGCCATCAAGGAAGAAGCCTTCCCCGAAATCGAATCCCACGGCGCCGCTTCGGTTCATTGGCTCTCGCTCGGCGATCTTTCAAAACTCATCGACACCTTCAAAGTGGAAGGCGTGACCCGAGCCGTCATGGCGGGTCAGGTGAGGCACAAGCAGATTTTTTCCGCCATCAAGCCCGACTGGCGTCTGGCGAAGCTGCTGCTTTCGCTCGGCACGCGTAATACAAATTCATTGCTCGGCGCGGTCGCCAGAGTGCTGGCGGACGAAGGCATCATGCTCGAAAACTCGACCAGCCTGCTCGAGCCACTCCTGGCAAAAAAAGGAGCGCTGAGCAAACGCCCTCCTAACGAAAAGGAGCGCAGGAACATCGAATGCGGACGCCGCGTGGCACTCGGCCTCGCAGAGTACGATATTGGGCAAACGGTCGTGATCGCGGAGGCGGCATGCGTAGCGGTCGAAGCAATGGAAGGAACGGACGCCACGATCGAGCGCGCCGGCCAACTGATGCAATCTCTCGAGGGTGACGCTTCAACGCTCGACCGGGCCCTCACCGTCGTGAAGATCGCCAGGCCCGGGCAGGACATGCGCTTCGACGTTCCTGTGATTGGAATCAAGACGATCGAGACCATGGCGCGGGCCGGAGCGAGTTGTCTCGCGGTAGATGCAGCGCGGTGTCTATTGCTCGAAGGTGATTCCATCATTCGAGCGGCCGACGAAGCCGGAATCGCAGTGTGCGCAGAGTGAGTCGATACGGGACAAAAGCAACAACCACCGAGGCGTGAAGAACCACAAAAGGAAATACTGTATGTCGGAAGCAACTCGCATCGCTGATCAGCTGAGCCGCGCCTTCAACGGCGAGGCTTGGCACGGAGATTCGTTATTTGAAATTCTCAACGGTGTCACAGCGGCGCAGGCGGCTGCACGTCCCGTCACGAGGGCGCACACCATTTGGGAGCTGGTACTGCACATCGCGGCCTGGGACAACGCCGCCTTGCTGCATCTGGGAGGCGCAGCTGTCGAGCTCTCCGAGGCAGAGAATTTTCCGCCCGTCACCGACACCACCGACGCAGCCTGGCAAAATGCATTATCGAACGTTCGCCGCACGCACGAGAAGCTAATCGCAGCCGTAGCCATGGTTCCGGATTCGCGGCTCAACGAGACCGTCCCCGGCGAACAGCGCGCTCACTACACCTTCTATTACATGCTGCATGGCGTGGTGCAGCACGAGCTCTACCATGCCGGTCAGATCGCTCTGCTCAAAAAAAATGTGATGTGAGTCTGAATCACCGACCGGGCGATTTCCGTGCGAGACCTTCTTTGCGCGTTCCTGTTACCAGCTGCGACAATACTGGGTCCTGTCTTTACCGAGTTGCATCTTTGTTCCGGAGCACCATCTTGAGCAAGGAATTCCCAATCCATGTGGCCGTCATCGGCGTAGGCGCTTTCGGCCGTAACCACGCCCGTGTCTACCACCAACTCCATCAGTCGAGGAGCGTACGACTGGTGGGAGTGGTCGACCCCGATACGCGACGCGCCGACGCCGTCGCTCGCGAGTTCGGCTGCCGGTCGTTCGGATCGGTCGCGCAGTTGCTCACGACTCACAGCGAAGTCCAGGCGGCGTCAGTCGCGGTTCCAACGGTTCTTCATCTGCCGGTAGCGCGCGAGTTGATCGAAGCCGGCGTCGACGTGCTGATCGAAAAGCCGCTCGCCTCTACGCTTGCCGAGGCCGACGAACTGATTCGCCTGGCTTCAGAGCACCAGCGAGTGGCTCAGGTCGGCCACCTCGAGCGATTCAATCCGGCAGTGCGCGCCACCCTGCCGCTGATCAATCATCCTATGTTTTTCGAAGTCCATCGTCTGAGCGTATTTTCGCCGCGAGCGCTGGATGTCGACGTCGTGCTCGATCTGATGATCCACGATCTGGATGTTGTGCTCAGCTTTGTGAAATCAGCGGTAAAGGAAATTCGTGCGGTCGGCTTGCCCATTCTTTCCGGCAAGGTCGATATCGCGAATGCGCGCATCGAGTTTGAATCCGGCTGCGTGGCCAACTTCACCGCCAGCCGGGTTTCGACCGAGCGCGTACGCAAGCTGCGTTTCTTCCAACCGGCCGAGTACATCTCCCTCGATTATGGACGTCAGGATGTGCTCGTATTTTCCGTCGGCAATAACGGAAGCCCCACGGGAATCGCAGCCGAGCCCAGCGTGAATCCGCAGATTGCGATGGCGAAGCCCGCGATCACGGCAGAAGAGCCGCTGCTGGCCGAGATCAGAGCCTTCCTGCAATCCGTCGGCGACCGTTCTCGCCCGCTGATTTCGCTCGAAGACGGCCGGCGTGCGCTCGAGTTGGGGCTCGCGATTCTGGCGGAAATCGAGCGACACGTCGGGCGGATCGGGGTGGGAAAATAACTCGTCTACGGGCTGAAAGAGAAAGCCCGTCGTGGACTGAAGGTCACACGACGGGCTTTCCAGCCGCTAGCGCTCATTGTTCATTGGGCATTGGTCATTGTTCGTTGGTCATTGTTCGTTGGTTATTGTTCGTTGGTCATTGTTCGTTGGTCATTGTTCGTGGTCATTGGGCATTGACATGTCGACCCGGCTTAAGCGAGCCTGCCTTTGAGCTTGCACTCGCTTACTGCTGCGGCGGCGGCGCCTGCTGATCACCGTTGTCAGGCGGCCCATGATGACCTTGGCCCCATTGCCCGCGCCTGGCCTGCATTTCATCCCACTTCTTCTGCTGCGTGGGGTTGAGGATCGTTCGCACCTGTGCCTCGGTGCTCTTGTGAATATCCATCATTTTGCCGTGTCGATCCTCCTGCGAAAGACTGGTGTCCTGGTGCAGGCTCTCCATTTGTGTATGTTCGGTTTCGAAGATGCTCTGCACTTTCGTCTGCTGGTCTGCAGTCAGGTTAAGTTTCTTGCCCAGCATTTGCGCGTGCTGTGCCGGATCCATCGGCCCATGCCGCATGCCACCCCCCGGTCCCGACGGCGGTGCCTGCTGATCAGATTGAGGTGGCGGAGCGGACTGGCTATCCTGAGCCGACGCAAAGGGCACGGCGATCGAGATGACACCGGCCGCAAGAAGAGCGAGGAAGCAATTTTTAAGCATTGAAAATCTCCTTTTCCATCGATGTGGCTACACCTATGAACGGAATTATGCGCCAGAAGTTGCGCCTAGAACAGCATTCGGACAAATCTTTGCATAACTTTACGAAGGATGAACTCCGATCGGACGCGTGCCGTCGCCTGATTGGCGCAAGTCTGTCTCGTCGAACGACTTCGAAGAATGGCTTCGGGAGCGAGATTACGCCGTCCGCCCTACTTGAGCGAAGCCATATCGATCACGAAGCGGTATTTGACATCGCCCTTCAGCAGCCGCTCATACGCCTGGTTAATCTTTTGCATGGGAATCACTTCGATATCCGAAGTGATTCCATGCTCGGCACAGAAATCCAGCATCTCCTGGGTTTCCCGAATGCCACCGATGGCAGAACCAGCGAGGCTCCGGCGTTTACCCAGCAGATTGAAGGCGTAAAGCGGCGCTGGCTTTTCAGGCAGGCCGACCAGCGTCATCACGCCGTCGAGTTTCAGCAATTGCAAATACGCGTTCAGATCGTGTTCCGCCGACACGGCGTCGAGGATGAAATCGAAGCTGCCGGCATGCTTCTGCATCTCGGCTTCGTTTTTCGAAACCACAACTTCATCAGCGCCCAGACGAATCGCGTCGGCAGTCTTGTTCGGCGAGGTCGTGAACAGCACAACGTGCGCCCCGAAGGCGTGAGCAAGTTTCACCCCCATGTGGCCCAGCCCCCCAAGGCCAACAATTCCCGCCTTCCGTCCCTTGCCGACCTTCCAATGGCGCAACGGTGAATACGTGGTGATACCCGCGCAAAGCAGTGGCGCCGCACCCGCCGGGTCCAATTGATTGGAAACCCGGAGCACATAGGCTTCGTCAACCACAATGCTCTCCGAATAGCCGCCATAGGTGACGCCACCCAAGAATTTGTCTTCGCCGTTGTAAGTCAAGGTCATCCCAACCTCGCAATACTGCTCTTCGCCGGCCCGGCAATTGGAGCACTTGCGGCACGAGTTCACCATGCAGCCAACGGCAGCGATGTCACCCTCCTTGAATTTCTTCACCGCGCTGCCAGCCTTGACGACCCGTCCCACGATCTCGTGGCCGGGAACGCAGGGATACACTGTTGGCATCACCATCTGCCACTCATTGCGCGTCTGGTGCAAGTCGGAATGGCACACGCCGCAATAAAGAATTTCGATCTGAACGTCCTCGGCACGCGGCGATCGCCGTCGAACGCTGAACGACCCCAGTGGCGAACTCGCACTCCGCGCCGCAAACGCCTTCGCGGTGAAAGTCTCGGATTTTGAGGAAGATTCTTCTTTCACCGGCGTCGATGTTGTTGCACTTGCTTCCTTCATCTTCGATCTCCTGGTTGCAACTCTGTTTCAACTCTGTTTCAAACCACCCAGAGAAACTCGATTCGTTCGCCCGAACCTGCAGGCATCGTCAGGCTGCAGCCTACGGCGAGGCTGCGCTCTCGGCCGCAAGAGGCTGCTTCAGTTGCGCGGCAAACTGTTTTGTCTGCTCCTCAGAAAACTCCAACCGGCCGCCGAGAACAAGATTCAACTGGTCAGCTCCCGCATCCTGAAACTCCGCTTTCTGAAGGACAGCCGACTGCGCGACCGGCGGCAATCCCGCCTTCAGGTCTGCGGTTTTCCGCATGGCGTAAAGCAGCACGTTGGCAATCTGGTCGCGCAAGGTCGCGCCGAGGTCTCCGGATCGCAGCAAATCGCGGAGAAACCCCTCGGCCTCAACCCGCGTAATCTCGGAGGTCAAGCGCCAGCGGCCAGTCGTCCGAATCAAGGTCTTCTCGACCGTGTTTTTTTCGACGGAGCCGGGTTCGGTCGACGATGGTTGCGTCTCCGCTCCTTCAACCGATGGAGTGAGCCGGACTTCGAAGGTTGCATCGCCACCGGCCACTTCCATGCTCGAAAGCCCGGGCGGGCAGACCCAGCGCTCGAAGTGCAAGGTGGCCACCACCAGGCTGGCCGGAGCGAGCGGGGTAAACCTTGCTTGCTGCACCTCGATGCGCTCGCCGCAGCGCGGTGCGCGGCTCACGGCAGAACGCAGGATACCAGTGACGTTTCCCTGCACCTCGGAAAGATCGGCAACCAGCTTCAAGCTGAAAATGTCCTTCCCGTTTTCAGCCGCGGTCCGGGACGCGACCTCCGAAGTTGGAACAGAAATCGTCTGCCCACCAAGCTCAATCCTGTTCGTCGCCTGCGGAAGCCTGAAAGTCAGTGCGCTGTCAGAAGCAAGAAGAATTCCCATTTCTCGGCCGATCGCCAGTTGCTCGCTCTGGAAACTGCCGAGTTCTTTATCCAGACCAACCACGTCCAGACTGGCGGCTGCGCCAGAAACCTGTTCGCTATCAGCAGCTTTCGTCCGGACGACCAGATCGAGTGCCTTCGTTAGCCTCTCCAGTTCGCCATCCGTTCTTGCCAGCTTGTTCGTGAGATCCTTCAACCCGGATTTTTGCGCGGGAGAAAACGAAGTGAGAAAATTTTCACTGCCGGCCCGAGCTTTCCGAATGGTCTCATCGAGTGTCACGGCGCGCTCCTCAAGCGACAAAGAAGAACCAGGCGCCTTCGGCCGAGATTCGCGCAAAGCATGCAATTCGTCGCGAGCCGCCTGAGCGTACTTTGCGATCTTCGCAAAAGCTGCGCGCTGCTCATCGCTAGCCTGCAAAGCGATGGCACGGTGAAAGTCCTTGAGATCGTCCTTTTCGTCAACCCCGGCGGGAAGCCCTGCGCCCACGCCCGTCCCCGTGCCCATCGTCCCGCGTCCGCCACCGCCGCCATGCTGCGCCGACATTCTGCCCGGACTGCCGAGGAGAGAAACTCCGAGCAACACCCCGGTCCCGCACGCCACGGCACGAAACTTCAATACGGCGAAAAACGATGTCTCATCCGCCGATGCGCGGGGAACGCAAGTTCGGTTGCGGAACATAACGAAAATCTCCAAATACATTGTAAGGTTGAAAGGACGGCGGCAGGTCAACGCAACAAGATAAATTTCTGATACGCACCGGTTCAGATTGGTGATCCAATGCCAGCCCATTCCGCGCCCGTCATTACGCAGGTACTCGCTCGCCTGGCAAAAAAAATGCGACAATAGCTGTGGCGGGTCGAAGCTCCCGATTTACGTAACTTTACGCACTGAGTTCCGTGTAATCTTACGCAACCCAGGGGAGTACCCGTGGCTCTAAGACTGTAGCCTCTGCCTGATGCCAGTGACCCAAATTCCGTCTCGTGATCCCTTGCCTCGCGATCAAACGTCCCGCGATCCCGAACATCCGGCACAACGCGATCTGTTCGAAGCGCAACACTGGGAAGCGGCCTACCGCAGCTTTAATCCCGACGATGTTCCGCATCTCCTGATCCAGTTGCAGGACGATCTCTCCCGCGCTCGCAAGCGCGAAGCCCTGTGGCTCTCCGTCATCCTGCACCTGCTGGTGATCATTCTCCTGTGGAACACCGAGAAGTTGATGGGCCTCTTACCGCATCGCAACCTCGACCTGGCGATGCGCGCCGATAATGGCTCAAAAGACGCAACCTTCCTCGAACTGCCTCCGGACGAGCAGAAGCTGGCAAGGCGTCCCAACACGAAGGCGCTCTCGGACAAAGACCGCATCGCAACCAGTAAAGCGCCGCAGCCCAACCGGGAAGAGTTGAAAAAGTTATTGCAAAGCCCGCATCCCGGACCTCCAGGCCAGCGCGTGCAGGCGCCGCCAGCCGAAGCCCAGCCGCAGCAGAATCAACCCGCGCCAACACAGCAACCACCCGCTCCACAGGAGAACACTCCGCAACAGGGATTCAGTCCGCCCGCGCAAAGCGACCAGCCGGCGCAGCTGCGGACTCCTCAACAATCCAGTCGCCCGGTGCCCAATTTCAACACTCCTTTGACGGCAGGCGACCAGATCGCGCAAGCGGAAGAAGCTGCCGCCGCAAGCCGCGGCCATTACGGCGCCGGATCAGCCGGGGATTTTGGCTTGACTCGGGGTAGAGGCGCTTTCAAGGCAGCCGATGGGGCGGAAATCCTGACCGACACGATGGGTGTCGATTTCGGCCCATACCTGCAACGCGTCGTAGCCATCGTCCGCCAGAACTGGTACAACCTGATGCCGCCTTCGGTTTATCCGCCAATCCTGAAACAAGGCAAGCTGGCCCTCGAGTTCGTCATCCTGAAAGATGGCAAGGAAACGAGCCTCGCCCTGCGCACCTCGTCCGGAGATGTAGCCCTCGACCGCGCCGCCTGGGGAAGCATCACTGACTCCACCCCGTTCCCGCCGCTGCCAAAGGAATTCCCCGGCCAACTCCTCGGCCTGCGCTTCTATTATTTCTACAACCTCGAACCCGGCGGCGACTTGAAGTAACCGTTCGGAATCGCGGCGCCGAAATGTTCGACGCCCGTCCCGATTTGGGCGGAGCAACGCTTCCCGCTGGGGCCAACGATTTTGGGGTGGCGCAGCGTTCGCAGCTTTACAATAGCCCGTGTGGTCGCAGCTGGTCCGAGGCCCCGGCTTGACAACAACGGCTATAATCGGGACCGAGGTGTAAGATCCAGCGCGGCAAGCTGGCTTTTATTAAGTCGTTTAAAATCTGCATCTTGAAGCGTAGTAAATGATCACTCTTGGGTTTTTGACAATCCGGCCCCAAAGGTTCAGGGTAAACTTCTTTGGCAGGAACATTTTGATTTGACCCGTTTCAACCCGGTTATTTATCAACCAGGGGGTGGGGGTACCCACCCGACGAAGATAAGGCAATTCCGAAGGGCATCCAACAAATTATGAAGATTCAGGGAATGTGGCCGTACCCGTACTTGCTGGCGTTGTCGCTCGCTTTGCTCTGCCTGCCCGTTTTCGCGGATGAGGTTCCCGAGGCTCTTCGTCCTCCAAAAGGTGCGCAGCTTGCCATTGTGGTGTTTGAAGACCTGCAGTGTCCCTCCTGCGGTCTGAAGGCGCCATTGCTCGAACAGGCTTCGCGCACCTACAAGATTCCTCTCGTGCAACACGATTTCCCGCTGCCGATGCACAACTGGTCCTTCGACGCAGCCGTTCTGGCCCGTTACTTCGACACCCATTCCAAGCAGATTGGAGACGAGTTCCGCGCCGACGTATTCGCGCACCAGAACGAGATCACGCCGCAGAACCTGCGCGCCTTCGCGGAGCGATTCGGCACCGACCACAAGATTGGTGTGCCCTTCGTAATCGATCCCGACGGCAAACTGGCATCGCTAGTGAAGGCGGACAAAGACCTCGGCATCAGTCTCCACATAAACCACACCCCCACCATCTGGATCGTGAGCAACAAGCACAATGCCAAGCCCTACGTGGAAGTAGAAGACACCAATCAGCTCTACGTAATGATCGACGCCATGAAGAAAGAGTAACGGCTGAAAAGATGATCGGGTGGTGGCGGGGCCCGGCCCCGCTCCCGTCAGCTATTCAGTCCAGCGTCGAAACAGCAGCGCGCCGTTGGTTCCGCCGAAGCCAAAAGAATTCGACATGGCATATTCGAATCGGGTTTCGCGGGCCTGATTGGGAACGAAATCCATGCCATCGGTATCCGGATCCTGACTCTCCAGATTGATCGTGGGAGGCAAAATCTGATCCCGCAAAGCAAGCACCGTGACTCCAGCCTCTAATCCACCCGCTCCGCCGAGCAGGTGTCCAGTCATCGACTTGGTGGAACTGACCGGAACCTTCTTGCCAAACAGATTTCGGATGGCGTGAGCCTCAAGCGTATCGCCAATCGGCGTGGAAGTCCCGTGCGCATTGAGGTAACCGACCACGCCAGCGTCAAGTTTCGCGTCCCGCAACGCATTCCGCATAACCCGAAAACCACCTTCATGCTCTGGCGCAGGTTGCGTCATGTGAAACGCGTCGGCAGACATGCCATACCCGACAATCTCCGCCAGGATTGGCGCTCCGCGACGACGGGCATACTCGAGCTCTTCGAGCACCAGAATTCCGGCGCCTTCGCCCATAACGAACCCGTCGCGATCCTTATCCCAGGGACGACTGGCGCGACGAGGATCGTCATTACGCGTAGAAAGCGCGCGCATGGCCGCAAATCCGCCAACCCCCATCGGAGTGATCGCCGCCTCGGATCCTCCCGCAATCATGACATCGGCATCGCCATGCTGAATGATGCGAAACGAGTCGCCGATCGAATGCGCGCTCGTGGTGCAGGCGGTGGCCGTGGCTTCATTCGGCCCTTTAGCGCCGAAGCGCATGGAAACGTGCCCGGCAGCAAGGTTCACGATTGCAGCCGGAATGAAGAATGGCGAGATCTTGCGCGGGCCACCTTCCATCAGCGCCGTATGCTCGCGTTCGATAATGTCAAAGCCACCGATACCCGAACCGATGTGAACCCCCACCATTTCGGCGTTTTCGGGCGTGACCTTGAGTCCCGACATCTTGATCGCCTCATCCGAAGCCGCGATGGCAAAGTGGATGAAGCGTCCCATTTTCTTGACTTCTTTTTTCTCGATAAATTGAAAGGGATCGAAGTTGCGGACTTCAGCAGCGATCTGGCATGCGAATCCTGACGTATCGAATCCGGAAATGCGATCGACGCCGCTCTTGCCCGCGAGCAGCGCCTGCCACACTGTGTCGGTCGTATTACCCACGGAGCAGATCAGGCCAATACCAGTGATGACGACCCGTCTTCCCCGAGCACTGTCGGAATTACTCGCCAAATTACTTGCCCGCCTTAGCGTGCTTGCCGATGTAATCGACAGCATCCGACACGGTGCGAATCTTCTCCGCATCCTCATCGGGAATCTCGATATCGAAAGCCTCTTCGAAGGCCATTACGAGCTCGACCGTGTCGAGCGAGTCGGCGCCGAGATCATCCACGAACGAAGCGCTGGGCGTGACCTCGCCCTCATCCACTCCCAATTGCTCGACAATAATCTGTTTCACTTTTTCATCAACGGCTGCCATTGTTCTCCTCGTTTCAAGTCTGGGGATTCGCGGGTTCGGGTTTCGAACCGGCGTTTGCTGTTTACGACTGCATCTTGCTCAACCAATCGCATGAAGTCGAAACCAACAGTCTAAAAGGGATCGGAAAACTATGCAAAGGAACGAAACTGGTCCCAAGGGATTTCACCGGAGAATCCTATCGGCAGTTGCGAGGGCGGTCAAACTCCGCCACTCGGATGGGCGTAACGAATCAACCACGGCGGTCATGAAGGTCAGGTTCCTGCCTGAACTTCCTGCCCTTTGCGGTTCAGGCTTTGACGATGGTCACTTCGAATATTCATCCCTGAGCCGGGTTTGCCGATTGGTCATCGGAATCGCGCGACCTTGAATAAAAACCTGCTTCACATCGGTTTTGACATCCAGCGGATCGCCGTTTGAAACGACAACGTTAGCCGTCTTCCCCACGTCGAGCGAACCAAGTTGATCGGCGACGCCCCACACTTCAGCAGCATTGAGCGTAATCGCCTTGAGCGCTTCATCGTAAGGCAGGCCAAAAGCAGTGGCGAATCCCGCCTGGTCAGGAAGGTTGCGCACGTTGTGCGCCGAGTAGGAAGCGAAAACAATCTTGACGCCGCGCTTGCTAAGCTCGGCCGGCAGGCTGTAGACGGCGTCATAGCGCTCGTCTTCTTTCGGCATCTCGTAGATCGGTCCGACGATCACCGGCACCTTGAGACTGGCCACGTAGTCCAGAACGGGCTGCGAATGGGCGATGTGATTCAGAACGAACTTGAGCTTGAATTCGTGGGCAAGACCGACCGCAGTTTCAAGATCACTCGGGCTCTCTGCCGCCAGCACGATGGTCTTCTTGCCGTCCAAATAGGGCAGCAGAGCTTCCAGCTTGAGATCGCGCTTCGGAGCCAAAGGTTCAGGCTTCTTACTTTGGATCGCCTCCGATTTCTTGCGCTCATAGTCGACCAACCTTGCCTTGTAGTCTTCGGCATCGATGAAGGCCTGGCGCAGTTGAGCCGCCAGTCCCATGCGGGTTGACGGAAACTTACTCTTTTCGAAACCACCTTTATTGCGTCGCTCCTCGCCGGTGAAGTTGAGCGGCATGGCGTTATCGCGGATCAGAAGCATTTCCGGGGCATTCGCTCCCGCGAGTTGAATGAAAGAATCCTGCCCCGGCAAGGTGTCAGCGCTCTCCGGAGCAACGACGGCGTTGGTGATGCCATTCATGCGCGCCACCGGAATCAGAACCGACTCCGCGTGGAAGGCTTCGGCAGTATGCATGTGCGGCATGATCTCGTCGCTCAGTTCGACGAGGTCATTGGTCATGTTTTCGGCGGAAATTTCCGTCAGGCCAAGATTCGTTTCCGAGTCGATCAGCCCGGGATAGATGGTCATGCCCGTGGCATCGATCAGCTGAGAATCGTTCGGCAGCGTGACCGATCCTGCTGCGCCAACGGCGACGATTCTTCCCCCTTGCATGACGACGGTGCCGTTTTCGATCACGCCGTGGGTGATGGTCAGCAGTTTGCCTCCCCGGAGAACCACCGGCTTGTTTTGGGCGTATAGGAGAGTTGACAAAGTCAAAATCAAAACCAAAAGCAACGGCCGCGAACTGGAATGTCCCCGCCACGCGTGCCGGCTTGCGGAATGCGGAGGGCTGATGGCTGGCGGCTGCATCATTCTCCCTCCTTGTAGTGGGTCGCCCCGAGACCGGGCAGAGAACGGTCGAAATACAGATCGCCATCGATCAGAACTTTTTCCGGGACACCGGTCGTGGATAGTGGATATCCATCCCAGATCACAAGGTCGGCATCTTTTCCGACATCGATCGAACCGACCCGGTCATCCACGCCGATGATCCACGCCGCATTCAGCGTGATCATCCTCAGGGCTTCTTCTTCGGTGGCGCCGCCGTAACGCATGGTCTTGGCGGCATCCTGATTGAGGCGGCGGTTGTAATCTTCCGAGTCGCTCTTGATGGCGACGCGCACACCTTTGCGCATGGCCAGGACTGCGTTCCAGGGGATCGCGTCCCACGCCTCCTGCTTGAAGCCCCACCAGTCGGCCCAGGTGGCGATACCAATATTGTCGGCCGCCAGTTGATCGGCAACTTTGTAGGCTTCGACCGCATGATGGAAGGCGCGCAATTTGTAGCCGAATTCTTTGGCCATCGCTATTTCGGTGAGCATCTCGTCAGCGCGGTAGCAGTGGATCTGCACCATCAGCTTGCCCCGCAGCACATCGGCAAGCGCTTCGAGCTTCAGGTCCCGCTTCGGGGGTGAAGCATCCTTATCGCCACGCTTGACCTTGTCGTTGTAGGCATCCCACTCGCGCATATAATCCTGGGCCTGGACAAGCGCTTCCCGCTGCACCGCAAAATTACCCATGCGAGTCGACGGCAGTTGATCGCGGCTGCCATAAACGCGCTTCGGATTCTCGCCGCTCGCGAACTTGATCGATCGCGGCGCATTCGGAAAGAGCAGGTCATCCCGTTTCAGGCCGTATTTGTGTTTGATGACCACTGCCTGGCCGCCAATCATGTTCGCCGATCCGTGCAGGAGGAGTGACGTGGTGACGCCACCGGCCAGCGCGCGATAGATGGCCTTGTCCTGATAATCGAAGGCATCTTTCATCATCATGTGCGGAGTAATCGGGCTGGTGGCTTCGTTCACGTCGTCATCCAGCGCGATGTGCGAGTGGGCATCGACGATCCCGGGCGTGAGGTACTTCCCTCCGGCATCCATGACGGTGGCGTTCGCTGGCGCCTTGACATCCTCGCCAACCGCGGCAATCTTGCCGTCCTTGATGTAAACCGAGCCATTTTTGATGTTGCCGTGCGTGGCGGTCATCACGGTCGCATTCCTGATGACCAGGTCCTTGCTGGCGGCGGATTGCGCGAGGGCCCACGCTGTCGCGAGCAGCAGCCACAAGCACAGCAGTGCCGGTTTTATCGAAACGATTCGCATACCTTGAACTCCAGACAAGTCCAGCGAGAATCTGGCGGCGTCCTGATTTGGGTCACTCTTTCCCTTTTTCCTTGCATGCTTCACAAGCAATAGGCCGACAGCCCAGTACACCCAGAACATGACGATTTCCCATCCGGTTTGTGGTCCGGCAAAATAGCGGAGATCTACGGCCATCAGGATAATAGCGACTCCTGCCGCAAACTCCATGTAGTCCATTCCCTCAAGCCTCCGTTGCGGCCATCGCTCGTCCACGCACCCATTCCTAGCAAATCAGGACCCTACCGGGAACCTCGGATTGTAGGAGCAGCGGCGAATGGGGTCAACGCAAATTCTGTATTTCAACCGGTTGTGTATTTCAAGGAATTCATGTCACGATCTGAACGTGAAAATTCTTCCTCTGCTTATTTTTTCTCTGAGCCTCGCCGCAGCGGCGTATGGCGCGGACTGTCCAAGAGATCAGCCGAAGACTGAGAGCGCGCTCATCGAACTCGAACAGAATTGGGCTGCTGCGCTCACCCGCAAGGACGCCCGCACCGTCGCTTGCATGGTGGCCGACGAATTCGAAGAAGTTGATGTCGATGGCTCGCTGCATACTCGCGACCAGATGCTGGAGCACATCCCGTACCGGAAGCCGGGGGTCAACCAACTCTCCGAAATGCGCGCACACGTCGAGGGCAATTGTGGTTTTGCGCGGGGACTGGCCACGCTGGTCGACGCGGCCGGCAAGGTGCTGGCCCGAGTCCGCTTCACCGACGTTTTCACGTACCGCGATGGACGCTGGCAGGCGCTCGCCGGTCATGATTCGCTCTTGCGCGAGGCCAGTCGCTAGATGCGGGCCGTGGTGCAGCGCGTAAGCCGCGCCAGAGTTACGGTCGACGGTGAGATCACGGGCGAGATCGAACTCGGATTGCTCGTGCTCGTCGGTGTCGGCGCAGCCGATACGCCGACCGACGCGGAATACCTGGTTGAAAAGACGATGGGATTGCGCATTTTTGGTGATCCGAAGGGCAAGATGAATTTGTCGGTCGCCGAAGTTGGCGGCGCGATGCTCGTGGTTTCGCAATTCACCCTTTACGGCGATGTGCGCCATGGCAGGCGCCCATCCTTCGATACCGCCGCTCCTCCCGAGATTGCGCACCAGCTCTACGAGTATTTTGTCGAGAAGGTCCGCTCCACGGGTCTGCGCTGCCAAACGGGACGATTCCAGGAGACCATGCAGGTCGAACTGGTCAACGAAGGGCCGGTCACGATTTTGCTCGATTCAGGCAAGACCTTCTGAGCCACCACTGCCACCTTTCACTCTTTAACGCCGAACGCCGTGCACCCCCGCCGGGCCAAATCTGCTCCGGCCGACAACGCTGCATCTTCAACCGACTTTCGGGCCCAGAATGATACGTCTGAAGGCGAGCCTCCAGTATCCCTTGACGACACGATACCTTGTAATGCATAGTATCAAGACATGAAGGAGCGCGATGCCCAGGATCTCGAAAGCCCTGACAAATGGGAGATTCAGCTGCGCAAGGGGTGCCTTGAACTGGCAATCCTGGCTGCGTTGTGGGAAGGCAGGTGTTACGGGCTGGAGATTCTGCGCCGGCTCGAGAGCGATTCCGACTTGATCGTTTCGGAGGGCACCGTCTATCCGCTTCTGAGTCGACTGAAAGCGCTAGGGCTACTGCGCAGTGAGTGGGTCGAGTCCGACGCCGGGCACCCGCGCAAATATTATGCACTGACGCACGCGGGGAAACGACGCGCCATCGAGATGTCGAAAACCTGGACGCGCTTTTCGACGAGCATGGGTAAGTTGCTCGCTCCACTCGCGAAGGAGGATCGATGACCATGGCCGGCGCCTCAGAGGAGAAGTCGGGGGAGAAGATTGAAGCCTACCTCGCCAGGTTGCGGAGGGGATTGCGCAGCATCCGGGAAGAAGAGGTTCAGGAAATTGTCGAAGAGCTGCGCAGCCGGACAGGGCCGGAGCATCCGGAGAAATAACCGCCGCAGCAGTTGACGCGACGCTCGCGGGCCTCGGTGGTCCGGAAGAACTCGCCAGCCAGTATGTCACCGACAATCTCCTGGCGAGAGCCGAGGTCAGCCGATCACCGCTCCGGATCTTGCGCAGCTTGTTTCGCTGGGCAAGTCTGAGCTTTGCCGGCTTCTGTGTTTTGCTCGGCTCCGCCGTCGGCTATTTTTTCGGAGCAGTTTTTATTCTGGTCGCGATGGCGAAGCTTTTCCATCCGCGAACCGCCGGGTTATGGACTTATCCCGACAGCAACGGGGAGCTCGTACTCTCTTTTCGACTCGGATTTGAAAGAGTGCCGGTCGGCGGACACGACGTGTTCGGCTGGTGGTTCGTACCGATCGGCTGGGTCACAGGTTTCGCAATCGTGTTACTGACCACGAGCGCTGCAGTCTGGTGCGTGCGGCGGTACCGGAAATCGCGTGTGCTTCCCTGAGCAAGTGTGCCTCTGCGCCCGGGTCCGAAGGAGGGAAAATTGGACGGATCGTTAAACGCCAATGCGACATTCTTGCGAAGTACGTCCGATCCCGGTTCGCCGCAACCCGACCGGCCTACTCATGCACAGCGCGCGATTTCATTGGCCGAGTTTTTGCTCGGCGGCGCGATTGTTATCGGCCACAACGTCTATGATGTGATCCCGAATGAAGTTCCCATCCTCTTTGTGCTCGGCCTGATTTCACTACGCGTGCGGGATGGCGGCTGGGGAGTCATAGGCTTCGGCTGGCCTCGCTCCTGGCGAAAAACAATCTTCTTCGCGCTGGCAGCCGCCGCCATCAGAATTCTGCTTAGCTCGCTCGTGGTCGATCCCCTTACCGCCCACTTCTGGCCGGTGGCGATTGCGCCGAGTGGATCCGATCAAATTACCGGTCATTTAGCCGTGGCGCTCCGTTGGCTTTTGCTCGTCTGGACCTTCGCCGCCTTCGGAGAGGAAATCAGCTACCGTGGCTACCTCGTCACCCGCGCGGCGGACGTAGGTGGGCGCTCGAAGGCTTCCTACTGGATCGCCGTCATACTGGTGTCCGTCCTCTTTGGATATGGCCACTATTACAAAGGACCCTCAGGAATGGTGGACTCCGGAATGGCCGGATTGGTGCTTGGGACCGCTTATCTGCTTTCCGGGCGCAACCTATGGGTCTCGATCCTGGCACACGGTTTCATTGACACGTTCGGAGTGGTCGCCATCTTCTTCGGATGGAATAACTAGTCGACGAACTCCCGGAGGAACGGCCTCCCCCAGAAAATCCGATTGCATGGCCGGATTTTACTGGATTCGGCAAGGCGAATTTGAAACAGTAGTTTCGAAGCAGCCATCATTCGAAGCGTTTCGCCTGAGGGATCTCTGGTATGGCGGTCGCCAGCGCGGCTCAATCCGGCGCCGATCACCCGCACGAAGAACGCAGTCCCGCGCTTCCGCCGGTCGCGATCGGCATCATGATCGGCCTCTGCTCGGCCAAGCTGCTGCTGCACATCTTTACCAGTGTTCGCCACTACGGCTACTTTCGAGACGAACTCTATTACCTGGACATGGCCCGGCACCTCGACTGGGGCTATGTGGATGCCGCTCCGCTCATTGCTGTCTACGCCAAAATCGCACTTTGGATGGGAGGATCGCTCGCCGCGCTCCGCATTTTGCCGGCGCTGGCCGGCACCGCGCTGATCGCACTCACGATTCTTATCGCGCGCGAACTCGGAGGCGCGCGATATGCGCAGCTTCTAGCCGGACTCGCGGTTCTCTTCTGTCCCGCTATGCTGATCATGGACAGCCTGCTCACCATGAACGCCTTCGAGCCGCTCTTCTGGATGGGTTCGGTCTGGATCGTCGCACGCATCCTGCGCACGGGCGATTCGCGTCTCTGGCTGTGGTTTGGCGTGGTCGCCGGATTTGGACTGGAGAACAAGCATTCCACTTTATCTTTTGGATTTGCGGTCACCGTCGCCCTGCTTCTGACCGATCATCGTCGCGAGCTCGCGCGGCCGTGGATCTGGATGGCCGGCCTTATCGCGGTTGCAATCTTTTCCCCCAATCTGATCTGGCAAATCCGCCATCACTTTCCGACGATTGAAGACCTTGAGAACGTCCGCCGAGAAGGCAAGAACGTCGTGCTCGGCCCAGTCGCGTTTCTGAAAGAACAGATTTTCGACATCAGACCGGTACTGGCGCCTGTCGTAGTTCTCGCTCTCTACTGGTTTCTGCGCGAGCGCCGCTGGCGTGTGCTCGGCCTGATTTTTGCGGTCTTCTTCGTTCTGATGGAGGTTGCGCACGGCAAAAACTATTATGTCTTTCCCATCTATCCGATGATGTTCGCTGGCGGAGCGGTCGCGATCGAGGGCATGGTGTCGCGTACGACAAATCGCGGATCTGCCACGGCAGAATCGACAAAGCGCGCCGTCCGGGTTCGCAACGCGATCCGCACAGCGGTGGTCGTGATTGTCATTCTCGGGACGATTCCTGCTCTCCCTTTGGTGACCTGGATCCTTCCACCCGACCGTCTTCTGGCCTATGAAAGTGCGATCGGCATCAAGCCCGCCCGGACCGAGGTCCATCATGACTCGCTCTTGCCCCAAACGGTCGCCGATCAATTCGGATGGCCCGAATTGGTGCAGGAGGTGGCCGCGATCTACAATTCGTTATCACCGGAGGACCGGGCCGAGACCGGTATCTGGGCCGGCAACTATGGCGAAGCAGGCGCAGTGAATCTGTTCGGCCCGCAATATGGTTTGCCGCGCGCCTACTCTCGCCATCAGAACCATTGGTATTGGGGTCCGCCGCCCGAGGTTTACAAGAACCTCATCGTTATCCAGTGGAGCCTCGACGATGTGCGCGACCATTGCACTTCGTTCCGGGCCTTCGAACACTACGAGCGCTTTGGCATGGGCGAGGAAAACCGGCCAATTTACCTCTGCCGTGGCGTCAACGTCGACATTCAGAAAATCTGGTGGGACTCGCATCACTGGGATTAAGCTCCGGGCTGCAGGGCATGGACGCGTCTCCGGTTCAGCAGGAGCGCAGCGCGAAAGAGCATTGCCGGAGCGCAGGCGAATGTTTCTGAATATCCGGCCGCCGCTTCTCGGCTTGGGCATTCGTAGGAGGCGGCTTCGATCCGATTAGAAAGGGATCGACTCGGAGATGAAGCTTCGCTGGTGGAACCGGAAAAATCCTGACCATCCGCTTCCGGCAGTCGCGGCGACGATGTTGGCACGGTTTTCACGGTCTGCCGTTTGACCGATTTCCGCAGCACACGATAGACTGGATGAGTTTGCCTGTACTTGCGGACCCGTTCTGGGGCCGCGCCGCGTTTCCGGTCAGAAGCCGCAGCGGGAAAACAGCAAGCACATGCGAGTGCGAGCGGAGCTTCTTTCCGCCGGGTGGACGATAGCGTCCGGCCTCAGACATTGCGAGAGTTCCTTTTTAGAGAGCTTGGAGGAGAGTCTATGTACGCGGTGATCCGCGCAGGTGGAAAGCAGTATCGAGTCGCCCCCGGCGATGTGATCCGGGTGGAAACACAGAACCACAAGGACGGCAAGGTCGAGTTCGGCGACGTGCTCGCAGTTTCCGCCGAGGCGGGCAGTGTTCTGCCCCCGGGATCGGGTGCTCTTGTAAGCGGCGAGGTGGTCGAACACGGACGCGGCGAGAAGATCCTGGTCTTCCACTATAAGCGCAAGAAGCAGTACAAGAAGCTGCGCGGCCACCGGCAGAATTATTCTGCGGTCCGCATCACCGAAATTGCATTTGACGGACGGTCGTTCAAGGCGCCCGAGCTTCCCCGGAAAGAAAAGAAGGTGAAGGCTCGTCCGGTTGCGGAACAAGAGAGCGGCGAGCATGACGGCACGGAAGTGAAGACTTCGAAACGTCCGGGGAAAAAGGCTCCGAAGCACGCGGCTCACGCGCATGCGAAGAAGTCGGCGCCCAAGAAGAAAGCGGCGAAAAAGAAAAGGAAATAAGCCGGACTTTCGTTCGCTTGGGGGACAATCCGGTTTTTACGCTTGGGAATCTGCTGGCAACTGGCCACTGAGAATTGGAATTGATTTATGGCGCATAAAAAAGGACAAGGTACTTCTCGAAACGGTCGCGACTCAAACGCCCAGCGGCTTGGCTTTAAAGCTTTCGGCGGCCAATTGGTCCCGGGTGGGACAATTATCGTCCGCCAGCGTGGAACGCGGGTCAAGCCGGGACTCAACGTAGGTCGCGGCAAAGACGACACTCTCTTCGCCAAAATCACCGGGCGCATTAAGTTCGTCAACAAGGGATCGATGGGAAAGTTCGTCCTGGTCGAGCCCGAGGCGGTTGAAGCCGAGTAAGTGGCAGGTGTTGTCTTCCGGTGAATTGATCGGCATCGCAGCCGGCGTATTGTTGGTGCACGAGCCTTCGATTTAGCGATCCCGAATGTTGCCGTAAATTGTTGCCCCTCCGGGGCTTCGACGCGGCCTCGGCTTCCCAGTCGAGGCTTTTTCGTTGCGCCGAAGTTCGGACGGGCTTCGCCTGGTGGCCTGGTCATGTTTATCGATGAAGCCAAAATTCGAGTCAAAGCCGGCGATGGTGGCAACGGCTGCATGGCCTTCCGCCGCGAGAAGTTTGTTCCGCGTGGCGGGCCCTCGGGTGGCGACGGCGGCAAAGGTGGCGACATCTGGATGGAGTCGAGCGAGCGCCACAACACGCTAGTCCATTTCCGTTTCAACCCCGAATACAAAGCCGAGCGCGGCCGGCACGGCGAGGGCGCGAAAAAAACGGGACGCGATGGCGAAGGAATTGTCCTGAAAGTTCCCGTGGGAACGATCGTCTACGACGAAGACACGGGCGAGATCGTTCACGACTTTTCCCGTCCTGATGAGCGCGTAGTCATCGCGCGCGGCGGGCGCGGCGGACGCGGCAACGCTCAGTTTGCGACCTCGACACATCAGGCGCCGCGAGAGCACGAGGAAGGGCGAACGGGAGAAGAGCGCAATTTCCGCCTCGAATTGAAACTATTGGCCGACGTCGGACTCGTGGGCTATCCAAACGTCGGCAAGTCGACGCTAATCTCGCGCATTTCCGCGGCGCGGCCAAAAATAGCCGATTATCCGTTTACGACTCTCGAACCGAACCTTGGTGTCGTCGTGACTGGCGACAAGGGAAAAGAAGATAGTTTTGTCGTAGCCGACATTCCAGGATTAATCGAGGGCGCGCACGAGGGCGCGGGTCTCGGAACGCAATTCCTGCGGCACATCGAACGCACGCGTTTACTGGTGCATATGGTCGACGTCTCCGACAGTAGCGGCAGGCCCGACGTAATGAAAGACGTTGCGGTGATCCGCGACGAGCTGGCAAGTTTCGGAGCTGGATTGGAAGACAAGCCGACGCTGCTCGTGGCGTCCAAGATCGACGTGGCCAACCCCGACAGGCTCAAAAAGCTCAAGCAGTGGGCAACGCGCCGGAAGCTGAAGCTCTACCCCATCTCGGCGGTTACGGGGGAGGGGATTGAGAAGCTCAAGTATGCCATGGCGGCGGAGGTCGAGAAGGTGCGAGCGCGGGCGGAGTCGCAGGAAGAAACAAAGATTCCGAGCTACCGCGCTTAGACTCAGATCGGCCATCGCCCGAAGTGTGCGGTTGTCAGGGTAACTGGTAATCAATCGCCAACACTCCCCGAACACCCCTCCGATCATGAGCGGTGAAATCCAATTGCTGTCGTAGCCAGGCGTTAGTTAGCCCCCCGAACCGGACCCCTCG
>Ga0181522_10000250_pt1 | contig 42395 bp, 36 predicted proteins | sample PEATcosm2014_Bin_27_FD_121103 | JGI IMG/M metagenome (GOLD analysis project Ga0181522, IMG submission 121103) | Peatland microbial communities from MTU Mesocosm Facility, Houghton, MI, USA - PEATcosm2014_Bin05_10_metaG | ecosystem: Environmental > Terrestrial > Soil > Wetlands > Peat | place...
AAACTTCGATCAGGTCTGGCGTCAGATCAGAAACCAGGTGGCCGGTGAATGACTTGCTGAACTTCGTCAACCAGGTTTCGACGTTGCGGGCGTATACGGGTGACAACCGCGCCCGCCCACCTGGCTTGACTTCCCTGGCCTTGCGGGATTCGATGAACGAGGAAACCGCTGCCTCAATCGGCTGAGCTTTGACGCAGCCCAACGTTCGGGCATAAACGCGTGCAGCCTCGATCAGCGAGGCATTGGCCGGCATCAGTTTGGAGGCCGCAATGAATGAAGCGACCGCTTCGGGCGCGGAGATGCGCTGGCCGGTTTCCTCCTGATACGAGGTGAGCATGCCCTGGATGTTGAGGGCATCTTGCGCCTGCTTGGGTGTCAGGAGCGAAATTTGCGAACCTTTGGCGAGTCCGACTACGAGCCCTTCGGCGAACTTCCTGGCCCCGTCATCGCCGCCGTATGTCGCAAAGGATTTCATCTGGCGCCGACCCGCCGCGTGCCACGCCACTCGGTACGAAACCCTCCCCTCACCGGGGCGATAAATCTTGGCCAGGACCCGGTTGCGGTATTTGACCTTCTTGGGCCATTTCATGACATCGGCCTCGAATGATTCGGGCGTTTGTTGTGTCGGAAGTGTGTCGGAGACGGCTGATCTCTCGTTTTTCCAAATAAAAATGGCTCCAGAGGTAGGGCTCGGCGCTGTTGTCACTCAACTCTATTGAGTTTTCAAAGCCTATTTACAGCGACTTGCGACACTTTTCAAGCGGTTTCTGTCACGTGCCGAACGGTGTCTTTCACTGAAAGTTTCTGACAGTTCTTCTGACAGTGGTTGAGTCCCGACAAGCATTGATGTGAAGTCAAATCTGTAGGATAAAACGTTCACAAAGCGATGGTATCACCCTGGTCTTGAACCAGACAAGCACACTCCCAGCGTGTCTTCCTAAGCGCCATCCCTCCCGGCGAAGCGAGCGCGGTCAAGGTGGAGACGCGGGGCAAAAGGGCGTTCTACCTTGACGGCGTGAGCGAGCCATACAATTGCAGGCGCAAGGCACGCTCGGTTTTAGCTTCGCCAGTGAAACACGAAAGATTTCCGAGAAGAAAACAATTTGAACATCAGTCATGGAACAACGGCGTGTTTCGATATTGGCGAGAATTTGAGACGTAATGTTGCATCCAAACAACTGAAGTTTTGCGGCCAATTCTTCGCGTGTCCAACCCTGTTGATGGCGGAGCCTCGCAACGTTTTGTCCAATCACATTGGGGTTGTGTTGCATGGCAACGCACAACTTTTTTGGAAAAAGTTGAGCCGCCTTTTTGTAGAGGCAGGCAAATAATCACGTCCCAGACAATAAGCTGCTAATGTCGTCCGAATCGGTGTTAACGTCCGCAAACAGCCAAGCGGAAAGGTAACGCTCGGCCGACGACGGCACGATGGCGACGATTGTCTTGCCCTTGTTCTCTGGGCGTTTGGCCACCTGCAACGCCGCCCAGATGGCCGCGCCGCTGGAAATTCCCACCGGAATGCCGTCCAACTGGTTGACCTCCTTTGAAATTGGGCCGGAATCCTCCTCGTTCACCTTGATGGTTTCGTCCACGATTTTGGTGTTCAAGTTCACCGGAATGAATCCCGCGCCGATGCCCTGTAATTTGTGCGGGCCGGGTGCGCCGCCGGAAATCACCGGCGACTTGGCCGGCTCGACGGCAATCGCCTTGAACGACGGCTTACGTTGCTTGATGACTTCTCCGACGCCGGTGATGGTGCCGCCGGTGCCCACGCCCGCCACAATAAAATCCACCTTGCCATCGGTATCCCGCCAGATTTCCTCGGCGGTGGTTTTGCGATGGATTTCCGGGTTGGCCGGATTGGAAAACTGCTGCGGGATGAAGCTGTTGGGGATTTGCTTGTTCAATTCCTCGGCCTTGGCAATGGCCCCTTTCATGCCCTTGGCGCCTTCGGTGAGCACGAGCTTGGCGCCAAGAATCTTCAGCAGTTTGCGCCGCTCCAGGCTCATCGTTTCCGGCATGGTCAGGATCAGTTTTAATCCCTTCGCTGCAGCGACGAATGCGAGCGCAATGCCGGTATTGCCGCTGGTCGGCTCGATGATGACGGTGTCCTGTTTGATCTTTCCCGACTTCAGGGCGTCATCAATCAAGGCGATACCGATGCGGTCCTTCACGCTGGAGAGCGGGTTGAAGAATTCAAGTTTGAGCAGCACGTCCGCGACGGCGCCGTGTTTTTTCGCCGTGCGGTTCAACCGTACGAGCGGAGTGTTGCCGATGGTTTCAGTGATGTCATTGTAGATATGTGACATAGGATTTGTATGGTTTAGATTTGATACGGTTCGGTTTTTGTTTTTCCACGTTCCACTGTAACGGAGCGTCGGGAAATGGGATCAAGTTGGAGCCAGCTTACCGCCTCTTCCGCACGAAGGTTGGGCAGAAAACGGACTGCGCCGCGAATATTGAAATAGGCTTGGTTGAGCTCTTGAATGCCGGTCTCGCGGCAAAAATCCTGAAAATCCAGAATGGAAAAAAAGTGAAGATTCTGGGTGTGGTACCAATGCGTCGGCAAGAACTGGGTCATGGGCGTCCGTCCCCGCAACAACACCTGCAAACGCACGGAAAAATGAGCAAAATTGGTGTGAGCGATGACAACATGACGCCCGACGCGAAATGCCTCACGGAGAATATCTGCCGGTGACACCAATTCTTGAAACGTGCCGAGCAATAACACGAAATCAAATGTCTGGTCACCGTATTGATCCAGACCGTCCGCGATATCGCCCTGATGTACGACCAGTCCGCGTTCGACACAACGCGCTACCAGCTCAGCATCTTTTTCCACGCCCTCGCCAACCACCTGTCGGGTCTGGACCAGACGCTCAAGAAACGCGCCGTCGCCGGCTCCCAAATCCAACACGCGGGATTTTTCGGGAATCCAATGCGAAACGGTTTCGTAGATGCCAAGATACATGGTTTAATTCGGTGGGTGGACGTATTCGTTGATCAGATAATGGCGCACAACATTGGCGAAAGCCGGATTTTCAATTAGAAATGAGTCGTGGCCGTATTCAGTCTCAAGGTTGAGATAGCTCACGGGGATGTTGGCGCGCTTGAGCTGACGGACAAGTTCGCGAGATTGCACCGGCGGATAGAGCCAGTCGGATGCAAATGAGATGACAAGGAAGCGTGCGCGTACCTGACGCAACACTTCCGCTGCTGGCCCGCCTTCAAAAAGGTCAAACTGGTCGATTGCCCGGGTCAGATAGAGATAGGCATTCGGATCAAACCGCTTGACGAAACTCTGGCCCTGGTGATGCAAATAACTTTCGACCGAAAACGAAGTCGCTTCGTCACCGCTCGCACTGTGTTCCGTCCGCCGTTCCCGTCCGAACTTGTGAGTCATGGCCGATTCGCTCAGGTAGGTGACGTGTCCGACCATCCGAGCTATGGCAAGACCACGGATCGGCCGTCGGTCGGCGTTATAATTTCCTTCGTTCCAGTCCGGGTCATTGGAAATGGCGCGGCGGCCGATTTCATTGAAGGCAATCTGCATCGCGCTGTGCGAAGTACAGGTGGCGATGGGAATGCAAACGCGCACTCGCTGCGGGTGATCCACAGCCAAAGCCAGGGCCTGCATCCCGCCCATTGAACCGCCGATGGCGGCAAACAGTTGGAGAATTCCCAGATGATCCAGGAGTCTGATTTGCACCACCACCATGTCCCGAATGGTTACTGGCGGAAAGGTCATGCCATAAGGTTTGCCTGTTTCGGGCCGCAACGAGGTAGGGCCGGTTGTGCTACCGCAACCGCCCAACATGCTGACACAAATAATAAAAAACTTGTCGGTGTCGATTGCCTTGCCAGGACCAACGTGATAATCCCACCAACCCGGGCGACTGGTGTCTGGATGCATGCCGGCCACGTGCGCGTCACCTGACAAGGCCGGGCAAATCAAAATTGCATTGTCACGCGCCGGGGACAACGTTCCCAATGTCTGATAGGCCACATCCACCTGCTCGAACGTGAATCCTGACTGGGTCCGTATCCCCGGCAACGTGGCCGTTTGTGTGTGTGTCACGCCCAAAGGCGATTGATAATCCGCAGTCTTCTGATCCTGCAGGTCGCCTTGGACGATGTTGGTTGGTAACGCGGCCATTGGGAATTCACTGCGCGGCGACGCGCAATGCCTGGTCAATATCAGCCTTGATGTCTTCCACGTCCTCCAGACCAACGGAGAGGCGGACGTAGTCCGGCGTGGCGCCGGTCTCCTCCAATTCGGCCGGAGTCAACTGCGAGTGCGTGGTCGAGGCCGGATGGATCACGAGCGATTTGGCATCGCCGATGTTGGCCAGATGCGAAAGCAGTTTCACCGAGTTGATGAACTTCTTGCCTGCCTCCAAGCCGCCCTTGACGCCAAAGCCGACCAATCCGCCAAAACCGACTTTGAGATACTTCGAAGCGATCTTGTAGCTCGGATCGTCCGGTAAACCGGGATACGTCACCCAGCTTGCCAGCGGATGCGTCTTGAGCCAGCGCGCGATTTCCAACGCATTTGCGGAATGCTGGCGCTGGCGCAATGGCAATGTTTCCAGTCCCTGCAAAAACAGGAACGAATTAAACGGACTAAGCGCAGCACCGATATCGCGCAGCAGGGTGACGCGCACCTTGAGAATGAAGGCCACGTTGCCCAGACCAGGTACGTTGCTCAACGCGTCCCAATAAACCAGCCCGTGATAGCTTGGATCGGGTTCGGTGAATTCCGGGAACTTGCCGTTGTTCCATTTGAATTTACCCGAATCCACGATGACGCCGCCGATTGAAGTGCCGTGGCCGCCGATGTATTTCGTGGCGGAAGCCACCACGATGTCCGCACCATGATTAATTGGCTGCACGAGGCCGGCACCGACCGTGTTGTCCACGACGAGCGGAAGGCCGGCCTCATGCGCGATTTTGGCAATCGCCTCAAAATCCGGCACGTCGAGTTTCGGGTTACCTACGGTCTCGATGTACAGCGCGCGGGTCTTGGGCGTGATGGCCTTGCGGAAGGCTTCCGGGTCGCGGGAGTTCACAAACTTCGCAATGCGACCCAGCTTGGGCAGGGTATAATGGAAGAGCTGATAAGTGCCGCCGTACAGGTTGTTGCCTGCCACAATTTCGTCGCCCAGCCGGGTGATGGCCAGCAGTGCGAAGGTGATTGCCGCCGAACCGGACGCCACGCCAAGCGCACCGGTGCCGCCTTCCAGCGCGGCGATGCGCTGTTCGAAGACATCGGTGGTGGGGTTCATGATGCGGGTGTAAATGTTGCCAAATTCCTTCAGGGCAAACAGATTTGCCGCATGGTCGGTGTTCTTAAAAACGTAGGAAGTCGTCTGATAAATCGGCACCGCACGGGAGCCGGTAGTGGGATCGGGGACTTGGCCGGAGTGCAGGGCCAGCGTGCTGATGCCTTTGGATGCAGGAGTACTCATAATAATTTGTTAATGTTATTTTATATGGTTGCGTTGGGCTGGAAGCCGGCCGACAGCGTCAGGCGCGGTACGTGCGGAGGAACCACGACGACGCAAAAACGGGCGCCGCGGCCGGGCCTCCAGCCTGAGTTTTGTTTGATTAGAATTCCCATTTGGTGGTGATTCCCCAGACGCCGTTGGCTTCGTTGTTCAGCACAGTGCCGAAATGTCCGTAGCCAACCGCAAAGGTCAGATGTTTGTTGACCACATAGGCGGCATCAATCGTCCACCAGTCACTTGCCTTCCCGATCAGCCCGGGGATGGCTGTGTAATCGGTGGGCTGTTGTTTGTATTCCGCCGCCAGTGCAAACGAGTCGGTCACGAACACAACAACATTGCCTTCAAACAGGAAGTTGTAACTGTCTGTGAAGCCGAGCAGTCCGTTCCAGACGCCCTCGGTCGCGCGACCGCCAAGTTCCACCAGCACCGGACGCGGCAACTGGGTGAACAGCTTCGAAGCATAGAGCGTGAAATCCACGCCATTGTTTTGACTCACACCTATGGCTTTCAACGTTCCATTGAGCTGGCTGTTTATGTCGTTGTAAGAATCGTTGTATTTGTAATGCACGCCGGCGGTCACCGCCGGAATCCACTTCTGGTCGAACTCGCCTTCCTTCAGGAATTGGAATCGTGCGTTGAAGTTATGCAATTCAACGGAGGTTTCCGAGAGGTTGAGCGTCCCGCCGGTTTTCTGAAAAACCGCCAGCGGCAAATTGCCCAGATTGAAGTTGTTGTAACCATAACCGAGTTCGAGGCGGCTAAACGGAGCTTCCGTCAAGGTCAACGCCTCGAGATCCTGGCCGTGGCCGAGGTCAACGTAGGAAAAGCCGATGGCAGGCCGGCCAACAGGTTCGCCGTTGCGTGGTGGATTTACAATGTAAGCCGACAGCGTCGAGAAAATACCGCCGTTGCCTTCGATTTGGTGCAACGGTAGCGGCGGCCCTTTCTCGTCAGGCTTGGCAGCGGTCGGTTGCACGGGTGGTGTGGTGGATTGAGTCTGATCCGCATTCACGCTCCAGCCAGCCGCAACCAAAAGTGCGGCAAGCCAGGTGGTGGAACGGTTTCGATAATATTTACTGCGATTTTTACGGACGTATTGGCCGGTTTTCATGTTTGCTTTTTAATTTTATCGCCAGCAAACCTCCGGTAGTCCGATCAGTTTGGTGCGGGTTTTAGTATTTCATTCCGCCTCCAGTTATCTGGTGGGTATTAAATTCGTGTTATCTCATAATGATTCAGGCTGCGCATTCACCGCGGCGTGCTTCCACTTTGAATTGTCGGTTTGAGCCGAGATCGCGATACAACGCCGGTTCGGCCTCCGGCGAGCCAATGCGCGTCAACGGTTCCAATCGCTGGCGCACGCGATTCAAGCCGACCCGGCCCACAAAAGCAGCAAAGGTTTCCCCGGACGCTCGTTCGGTTTGATAAAATTCCAGCGTCTGCTCCACGGCTTCCGTCACTCGCAGCGCGGGAATTTCAATCACCCGGGTACCGAAGGATTCGGCCGAGTTCGTGCCGCCTAACAGCAAAACGTAATGCGGCACGGGCCGGCCATGGACCGATTTGGAAACGCCGTACAATCCGATGTCCGCAGCGTGATGATGGCTGCAGGAATTAGGGCAGCCGGAAACGCGGATGCGCAGGCCGCGCAACAACGGATCGCGTGCCAGGTTCGTCTCAATGGCCGTCACAATCCTTTCGGCTGCGGGCTTCGGATTGGTGATGGCGGAAAGGCAGGCGGTCGCCCCCACACAACGTGTAACGTCCAGCAGTTGTTCCGCGCAGTATCCGGCCAGGTCGGCCGGACTGAGAAATTCGTGGAGCGCGGGCAGGTTTTGCTCCGGCACCCAGCGCAACACCAGGTTCTGGTCAATCGAAGTACGGATGCCGCCGGCAAACCGACGAGCCGCCTCGGCCACTCGTAGCAATTGCGCTGGCTGCAAATCGCCCAACGGACAACGCACAAACACCGTCGCGAAACCCGGCTGTCGCTGCGAACGGACATTCGATTGCCGCCAAGTTTCAAAACCCGTCTGCCTATCTGGTGAAACGATAACATCAGCTTGACGGGGGCCTTCAATCACCGGAGGTAAAATCACTGACGGCACGTTTTGAGAGAGCAGTTGCGTCCGTTCAGCAATTACTTCATTCCGCAAACGTTCGATACCCCACTCCGCCAGCAGCCATTTCAACCGGGCGTGCGCGCGATTCTGTCGGTCGCCGTGTCGGTCGAAAATCCGTAGAATCGCCTCCAATGTGACGAACAACTGGCTGACCGGAATAAATTCCTCAAACACCTGCGCCGTCTTCGGTGAAGCACCCAAACCTCCCCCCATAACCACATTAAACCCGTTTTGGCCATCCTTGCGTGCTGCCCGGACACCAATATCAGCCACCAACGTGCGGACATGGTCGTGAGTGCAACCTTCAAACGCGATTTTGATCTTGCGGGGAAGCCGCTGGAAATCAGGGTGTTCCCGGAAATGCCGATCCACGGCCAATGCAAACGGGGTCACGTCAAAAATCTCGTTGGTAGCCACGCCGGCCAGCGGACAGCACACCACCCCACGCACGACATTCCCGCCAGTATGCGTGGTGGTCAGTCCCACCTTCCCCAACCGGTGTAAAAAATCCACCACCTGTCCGGCGGGAACACCGGCAATTTCGATGCCTTGGCGCGTGGTCAGGTGTGCTCCTTCCTCCCAACCGGCTGCGGCGGTCAACGACGCCACGGTTTCCAACTGGTCGGCAGTCAAAATGCCGGCAGGAACACGGATACGAACGACGTAGCGTCCCGGCTGCCCTCGTACACTGTAAATACCATGACGTACGCGAACCGCCTTGGTCTCGTCGGTCAGACCGGATTCCGTCTCGCGCCGCAAGGCCTGTTCCAACAATTCAAATGAGGGCTCGCTCATGTTACAAATTGGGCGCGTAGGCGATGAACTTACGGTATTCGTCCAGAATCGTCTTCAGGGCGATGATAAACGCACATTCCTTCAAATACACCGGCGGCTGCGAGGGTGTTTCAAGGATGATTTCAAATGGACGGGGGCGCACTTTTGGCGGCGCGCTCAACACCCCATCGTAAGCGTCAAGGATAACACCGTTGCGCGCCTGGAAGCCGTCAATGATTGAACGCTTGTCGCGCGGCAGGAATTTCTCGGCGGCCTGCAACGCCGGTTCGATAAGATGCTGCGTCAGCGTTGCTCCGCGCACGATGCCGTAAAAGCCGTCGCTTGTATCGTCGGTATGCAACGCAATGATGCCGTTAAAGGAGTGTGAAATCAGTTCGGCCTGCAACAACCGGACTTCTGGCTCGCTGGAATTGCCCCAAAATTCGCGGTTTAAATCTTTCCCACTCCGCGAGTGACGTGTGCCGTCCTCATAACCGGTCGGATTGCAGATGGGATAAAACGACAAGTAATAGCCAGCGGCCAGTTCCGGCTTGGCTTCGAGTAATTTTAGAAATTGCACCACTGCGCGCACACCTTCCGGTTCGTCGCCATGAATGCCAGCGAAAATCCCGACGCGGATCGGCGTGTCGCCGCCTTTCGGTCCGACAAACAAATAACGCGGCAACTCGTAGGTCTCGCCCCCGATCTCAAAATGCGCCTCGTGGTTCACCACGAGGTTCGGCGAATGGGCGGCGATTTGATCCAACGGCGCGAGCAGGTCGGCGATGGAACGTCGGCGCGTTGGCGGCGGTTGGGTGCTGATTTTAGATTGAGCTGCAACGATTGACATAATGTTTTCGATTGGGCCGGCCTTCAGGCCGGTTTAAATGGTTTGGACGCGGCCTTCTCCAGCCGCACCCGTTCGGTTTTCTCAATTTGGGTAACCCGGGAATCATGCACGATGATTTGCACCACGCCGTAACTCAACGACCCAACCTGCCGACGAACCACATCCAGCCAGTTCAATTGCTCGTTCGTGGTGCTTTCTGACTTAACCTGAATCGCACTCATTGTAGTAAAATGTTGTTATATTAAACTGTTAAATAGCGACCATTATTGTCGTTATTAAAATGAAATAAAAAGCCGTCACCAAATGCATCTGCCTGTTTGCAGGGACAGGCGACACGATCAAAATGTTAATTTCATTGCTCATTACAATACACGACTAACTATGTCGTTATTATCCGCGACCAGCCAAATTTGTCAACTGGATATTTGCATTTTTTCATAATTCTTTCTTGCCAATGAAATCAGGGGCGGTCTTATGCGTAAGTATGTTCGACCATACGATATTTTAAGAGGCGATACAGTGGTTTGGAACTTTTCATGGCCTTGCCTCGCTTGCTTCCGTCGCCAAGCCGACCTTAGTGATGTCGAGTTGCTGGAGGACATCCAGGACGTTGATCATATTCTGATAATCCACCTCGTCGGCGCCTTTCACCACCACACTCAGACCCGGATCCTCCGCCTTCATCCGCTGCAGGTCGGCCTTCAGCACAGCGATGGTGATCGGCGTGTCATTCAAATACGTCTGACCTTTCGCATCCACCACAATGTGATTTATTTTCGGCTTCGGGTCCGTTTTTGGCGGCGGTTTGCCCGAGGGCAGCGTCATCTCCAGATTATTCATCATCTGCGGTGTCGTGATGATGAAGATCACCAGTAACACAAACACCAGGTCCAGCAGCGGCGTGATGTTCAACTCGCTCAACGAACTATGATGGCTATGTGACGTCTTTTTCATTGCAGCACCGGTTCGGTTTCTTCCTGCACATCAAAACGCACTGTCACCCGCGATGGAAAATTTGTTGGCGGCGGTCGGTCCATGCTCTTGACCACCTTGAACACCGCCTTCACCGATTCGTCCCACTTCGTGTCGCCCGAGCCTTTTTCCCAGACCGGGTTGCCAATCTCCCCTTTCCGATCCACCGTCACCTCCACTTCCGCCACATAGCTGTCGTCGGCCACATTCTCCGGCCGTTGCCATTTCGACCGCAGTGCGTATTCCAGATAGCCCTTGTACAGATGCACCGGGTCGGTGCTGATCTCCACCGCTTTTCCACCCTCAAATTCAAATGACGGCAGTTCCGCCGCCGGCGGGGCCACCGTCGGTGAGCCACTGACGGGCGGCGGTGTCGCTTTCGCTTCCTCCACCACCTTGGCTGGTTCGGGTTTGGGCGCCTCCAGCTTCGGCGGTTCCTCCTTCGGCCTTTCCGGCTCCTTGGGCTTTTCCGGCGGTTTTTCCTTCACCATCTCGATGCTGATCTTCTTCAATTGTTTGCCCAACAATCCCTGCCGCGCTGCAAAATACAACGCCACCACCACGATCAACGCGTGAAAGGCGAACGAGATCATCAGGTTGACCTTCGACGAGTTGCGCTTCTTCCGCGGCTGGCTTTGGGGCAGCATGCTATTTCAAGTTGGCCGGTTCGGTCGCCAGATCCACCTTCGGCACGTTGGCACGCTGGCACACGTCCAACACTGCCCGGATTTGTTTGTATTTGGTCTGGCTGTCCCCCCGCACAATCACATTCAAGTCCGGATCGTCCATGCGCAGATTGACGAGGGTTTGCACCATGTCATCGGCCGAGGCCACCTCCTGCTTGTTCAAATACAGCTTCCCGTCGGCCTGCACCGTGATGTAATTGGCCTTGCGCGGCGGGTCTTTGAGCCGCTTGGCCGCACTAGGCAGCTTCAAGTCCAGGTCGTTGACCGGCGGGATCGTGGTGATGATGAAAATCACCAGCAGCACGAACGCCAAGTCCAGCAACGGAGTAATGTTCAACTCCGTCAACGAATGATGCGCACTCTTCGAACACTTCTTCATGGGTCAGATGGCCGGTGTATTTTCACCCATTTCGGAACGTGTTAATGCCATTGCGATTTTGTCTTCAAGATCGCGGTTATCCACGTAGCTGTGTACAATCTGCGTCGCATAACGCGTGGCGTAACCATCCAACTCCTGAGTGATGGCGCGGATAGTGGTGACCATGAAGTTGTAGGCAAACATCGCTGGAATGGCAACGAGCAGGCCAGTCACAGTGGCCACCAACGCTGCGGCCACACCGGGCGCCATGGCTGTAAGCGTAGCGGCCCGGCTTTCGGCAATGCCGGCAAAGGTGGACATGACACCCCACACCGTGCCCAGCAATCCGATGAACGGACCACCGGCCACAGCGGTGGACAAGACAATCATCCCTTTCTCAAGTGCCATGGCTTCCCCACCGGCAGCTTCCTCAAGCGCGACCTTCACCGCCTCGAATGAGGCCGTGCTGATGCGTCGCTCGCCTTTGACGGTGACCGGATTTTTCTCCAATTGATAGGCCAGCTCGTCGGCACCACGGGTGTAAAGCTGGTAGGCAGGAGCGCCGTCGAATTCCTCGCCTTTGCGCCGGATATCCAGTGGATCACGCGTCGAGCCATAGGCGGCCAGGAATTTTTTGGTCGCCTGGCGGGCAATCAACAACTGACGGAACTTGGTGATGATGATGGTCCAGCTGAACAGCGACAGGACCAGCAGCGCAATCACCGTGGCCTTTCCTTCGGTGGTGGCGTTCTGGATGGCATACACCGCCGCGTTGGCGGCGAACAGGGGTTGAATAAGGGTGGTCATGGATGATTTAGGTTCTAGGTTCCGGAGTCTGGGCTTTGGGTTGTTGCTTAACTGGTAAAATCACGGTCACGCGGCCAGTTTTCCGGGCGAGCGCTATGCCCTTGCCTTTCTTGTTGTTTTCGTCGTCGCCAGAAACGTCGCCCTGATCCTCCGTTTTGGTGGTAACAGTAGCAGCTGTGTCAGCCGTGGGCGCGTCGGTTTTGGCGACCTCAGTTGGAGGTGGGGCAGTTGAACCACTGTCGGAAACGATAATGGGGTCGGGACCAGTATTTGGATCCGTCGTATTAATGATGGGTTCTCTGCTGCCAAAAAAGACCGGTCCTATCCCCTCTGGTCCCGGCAAGAAGTTGTTTGCACCAATGTTGATTGGGCTTGAGCCCAAGCTGACATATAATCCACCCACCCCTCCAGTGGCTTTTACAATGATTTTCTGCGCGAGGCCGCCGGAACCGCTGGTGTCAATGTTTCGGTCCAGAACTAATGTTGAGTTTCCGCTGGCTTTAAGTGGTTCAGCCACATTCACCTGGTCGCCGACGGCATCAAGGTATGGTGTTATGCTGCCCTGAACGTACTCGACGATCCGCCTCGAAGTATCCGAAGTTTCTATGTAAAGTGGGTGGCCGCTGGCATCAAGAAGCGGATTGCCATTGGCACCCAGGATTTGCGCAAGCGAAACCGACACGCTACTGCCAGATGGCAATACCTGGATCGTTGAACCCAGGGTGACAACATTCTGGTCGCTTAATACCAGCACCGGCGTTCCGCTGGCAAGATTTTGGGCCGGCACGCGATTCCCTTGTCCATCTTGCAATTCATATCCGGCCAGCAGTTCGGCCGTGGCTTGCGAGGCGTCCGAGGCATTGAATGAAATCTGGATGATGCCGCCCTGACTGGCAGAAATGTTTCCATTGGGCGTCTCGACCAGAATATTGCCGAGCAAAGCGTGCGAGCCGGAGACGGTCGTCGCCAGAATTCCGCTGCCGGGAATGTCGGCCGGAATGCTGACGAGCTGCCCGGTGAGCGGGTCGAGTTCCAAGGCGTTCATGCTAACGTAGCCGGCGCCGCCATTGCCGGCGTTCACGTCGCCCGTGAGCGATTCAACCGTGATACTGCCCCCGTCATAAGCGGCAATGCGCGAGCCATCCACGTTCACATCGCCCGTGGCGGTCACCGTAACATTTCCGCCGCTGGTCGTGAAAATTCCCTTAGGCGCGCCGGGGTCGCCGAACGCGGTCAACTCCCCGCCAACATCGAGCGTTCCGCCCACAATCAAGTTGATTCCGCCGAGATAACCCTCGTTGGCAATCTTGGTAGCAGTCATTTCCAGGTTGCCGACGGTGGTAACATTGATGTTCGCACCGTACGGTGAAATGGCCGCCAATGCTGAATCCGGCGCCTGGACGGAAATGCCGCCGGAAATGCCGAGATCGATGCTGTTGGCGCTGATGTTGAAGTTGCCCGGCCCGGAGAGCGCAAGTCCATTGTCGCCGAGCGACGCGCTTTGGCTGGCGGCATACAATTGCGTGATGGTGCCCTGCCAGGCCGTCAGTTGTGCGCCGGTGAAAATGGCATTGCCGTTGGCGTCCGTTGGATTGAGCAGAGATTGTTCGGTTGTCGAACCCATTACGCCGACGAACGAGATCGTACCGGTGGCCGCATCGTAGCGCAGCACTCCGGCCAGTGCCGGGTCGCCGCCAATGATCGCGTCAAACGCGTCGGAGGAGATCGCGCTGGACAAGGTTTCGCTCGTCAGGTCGCCGCGATAGGTGATGCTGCCGATGACATTGATATAAGTGGTTTGCGCCGGCGAAAGATTTTGTCCGACAAAACCAAAATTATAGGTGTTGCCGGTAACATTGATTTGGGCAAAGGTCGGAACGGTCAGAGCGAAGCTTTCGATGCTGCCGGAAATATCCAGCGTCACCGGGTTGGGATCATTCAAATGCAGTGGTGTGCCGGCATGGCCGGTGGCGAACGTCGTCCAGTTTGGCGAACCGCTGTCCGACATCGTAATGCCGGCAAGCGCCGTCGAACCCGCCATCACCGCCCCGCTCAAATTGCCGCCGTTGCGTGTGATGATTTGCAGCGCACCTTCGCTCGAAGGAGCAAGAATGATCGAATTGTCAATCGTGATACCGCCTGCACCGGCATTGAGTGTCAGAACCGGCGCATAGATCGGCGGCATGGTTTGATTCTGTCTGGTCACGCGCGTCAAATTTGCGCCAACCAGTTCGATGGCATTGCCCGCCCATAAATTCACCGCCGCATCCGGCGCATAGTTGAACAGAAACGACTGGCTGGAATTAAAAGTGCCGTTCGGATTGTTCACCTCCTTGAGATAGATGTTGTTGGCCGCCCAGGCGTTCCAGGAACCTTGAATCAAACTCAATGTCACCGGACCACTTGCACCGGATGCAGCTCCGATATTGCCGCCGGAGTTCAGGGTGCCCACGCCGTTGGCCAGATTGTAATTTCCCGTGATCTGGTTGCCCGCGATGATGGTCACATTGCCCGCTCCATAAGCGCCGGAGGCACCCGGCCATTGACCGGTCGGAACGGTCGGAACGCTGGCGATGTTGTTGCCCGCAATTAAAGTGACATTGCCGCCCGCCTCGGTGGAAAAGCCGCTGAGCACGGGATTGAGGAAGGCCCCGGAGTTTAGAAAACGATAATCACTGGTCGGTGTGGCCGTGAAGCTGGTGCCGCCGTTGAACGAGCCGGCGTTTATGTTGTCGGCGATGGCATCGGCGAAGATGCTGCCTCCGCCGGTGGTGGTCACGGAGCCGGAACCGAGCAGGATATCTTGTCCTGCAATCAAATTGATGCTGCCCGCTGCCGTTTGAATCCAACCACCGCCTGTGGTGCCGCCGCTGTTGTTATTCAAATAAATGCTGCCGATGCCGGACTGGACCGCGTTGTTGACAAAATCATATCCCGCCTGGAGCGTCACCGACCAGTTATTGGCGTCCGTTATTCTGGAGCCGTTCCCAAAGATGATGTTGCGCCCGGCTTCCAGCGTCAGTTGGCCGCTGGTCACCCCGCCAAAATTCGCACCGATCGTCTGGCTCAGGTTCCACGCCGTGCCGCCGGCGAGCGTGATGTCATACGCGGCCTGAAGAATGATTTGGGAAACCGCGAGGTTGGCAAACGCGCTGTTCACGTTCAAATTCAACGTACTGCCGGGATTGTTCCCCACCGACACGGTGCCGCTGCCGGCGCTGCCGGTGCCGGAGGTGTTCAGAACGATGTAATCCGGGTCCAACAACAAGGTGCCCGCCGTCCCGCCCGCCTGTGCGCGCGCGTCAATGCCGGAATTCAGCGAGAGGACACTTGGCGCACTAATCTCGACGTCGCCACCATTGCCGCCCTGTGTGCCGCTGGTCGTAACAATTTGGCTGCCGACGCTGTCGCTGAACGTGTTGCCGGATTTCAAAATCACATTGCCACCAGAACTGCCGGGTGATGAATCGTCACCTTTCGCAGTGATTTGGGAATTCGCACCGAGGGTTAGTTGGTCGGAGGCAATCAGTTCGATGACGCCATTTTGATTTTGGACGGAATTGGCCTGGATGATCCCGTTTTGATTCACGACCTGGGCCTGCAATGCAATCGTGCCGGCGTCGGCGGTGATCTGTCCCAGATTGTTCACCGAACCGGCGGGCACCTGCACGCTAGCGCTGAGGCCGCGGCCGTCGGGACGTTCGCTCACCAGCACGGTCTGGCCGGCCGCGAGGCCGACATTACCGCCGGGCGCATTCAGGCTGCCGCTGTTCTGGATGTTTTCGGCGATGAGAAACAACGACCGGCCATTGCCCGCCTGGATGGATCCATAATTGATGATGCTCGCCAGTGGCGGCATGCCGGTGAACGTCCAACTGGAGCCCGAGCCAAAATCGGGAGTGATGGGTGCGGTGGTGGCAATGAAATCGCCGCCGACCTTGATCATTGAATTCGGACCGAAGTAAAAGCCGTTGGCGTTGGCGAGGATGACGGTGCCATTGGCGTTGAGGTTGCCGAAAATCTGCGACGGATTGGCGCCGCCGATTTCATTGAGCACGACGGAATTTGCCGAAGGCTGGAGGAAGGTGGTGGTTTCGCCCGCCTGGATGTTGAAACTGGCCCAGTTGAGAAAGGCCGCCTGGCTGGTGGTGATATTGAGCTGCGCCCCGCTGGCATGGGCCGAAGCCGTGCCGGCTATGACCGTCATGCCTGTCGGGTTGGCCGGCAGTTTCAGTTCCTGCCCGGCAATCAACAGCCCGAGGGCCAGTCCCAGACGACGAAATTTTCGCGATGGATGTTTGATTTTCATGACCTTGATCAGAATTGGATTCCGACGCTGAAATAGGCCCGCGCCTCTCCGGCGTAGGTTGCGGGTGTATCGTGCAACGCCCAGGCCAGCGTGAGCCGGGCGTCAAAGTGTTCGCCAGCAGTCAGGTAAAAGCCCAGGCCGGTCCCCCATTCACTGTACGAAAGCTCGAGCGGGGTCGGGCGATCGATCAGGTAGGTCTCCCCGTAATCCATAAAACAGGAACAGCGCAGATAAGCTGGAGTCCCGTCACCGCCCTGGGAATCGGGAAAATAACCGACGTTGATCGGCGGCGCATTCACGTCGAACATCACCCGCCAGCCGTCGTCACCGTAAACCTCGCCTTCCTCATAACCGCGGACCCCCGCCGTACCGCCGAGCGCAAACTGTTCATTGTTGATCAGCGCTTCGCTGGCCCATTGGCCATTGGCGCGAAGCAACAGCGACCAGTCGTCGGGCAGATTCTGTCGGCGGGTCAAACCGGCGTTCAAGGTCGTGTAATTGCCGCCGGCCTCGCGCGAAAGAGCGACCACTTGGAAATTGGTCTGCGCCGAGGCCAGGCCGGCCAGGAAGATGTTCTGGTTCACACTGAAACTGGTGACACCCCCTTTGTCCGGCCGGAAGGCGGACCAGCCCCAGGAGAGCGGCAGATAATCCAGCGAGGCGCGGCTGTTGGAAGGAAGCCGGATGGTCTGATTGGTCACCAAAACCGGATTTCCAAACTGGTCAAGCGCGTAGAGCGAAAAATAGGTCAGGTTGGTGCCAAAGCTCGGAGCATCGTAGGACTTGTAGTCGATACCCAACAAGAGCGAGGAATGAATGCCGAAAAAGTCCGGGACCGGCACGGTGAGCTTGGTGCCGTAGTTGTTGTTATAAGTGAGACTGCGTTCCGAGGACTGTGAATTGATCTTCGCCAGCGTGTTGGTAAAAATGACGGATAGCGGGCCGTAACGAACGGGCGTGTCGGAAACGGAACTTGAAGCGTAAAAAACCAATTCAGGATTTCCCGTGGCCGGCGCCTGGCGGAACGTATGGGTGATTTCATCGTAACCAAAATCTACCGGCTGGCTCTCGCAGGTTTCGCGCAACCCGTCATTGAAGCCCAGCGGCAAACGGTAAAAGCCGCTGTAGCTGGCCACCATCGGCTGATTGTAAAACCGCGGCATGTAATCGTCATTCTTCATATTCTGCGGCGAAAAGTTGTAATCCAGCCCGATCTGGTGGTTGAGCTGCCAGAGGTTGTTGTATTGAAGTGCCGTGTCCAGACGCAGCAACGGCGTGTCCGGTGAGGACTTGTCATTGACCTCCATCCGGCCATGCAACGGCAAACGGTCCTTGACCTTGAGCGTCAAGTCGCTGGTGCCCGGTTCGAGCCCGGGACTGATGACGGGATAAATCTGGCGGTCGGCGTTCGCATTCGCCAGGTCCAGTTCCGGCTGGAACCATTTGGTGTTGAGCAGAATGTTGGTGTCGAGGCTGGGCAGCGCGCGCCGGATGTTATTGGTGCTGAAATAGCGGTTGCCCTCGACCTTGATGTTGGCGAGTTTGCCTTCAACCACTTTTACGCGCACGATGCCGTTGGTCAGTTTCTGCTTCGGCAGGGTGACTCCGATCGTCGCGAACCCCAGTTGCCGGTACAGCAATTGCAATTTGCCCAGTCCCTCGCGCACGCGTGTGAATTCCACCTGGCCGCAATAATTGGAAAGCAGGCCGAATTTTTCCGGGGGCAAAACAGTGTTGCCTTCGATGAAATAACCACGCAGGTCAAATTTCGGTTCTAATCGGACGGAGGCGTTTGTGGCCGCCGGCAGGGCATTGGCAGCGATACCCGTGGTGTTCGTAACCGGGGGCGGGACATTCGTGATCATTACCATCACCAGCAAAGCGCCCTCAGTTGCGCGGTTGACGATTTCCACGCGCACAATGCCGTTGGTGAATTCCAGCGAGGGGAAGGTGACGCTGGCGCTCGAAGAACCCGACTCGCGATAAATCAACTGCAACCAATCCAAACCCTCGCGAATGCGCGGGAGATCTGCCTGGCCGGTAAAATTGGTGAGCAGACCCGGTTGTTCCGACAGCAAGGCAGTATCGCTCTCAAGATGATAAACGCGCATCAGGCTGGTGATGCCGCCCGGGGCAGGTGCATTGGTTTCTGCCGTCCAACCGTTGGAAGTTTTCGCAAGCAAGAGCATGGCGATTAAACAGGCCAGAAATTTCATTCGTTGTGGTTGTCCTCTCTACGAATTCGCCGTTTGCCGGCAGGCCCGGCTTGCGACCAGGCCTGCCGTGTGTTCCGGGCGCTTACTATTGCACGCCGACGCGGTAAAATTCCGCATCATCAGAACTGGTGCGGTTGATGGTATCAACCTTGCCATCCCCAATCAGAGTGGTGCCATCCACCGGCCAGGTGGCCGTGGCTCCGCCCGGGGTGTTGGTATAGACCAGTGAATAGCTGTTACCCACGGTCGTGGTGAATTGAACCGTGCTGATGTTGCCAGAGCGGCTGACGCCGGTGATGGTGGGCGTGCGCGGCCCGGCCACAAACGTCAACACGCCGTTGGTGGTGATGGTAAAGGTGCCAATCAACTTGTCCGGCGGTGAATTGGGGTAGATGGAGGTGGGTTGGATCGCCCAAAAATCAAAGGAACCAGGGATGGTTTGTTCCACTGGCACGGTTGAAAAAGGAGCCTTTCCAGCCCAGGTGGCAATGCTGTTGAAGTTGCCTCCCGACACAATATTGTCATACGAGGCGCCGCCATACTGCGGGTCAAAGGGCCCGATGACATAGGCATTGGCCGGAGTCGCCACCGCCGCCGGCACATTGAAGGGAGATATGGGCCGGTTGCCAAGGGAATTGATGGTGCCATGGAGATTGGCCGTCCAGGCCGCTCCGCTGACGTTGTAGGCGTTGACATTGGGATCGGCGCTGCTGATCCACGCCGTCTTGCTGGCACTGGTCGAGCTGGTAGTCGCCGCTAGAACCACCTTTACGCCGGCCAAGTTCGGCCCGAATTCGGCAGTGATGAGGCTGGGATCCCAACCGGTGATGGTAACCGTGTAACCATTCGCCTGGCCGAGGAGATTGCTCACACTGCCCAAGTCATACTCGATGTCGTTGTGTCCGCTTTCACGAAAGATCAACAGGAGATCCCCGTCGCTATACGACCACGCTTGAGCTGGCGGCGTGGCCAACAGCGCCAGCAGGGCGAGGGATGATAAAATTATTTTTTTCATACATTATATTTCAATTTAAGGTTACTGATTTTTCATTGAAAGAAGCCGGGCAAGGGCGTGATCTGACCGCCATCAGAACCCCGGGAAACCTTAAGCGAGGCGTTCGGAATGAAGTTGCCGACGAAAACGGGGCTGGTGGACTGGAACGCCGCATTGGTGACTGATTGGTAAAACGTGTTGATCACCGCCAGTTGAGGTCCGGAAGGCGTGCCGGTGCCGGAAGTAATGTAATAATAATTTTCATAACCCCAGAGCGGATAGCTGCCATTGATCACATTCGTGACCGAATAAGGGACTCCTTCATAAGCGAGAGGCGCCAAACCTTTTTTGATGTTCTGCACGGCCACCGTCCCGATAGAGTTGGTGAGAACCAGCACGGTGTTTGCCACCGCGCCACCAGCGGTCAACCCAGGGTCGGCGCTTACATCCAGAACGGGCTGACCCAAAGAGTTGGTATAGTAAGTGTTGATCGTCTGGGTGTTGTAAATATTGAGGTCTATTTCCGTGCGAACCGCGGCTTCATTGTTTCGCCCGACAAAATAGATGTAGTTGGTACTGCTGCTGCCAAAGTATGCCGCCTGCAGAGTCGAGTTTTCCAGGGACCACGCCTGCCGCTGGGTCAGGTTGGTAATGGCAGCGGTATCCGCGGAATTGGTATTCTTGATGTAAACCAAGGGAACCACATAGGTCGGGAGGGGTGTGAGGCCGGCCGATGAAATGCCCACCACATCGGGCGTGGTCGCGGAATCTACAAAAGTGGGAACCTGGGGAGTCAGGGTGCCCGAACTATAGTTTGTATCCGCCGGCCCCGGGGACTGGCTCACCAACGCTTGCAGACCGTCAACGGCCCCGTTGTTGAGGTTGATATCCAGCGTAATGGTGCCATACCCCGACACCGCCGGATTCGTGCTCGTGCCTGAAAACTGCGCCACAGCTGCCGATCCGCCGCCCTTTACGGTGAGGGTGCCGCCGGCAAAAAAATTGGTGGCTCGATCGTAAATAACGCTTTGGCTGGCGCTGCCGCCTTCAAGGAAGACTTCGACGTTGGCGCGCAGGTTGGGAGTGAATGCCGCACCGGCCAGAAGCAAGCCGGCAGCAATGAGTTTTTTAAGTTTTAATGTTTTCATAGGTTCACAATTTTTTGGCTGTTTTTGGTTATTACAAATGAAGAACTGAAAGCCGTCCGGGGTCGGCGGGAGACAGCGCCAGCTGCCCAGGCAGGCGGCGGATTCCAAAGGCATCAATCGATGCCCGAAACCGGGCCAGATCCGGCCCGCTATTTCCATTCGCATTCACAAGATTTCGGTTTCGTTCTTCTTCGAAGAACCTCCGGTGAACCGGTCAGCCTTCGTAATTCTTTCAGGTTGCGCCTCGCCCTCGCAGCGTCGGCAAATGCATCATTCGTTCTGGTAGATCCGGTCAAAAATTCCGCCATCGGCGAAATGCACCCGCTGCGCCTTCCGCCAGCCGCCCGCCACTTCATCCACCGTGAACAAATCAAGCGGCTGGAAACGATCGGCATATTTCGACTGAATCGCCGGGTTTTGCGGCCGGAAATCATGCTGCGCCGCCAATTCCTGCCCGGCATCGCTGTAGAGATATTCGAGATAGGCACGGGCCACCGCTTCGGTGCCGTGTTTCTTCACCACCTTGTCCACCCAAACCACAGGGTTTTCCGCCAGAATGCTGACGGGTGGAACCACGACCTCAAGCTGGCTGGCGGGAAATTGTTTTTGAATCAACGCCACCTCGTTTTCAAACGTCAACAGCACGTCGCCAATACCGCGCTCGGCGAATGTCGTTGTTGCGCCGCGTCCGCCGGTGTCGAGCACGGGCACGTTGGCAAACAGCTTTGCCACGAACGCGCGCGCCTGCGCCTCGTCACCGGCGGATTTCTTCAGCGCATACCCCCACCCCGCCAAATAACTGTAACGTCCATTTCCAGAAGTCTTCGGATTGGGAATGATGACCGAAACATTCGGACGAATGAGGTCGTCCCAGTTTTGGATGTGCTTCGGATTGCCCTTGCGGACAACAAATAAAATCGTCGAGTTGTAAGGCACGCTTTGGTTCGGGAGGCGCGCCGGCCAGTTGGAGGGAATCAGTCCGCCGATGGAATACAGGGTATCAATATCCAGCGCCTGGTTCATCGTCACCACGTCGGCTTCAAGACCATCGAGCACGCTGCGCACCTGCTTGCTGGAACCGCCGTGGGATTGGTTGACCGTCACAACGTCGCCGGTCTTTTCCTTCCAATATTTGGTGAAGGCCGCGTTGTAGTCCTGATAGAACTCGCGAGTAACGTCGTAGGAGACGTTGAGCAGTTTGACTTCAGATGCCGTTATGGCGCAGGCCGACCACAACACACTGGCAGCGAGCAGCCGCAAAAATCTTTGACCCCAGTTCCGCATGTATCGTTTGTTTTCTTTTCTTCATGGGAACTTCCGGTGGTCCGGTCAGCCTTCTGAAATTATTTTATTGGTTGTCTGGTTTCAGTGGTCTGAACCTTCAACGTGATTTGGGCTGTGGCTTGTCCAATCGCACCCGTTCGGTCTTCTCAATCTGCGTCACTCGCGAGTCATGCACCACGATCTCCACCACGCCGTAACGCAGCGAACTCACTTGCTGCCGGACGACCTCCAGCCAGTTTGAGTCCCCAGCGTTATCGCCGGCGGGTTTGATGTGCGTATCGCTCATTTAAAGGATTTCAATGCTTGCGATTAATAGCGACTGTATGTGTCGTTATTATAGGCAAATAAAAGGAATACTGATTTATTGCCCAATTCAAACGCAGCTTGAAGGTTGTTTGCGCTTCATACCGAATTATTTCATTCAATGTCATATACGACTTATACTATCGTTATTATCCACCAACCATTCGTTTTGTCAACCACTATTTTAACGAATGAATTCAAGGCATCTCGCCTGCCTTGGTGTCCGAACCGGCGCTTATAGCTTCCAGTCACTCGCCTTCCGGAGAACTGATGTCATATTGCATAATCGTAATCCGCAGCTTTCTTTTTTGCCGACTTGTCGCGGATGACCAGTTGTTTCTCCTCATAAACCACCAGCGCATTCGCCGGCACGCCCTGCATGAGGAACACGTTGGCGCCAATGGTGGAATTCGCACCGATGACCGTTTCTCCGCCGAGGATGGTTGAATTCGGATAAATGGTGACGTTGTCCTCCACGTCAGGATGGCGTTTGCCGCCTTTGACAATATGACCAGACTCGTCTTTGACAAAGCTTCGCGCGCCCAGCGTGACACCTCGATAGAGTTTCACGTGATTGCCGATGTTGCACGTCTCGCCGATGACCACGCCGGTGCCGTGGTCGATGAAGAAGTGCGTACCGATGCTTGCACCCGGATGAATGTCAATACCCGTGCGGCTGTGCGCCCATTCGGTCATCATGCGCGGCACGACCGGTGCGCCGTAGTGATACAGCAGATGCGCCAGCCTTTGAATGGTGATGGCCTCAATGAACGGATATGAAAGGATAACCTCTTCGCGGTGCAACGTGGCGGGATCGCCATCGAAGGCGGCTTCGATGTCCGTGCGCAGGAGGTCGCGCACTTCAGGCAGAGCCTGGCAAAACTTTCGGATGATCGGCGGCGTGCGCCCGGTGGGTTTGTGGGGATCGCCGATGCGCACACTTTTACGCACCTGGTCCGTCAATCGCTTGATGACGGCAGACAACCGCGCCGCAGTGAGTTCTTCAATTGAATTGTGCTGCACCGCATCGTCATCGTGAAAACCAGGAAACAGGATTTGCAATAGATCCTCGCAAATCTGGCCGACGGCGCGTTTGGACGGCATGTTGTGAGCGTCGCGATTGTTCAAACCGCCTACACGCTGGTAGGAGCCGAGCAGTTCCGTCACCGATTCGTCCACCAGCTCCGCCATCCAGACCGCATCCCGGCGCGCCGCCGGCGCGACTCCGTCCTGTTCAAGCAATGGGGTAGTCATGAATTCACCTTGGTCGCCGTGTGTTCCATGGCAGTTTTGCCAACAGCAAGCCCATGCCGCAAAAATCCGTGATGCCGGCGAAAACCAATCCCGCGCCGACAAACGCCGATAGGCCAAAAAAACCGCGATGAACAAAGCAGCCGAGCAACACTCCCGTCAACACGAGCGAACCGGCAACGATGTGCACCTGGCGTTCGAGGCTGATAACCTTGGTCTCACTTCGCGTGACGGGAAGATGGGCTTCAATCCAGGCGAGCGTTCCGCCTTCGACCACAATCGGCTGGACGAAACCCTCCTTCGCAAATTTCTCGGCCGCCTTTGTTGCCCGCTGCCCGCTGCGGCAAAGAAAATAAACCGGCTGGTCTTTACGAATTTGCCCGGACCCGGCGAGTTCCTTGGGGTTGATTTCGTCCAGTGGAATGTTCCGCGTCTCCGGCACGTGGACTTCGGCGAACTCCACTGGCGTCCTTACGTCGAAAAGCAACAGGCCCGATTGGCTGACGAGAAGTTTTTGTAGTTCGGCCGGCGAGATGGTTTTCATGGCCTCATTTTGGTTTCAACGAGCGCAATGTCCGCACGAGCGCGTCCACTTCCTCACGCGTATTGTAGAATGCGAGCGAAGGGCGGACGCTGCTTTCGAGTCCGAAATGGCGGATTGCCGGTTGTGCGCAGTGGTGTCCCGCCCGCACCGCGATGCCGTGTTTGTCGAGATGTCGGGCGATGCTCTCGTTCGACACACCGGGAATCACGAATGCCAATACGCTTGCCTTGGTCGCCGCCGTGCCGATGGGGCGCAAGCCGGGAACGGTTGCCAGCAGCGGCGCAGCGTATTCAAGCAGCGCATGTTCGTAGGCGGCAATCGCGGGGATGCCCACCTTGAACAGATAATCTATCGCCGCGCCCAGCCCCACCACCCCGGCGATGTCCGGCGTGCCGGCTTCAAATTTTTCCGGCGCGTTTTGATAAATCGTTTTCTCAAAGCGCACGTCCTTGATCATGTGCCCGCCGCCCTGCCAGGGAGGCATGGCTTCGAGCAACGGCGCCTTGCCGTACAATGCGCCGACACCGGTTGGCGCAAATACTTTATGACCTGAAAAAACGTAAAAGTCCGCGTCGAGCGCGGCAACATTGACCGGGAGGTGCGGCGTGGATTGCGCGCCGTCCACCAGCACGGGCACGCCGCGCGCGTGCGCCAGCGCGATGATCTGCTCGACCGGATTAATCGTGCCGAGCGAGTTCGAGACATGCGCGACGGAAATGAATTTCGTCTTCGGGCCGAGCAATTTCACGAATTCTTCAAGCCTCAGTTCACCGCGGTCATTGATCGGAATGACGCGGAGCGTTGCCCCGACCTGTCCGGCGAGCAACTGCCACGGCACAATGTTCGCGTGATGCTCCAGTTCGCTGACGATGATTTCATCGCCCGCACCAATGTTTTTACGGCCGTAGCTTTGCGCGACGAGGTTGATGGCCTCGGTTGTGCCGCGAACGAAAACAATTTCCTTCGCGTCTGCCGCGCCGAGGAATTTCCGAACCTTTTCGCGGCCGGCCTCAAACAATTCGGTTGAACGCGTGGCGAGCGTATGTGCGGCACGGTGAATGTTGGAGTTGTCGCGGCTGTAAAATTGCGATGTTGCGTCAATCACCGGCTGCGGTTTATGCGTCGTGGCGGCGTTGTCGAGCCAGATGAGCGGCTGGCCGTTGACAAGTTGGTGCAACGCGGGAAAGTCGCGCCGGACACCTTCCACGTCGAACTTCGGAACCGGCACGGCGTTTTTCGGATACGACTGGCAGGCCGCTGGCGACTTGCCGGAAACGTTGCCACCGCGCAGGAAATAGTATTCCGGCGTGGCGACAGATTCGGCTCCGGGCAGGCCCAACAGCGAGCTGTTGTTCGCGGTTTTTGTGTCTGGGCGGTTGCCTTGAGGCCGGTAGCTGCCGTTGCAGCGTGGTTCGCCGAAGGCATACGCGTCGCCGGACTCCGGCGCGTGCGCACCGGTTGGAGTTTTTTCCGGCGGTTTTTCGAGTTTGGGCGCAGCTGGTTGCGCATTTGGATGGACGGGTGGCACAACCGCGGGCGCATCCACAACGGAAATATCCGGCAAGCCAGGAACGCCGGGTGATTCAGCCGGTGCAGGTGGCAGCGTGGCAGGTTGTCGCACCGCGCGATTGAATTCCGAATACGCCTCGGCCACGAGTCTGGTAACGAGGTCGGTGTGGGCCGCATCGCCCGACACCGGCTCAGCGGCAGCAACGGCCGCCGCGTCGTTATTTCCAGTTGTACTCATGGTAGTGGCTTACCACGACGTTATCCAGACGGGCAATGGCATCAGTGGTCAATACGCTCGCCGAGAAGTAGCGCGTGACGAGGTGAGATGCGATGGAGTTTTCGTTCGTGCCCATGTAACGGACGGACAGGCCAGGTTCGACTTCACCGGTGACGCCGGTTTTTTGGAGACCGACGACACCCTGTTCAGCTTCACCGACGCGCAGGAGCAGAATGCTGGTAGTACTAGACTTGCCGTTCAATTCGAGCTTGTTGCTGGGCATCAATGGCACCCCACGCCAGGTGATAAACGGCGTTCCGAACAAATGGACCGTCGGCGGCGGCACGCCCCGGCGGGTCGCCTCGCGGCCAAAGGCCGCAATCGCTTTGGGATGAGCCAGAAAGAAGGCGGGCTTTTTCCAGACCAGGGCGAGAAGTTCGTCGAGGTCGTCCGGCGTCGGCGCACCTTTGCGGGTCTTGATTGTTTGCGAAGCGTCCACTTCCTTAAGCAGGCCGAAATCGTCATGGTTGATGAGTTCCCATTCTTCGCGTTCCTTCACGGCTTCGACGGTGAGACGAATTTGTTCGCGGAGCTGGTCAATCTTGTTGCTGTAAAGGTCGGTCACGCGTGTGTGCGTGCGTAACACGGTTTGAATGGTGCTTAAATGATATTCGCGCGGATCTTCTTCATAATCCACGAAGGTCGTCGGCAATTTCGGTTCGCCGCCGTCCACAGTGAGCAGGTCCACTTTGGCCTCGCCGAATTCATTCGCGGGCTTTCCCTTCGCGGCTTTGGCAACGCGATTGACGCGATAGACGCCGCCATCCACGTCCACCCATGGCAGCAATTTGTGCAGCCAGCGAGGCGTAATCTCGGTGTATTGCGGGACGGTGACGGTGGCGGTGGCAAGATTGCGCGCGGCCGGAGCACTCAGGCTCAGGTGAAGTTCGTTGGGTTCTTGGCTCATGGTTTGATTATTGGTTGTGGTGAATGGAGAAATTCAACGCGGGTTGGGGAAGGAGGAAATACCAAAAAAGCTGCGCACACGGGAAAGACCGACTGCTGCGCGGACGCGCAGAAGACAAATCAAAACCTCCGACCGGATCAGAGCCTGGACCCAACTCGACATGAATATACTTTCAGTTTCATGGGAGCCTCCAGTGGACCGGTCAGCACCTTGGACTTTTTACAATTTAGTGGTGAAAGGCGTCGACGCCTTTTATTTGCAGCATCCTAACCCCGCGTTTCGCTTTGTCAATCCGGCTTTTGATTCCGAAAATTTATAAACGCGGGCGACGGAGAAGGTCCATCGCCCGCGTCTTGACTCCTTTGGTTTGAAATGTTTCGGCAGTAAAACGGACGACGGATTGCCCCCCAAATCTGGATTGGTTTCTGAACGCAGGCGACAGTTTGCTTCTGCCGCCCGCGCAGCGATTTGCATCAGTAATGATAGGTAACCGCTTAACGTTGACGGCCGTGATTGTTGTCCTCAAAAAGACCTGACGGGTGCGGGCCATGAATCAGATCGTACGCGGCCACCTTCAAGCCGAGACTTTGGCCTTGGATGTTGTCGAACGAAAAATGGATCCCGCCGTAAATCCGGCTGAGACCGTTTTCGGATTCACCCTGGCTCAATGATTTGATCGTCCGAGCCGGTTCGCCCGCTGTCGTGGTGTGCAGCGTGAACGTGTTCCGGTCGCCAAAGAACAACTGTAGCACGGTGAATCCCGCATCCACCGTCCCACTGTGGCCGCTGGGATAATCCGGGTGTGCCGGCGTGGCAATCAGGGGAGTCCAGGCATTGTAGCCGTTGGTAACTGAACCATCCGAGTTTGCATTCAAGGCGGTGACGGGTCGCCAGAACAGGTATGTGTATTTGGCATCCCAAATTGCAATGCGCGCATCGGCCACCGCAATGTCGGTGAGTGCAAACAGCAGCGCATTCTCCTCGATGGAGGTGCCTTTGGCGATGGCCAGTTCCCGGGCCGCCTCATTCACGGTCAATTCCGCATCCTGCTTGTAGAATTGGGCGATGTGGGTCTGATCAGCCGTACGCGTACCGCTGTTTGTCGCTCCCAACGACTTCACCTCGGCCAGTGCCAGATTGTATTGCCAGGTTCCCACCGCCGGTGGCGGCCCCGGACGAAACCGGCTGCCTGAGTCCAACACAAAAGGGGTGACGGTTCCCCATTGTTCATTGATGCCCGGCGCAAAGGCCGCTGGCGTCGGACGCCATTGCCCCACACCCGGAGTTGCAGGACCCGGATAGGAAACATTGGGACTCGACCCATCACCGGCCCGGAAGGCAATGATGTCCGTGGCGGCTGCCGCGCCGACCGTCTGACCGTTGCCAATCGGACCGTCCGTGATGTTATTCAGGCTGTTCGTCAGGGCGGCATCCAAGGCCACCTGCTGGCCGGGGAAATAATTTACCAGCACATCATGCGCCGCTTGGGCCGCCGCCGCCTGGGCGGAGCCGGAATCGGGCGTATAATAGTGATACGGCGTGCCAAACTGCTTGATGGAATTGACCGCATCATAAACCGCAACGGCCTCGATTGCGTCTATGCGACTGCCCAAATTGCTGTTCAACCCTCCTGTTTTGGTAGCGTTGAGAGTAATCAGGTTCCAGTCGGTGATGACATCCGCCGACGCATGAGGCGCCAGTGAGAATAATCCGGCCACGGCAACGGCGGCCAATAAGTGGTGTTTGCTATTGAGTTTCATTTTTCTCCTATTTGGTTTTTATTTTTCCCAAAAGCCGCTTAGACCGGATTCCAATCCGGCTAGACTGCAGCCTTCGGGATTTATCACCTCCCATGGCAGGGTCGGAAAATTCGGAAATAATGGCGGAAAGCAGGGGTACAAGCGCGTCACGATCAAGGGAGGAACTCAATCCGCGGTCCAACCGGGACTCAAATCCCGGGACATTCCAGATCTGGTGCTGGAAATCAAACCGGCATTGCAGAAGCAGCCGTATCAGACCCGCCTGGGTTGTGAATGCCAGACGTTGAACTGGATTCCGTAAAACAGACATATAAATGTTTGGTTTTCATGGGAACTTCCAGAGGTCCGGTCAGTCTTTCGAAATTTTCTTTTATCTGGCTTCAGCATTCTAAAGCCCCAAAGTAATTAAGGTTGTAACTTGCCCAATCACACTTGCCCTGTTCCTTTATAAACGACTCATATGGTCGTTATTTTCCATATCTGGCCAGTTTTGTCAACTGCTTTTTGAAGATTATTTAAATTCCTTCCCCACCAGTAAAGCCAGACGAAATCTCCAGCTTAGATACAGGCGCGCCACGGGAAACGTCAGCCAAGGTCGCACTGTCCATGAGTTTTGCGACATAATTTCGCACGTCGAAAAACACGCGTCGGAACCGGCATACAGGTTCCTGGGAACATCGTTTGTAACCCGTAACTGAAACACAATCAATCGGAGCCAAAATGCCGTCAAAATGGCGCACCACCTCGCCCATTGATATTTCACTGGGTTTTTTAGAGAGTACATAACCACCACGAACTCCCGCTATGCTGTCCACCCATCCCTGTGCCTTGAGTTTGAGCATGATTTGCTCAAGGAAACGCTTAGGCACATCATTTCGCCGGGCCAATTCACGAATCGGAATCGGCGCACCGCCAAAATGATCCACCAGCGTGAACAAGGCTCGCAAAGCGTAATCAGTCTCCTTGGATACTCGCATAGCAATAACGATATCCTAAGTCGTTGTTATGTCAATAAGCGCAATACACCGCCTTGCTATTGTGCTCAAGGCTTCTTGGGTAAATCATTCGAGACAGTCCGGACGTATTGGAAATGGCGTGGATGATTTGCTGGACGCTGTGCGGATAGCTTCGCGACTTGCCAACCGGATGCCAACCCGGATTCTTCGTATCCACTAAACGAACTGCTTCATGGACTTCAGCGGCAATTGTCAGGGCACTTCCGGACAGTTGCGCCAATCATTGTGCGGTCATTCGCCAGTATTGCGTGAGATATTTCCCGGCAAAGGCTCGGACACCGCCCGGCACTTGTCCGACAAATACCCGGATGACTCGTCGGATGCGGCGCGGACTGCGGTGTGACTTGCCAACTTGGATGCTGCGCGTCCGCCAAGCGAACTGCTTCGTGGACTTCACCGGCAAATACCAGAACATTGCCGGGATGTTTTCCGACATTCGCGCCAGCCGTTGGGCGGACATTCATCGGTGTTGCGTGAGATGTTTCCCGGCAACTGCTCGGACAATTCCGGGCAGTTGCCCGGCAGATACCCGGATGATTCATCGGATGCTACGCGGCGATTGCCGGGACGTTGCTGGAACACTGCACGGATGAATCCGAGCAATTGCCCGGCTCTTGCGGCGGCATTCCCGCCGGACAACCGGCGGATAGCCGGCGGCAATAACGGCCTTAATCTGGTAAGGGGATGGTGTCTAACCAAAATGAACGGCTTTCAAATCCAAAAAGACGCCAGAGATTCCGTTCGACTGAACGCTTCAAAATAGATTGGTGGACGCACTGAACATCCGTTTCTGAAACCAGAGCGGAATGGAACGGCTGTGAAATGGAGCGGGGTTTTAAAAACGGATGCTGGGTGCGGTTGCCGTACAGGTTCAATTGAGAGGCGCTTTGTCTGTCCGGTTGCCGAATACCTGGAGGCAAGCCGGGCAGTCAAAACGCCGGGCATTGTATTAGATGGAGATACCCTTTGATTTTTTATAGCCCTGTTCCAACTGCTGTTCTTGAAAACGTCTGATTTTCTCGTGCTGGCTTTTGGCAATGGCCGTCAGCGGCAGAATTTCCGGCCAATTGATCTCATACTTGCTTGCGATTTTTCGGGCGCGGTTATTGGTCGTCAATTTCAGCACCTGATTGGCAATCTTCAACCAGTCCTTTGCCGGTAGCTGGCCAATTTCGACCTGCTGGAGAAGTTCGCCCAAGAACGCCCGGACACAGGGCCTCAAAATTTTTAAGTGCGCCACGTCTTGTCTTTTTTCCTGCGATACCGTAGCCGCCAGTTCCAGTTTGCATGCCAGCAGGGAAATGGGATCAAGGACGCGGATGATTTTCCCGTTCCACTCGGCTTGAATGGCTGGTGTATGGGCATCCGAAATTCCCGGGATTCGCCTGACCACTTCAATGGCCGATTTTAGGTCGCCGACTTGAAAAGGAATGAATCCGGCGAGCGCGGTCATTTGCACCTTGGGTGGATAACTTGGAGCCAGTTTCAATTGCCGGGCAATGCGCTGGACATCATCTGAGCCACCTTTGAAATCAATGTCCTCGCTGGTGAATGGTTGTAGTTTTTTAAGTTGAGGGTCGGTGGATAAATAGTGTTCCGCCCAATAATTGACCGCCTGACCACCGATGAGGACATACGGCTGTCCTTCCGCATTGCGTATCTTGAAGACTTCCGAGAATTGTTGAAGGGAATAGCCCACAACTACGCCCATTTGGCAATGGCGCGGGCAACCTGATTCAAATTGGTAATGCGCCATTTTGCACCGCCACCCACCAGTGAAGCTCGGTGTTGAAGTGTCGCAGCCGCCGCCGGGCTGCGGCGAGCCTTGCGCACTACCGACATCCGGCTTTGCGCTTCCTGCCTTTTCATTTGGTTGAAAGACATCGTTTTCACTGAAGAAACAAATACAGCAATTCGAGGTCAGAAGCAAGTTTGCGACGGCACCGCTGCCAAATGATGAAAAAGCAACTGGATCAACAAACGGGGGCTTGCCAATGATGCCGATTCGGACAATGGGCGGTCAATGCCGGTCCAGACCGAAAAAGCAGGGCCGTTGCCTTTTGTGTAAAGATTACACAAAACCGGTGGTCTCTTCGGGCAGACTCTCCAGTTGCAGATGAAATACGAGAAACCTAGTCGAGCAACAATGCAAGCAGTGTAGGTGATACACCACTGCCGTCTCGGTCTGGATCAGAATTACAGCCATGAATGGAATTAAAAGTTGATCGGAAAGCGAACAATGCTTTGGGGAAAACAGATAATACTGCGTTTTATGTTCACCGCCGTTGCGCATAAAAATCTGGCCGATGCCGAGGGATATTTCGACGAGCATCTGGCGCAGAACGATTACTACGCTGCTGGTGAAATCCGTCCCGGCCGGTGGATCGGTGCAGGTGCGGACCGGCTAGGATTAAAGGAGGCCGTCACCCGCGAACAGTTTCATGCGCTATGTGAAAACCGAAATCCGCAGAACGATGAACGGCTGACCCAACGGCAACAGAAGGAGGATAAGCGGCGGGTGTTTTATGATTTTACCTGCTCAGCCCCGAAATCCGTTTCGGTGCTGGCGGTAACATTGAATGACGAACGGCTGGTGGCCGCACATGAAGAATCCTGTCGGCTGGCGTTCCGCGAACTGGAAACCTTCGCGGCAACACGGGTGCGCAAGGCAGGCAATCAGCTGGACCGGACGACTGGCAACCTAGTTTCCGCCGCGTTCGTTCACACCAGCTCCCGCGCACTCGACCCACAGTTGCACACCCATTTCACAGTTTTTAACGCCACGTTTGATCAACGCGAGCAACGCTGGAAAGCGTTGCAAGCCGGCGCAATGTATGACGCGATCCGTTACGCCACGGAGGTCTATCGCAATGAACTGGCGCGGCGGGTGCGGGAGATTGGTTATCGCACGTCGCCGGCCAAACACGGTTTTGACATCGAAGGGGTGAGCGATGCCGTGATGAAGAAGTTTTCCAAACGCGCCCAGGAGGTAAACCAAATCGTCGGCGAGATGGAGAAAAGGCTTGGACGCAAACTTTCCAACAACGAGATATCGTATGCCGTACATCAAAGTCGGACCAAAAAGCTCAAAGGCCTCTCGACTGGTGAAGTGCGCGAACGCCAACTGGCGCAATTGCGCCCAGACGAATTGGAGCCATTGCAAACGTTGGTAACGTCGGTCCGGCCGAGCAGTCCAACAGGGGACCTTGGCTCGGAAGCACAAGCCCTGGCATACGCCACTGCTCATGTATTTGAACGCAAATCTGTGGTGCTGGAGCATGAATTGCTGGCTGCTGCACTGTCGAACCGTCCGGGGGAGATGGATTTGCCGCGCCTGAAACGGCAGTTGCATCAATCATCAGAGTTGGTGCGGACGGAGCAGGGACTTTCCACGCACAAGATTTTGGAAACGGAGTTGTCCCTCATTCAAACGGTCAACGCCGGATGTGATGCCGCCGCCCCGTTGAATCCGACGCATCAGACTGCCGACTGGCTGAGTGAAGATCAACAACGCGCCGTCCTGCATGTGTTGCGGACCAGTGACCGTATCACAGGCATCCGTGGGCTGGCTGGCACGGGCAAGACCACGGCATTGCACGAACTGGTTGCCGCCTGCCGAGAGGCTCGCATCGAACCGCTGTTCTGTGCGCCGACCACGGCGGCGACGGACGTTCTTCGCAAAGAAAGATTCGAGGCGGTAACGTTGCAAAGTCTGTTGCTCTCGAAGCCTCTGTTGTCCAAACGCAACCTGGTTGTTCTCGATGAAGCCGGAGCGGTTGGTATTGACGATATGAAACGGCTATTTGACCTGGCAAAGGATTGCCGGGTCATCTTGTCTGGCGACACCGGCCAACACGCCTCGGTCACTCGGGGTGATGCGTTGCGAATTTTGGAGCGCCATTCCCATTTTCAATCCGGCCAACTGACCCGTATCCGTCGTCAACGCCGGGCCGAGTATCGCAAGGCAGTTGAACTGGCGGCACAGAAACGCACAACAGAAGCCTTTGCCCAACTCGATCGCATAGGCGCGGTGGCAGAGTTTTCAGGTGATAAACTTCACGGCTCCGCCGCGCAGTCGTATCTGCAAGCATTGGGGCAAAACAAATCCGTATTGCTGGTCGCGCCGACCTGGGTGGAAATCGAGGCGGTGACGGAGAAAGTTCGTACCGCGCTGAAATCTTCCGGGCGTCTGGCCGATGAGGAAAAGGAATTTCAGGTGTTTGATTCATTGTCGTGGACGGAAGCGCAGAAGTCGGATGCGCGGCAATATCGCCACGGCATGGCGATACGGTTTCATCGGGGTAAAGGTGTTTTTAACAAAGATGAAACGGTGCAGGTGGTTGCCATCGCCAATGACTCGCTCAAGGTGCAACGTGCCGATGGTTCTGAAAGTCTTTTCCCATTGGGTCGAGGCGCCGGCTCGTTTGATGTGGGAGAGGAGCGTAAATTGAAAGTGACCGTCGGTGATAAACTGTTGCTACAAGCCAACCGGCGGAAGCAATTCGTCAATGGTGAATTGGTCGAGGTGAAGGCGGTGCAAGGCGAGTCTCTTGTGTTAGCCGATGGGCGGATCATTCCTGCCGATTACCGTACGTTCACTCACGGCTACGCCATCACGTCCCACGCCGCCCAGGGCAAAACAGCGGATGAAGTGTTGATCGTGGTGTCTTCGCGTTCGCTTCCCGCCGTCCATCAGGAGCAATTTTACGTCAGCATCTCGCGCGGGCGCGATGCCTGTCGCGTATTCACCGACGACAAAGATTTGCTCCGTTCGCACGTCACCCATTCCAGCGTCCGTGTCGCGGCAATTGAGGTCATGTCGTCTCAACGTCGCCGGTTCATCCAAACCATTGTGCGGCGCGGTCATCGCTTTTTGAAACGGCTGAACATTTTCCGTCACCCATCTCTTTCGACCCGCAGGGACATCAACCAAACCCAACATCATGAATACCAGTCCACCTATCGAATCTCCGTTTAGCTCGCGCGACAATCCCTGTTTCGGCACCGACGCCAACATTGCCACGCTGAATGTAGTTGCAGACGACGAGGAAAGCTTCCAACTGCCTTACGCCCAATTCCTATATTCCAGGCTGGCTGCCAATCCCGCACTGGAAAAGGATCCCAACGCTCCTCCTCAACGCTTGTTGATCACCTTTGCCGTGGCTGAGGTGGTCGTGTTGGGCAGCGGGCTGAAATCCATTGACCGGGTCATCCAGAAGTATGAACTGAAATTTGTCCAGCGGGCGGATCGGCGTTACGCCGCCACTCTGAAAACTCATGTCGCTGCCATCACCATCACTTTTGCCAAGGAAAACATATGAATAATGAAATCAACCCGCCGTGAGCAACGAGCGGTGCTTACGTGTGAACGAAAAATCGATACTTTTAATGTCACGCCTGCCCGCGCGCCTCGACATGAATCAGACGGCGGAGGTATTGGGATTTTTGCCGTATGAGATTCCGGTGCTCATCAGTTCAAGCCTGCTCAAACCATTGGGCCGCCCTGCTGCCAACGGCCACAAGTATTTCTGCGCCGACGAGGTTCTGGAATTGTCACACGACCGCGCCTGGCTCGACAAGGCCACCCGCATCCTGATCAAATATCGGCAGGATAAAAAGCTGCGGGAAAAGGAACGCCAAACAGTCACCTGACCTCGCCGTTCAATTTGTCGCTTGCAACAATAATCCTGACGATTCACCTGGTATTGCCCGGTTCGCGGCTTCTTCCACAGGCATTAACGTGCCCTGCACCTTCTTTGCCATCCGTTCGTAATCGTCGAGCGGTGGACAAATCGCAACGCCTGCTTTTGCATATGCCTGATGCACCGCGCGGGAACTGTGACCCAAGGCATTTTGCGCCCAGCGCTCGGGATAACCGCAGGCCCGTGCCCGCTCTGCCCACGCATAGCGGTAACTGTGCAGCGAAATGCCGTTCAATTTGAGCAACCGGCAGCGGCGGCGAAACTCAGCGGAACGGGCGGAATTATTGGTCTTGGCGATCTTCACAAACAGGACGCCAGTTGAAGGCAATTGGCGCAGCAGGTCTTCAAGCGGCCTGCCAATTTGCAGGTGTGCCCACTCGCCGGTTTTTTGCCTTTGATAGGAAAGGATGCGCCGCTGCCAGTCAATTTGCTCCGCGCAAATCTGCGCGGCATCGGTTTGCGCTGCGCCCGTCTCCCAGAGAAGTTCGTAGTACAGCCGCCGCTCGACGTTTTTCTCGGCGACAATGATTCGCTGGTGTTCTTCCCAGGTGATGCCCCGTTTCTTTTTGGTCTCAACGACCGGCCACAATTTGGATGGCAAAATCGGCCACGGCAGCCAGCCCAACCCCAGCGCAAGATTGTGCAGGCAACGCACGAACGCGTTGGTCATCGCACCACCCGCTTTAAGCACGCCCATAACATCATCCGCCGTCGTCTCGACCAGCTTCAAGTTCCGCAGCAAATTTTGCGGCCTGCGCTTGGCGACACGGCGGCGATCTTCTTGGGTTTGTTGTTTGCCACGAGTGCAAAATTCGTTCATCACGTCCTGCCAGGTGCGTTCGAGCATTTTCGGATCAAGGGCTGATAGATATACCTTGGCCATCGCGACATTCAGCGTAGGGCATCGAACCGCCTCGTTCTTGGCGTGCCAAAGCCGGCGCGCCTCCGTGCCGTCTTTGGTTTTAAGGCTGTGCTGGCTCCCCGTCGTGACGTCCTCCACATAGTAGATGCCGTGACGCTTGAACAAATAGAACCGCTCTTTCATGTGTGCCTTTCATGAGGATAACAGACACACACATTGCCCGGTTAACGGCCTCTGGCAGACACGTAAAAGAAATCATCGGGAACGTGGCTGGCACGTCGTTCCGGCGAATTTCTTCTGACAGTTTCACTGACAGTTGGGCCTTTTTGGCCACTTTTTGGCAATTTTGAAGCCCTTTTGCCCGAAGCAGTCGTTGAACCTCAACGACTTTTAAAATGGCTCCAGAGGTAGGGCTCGAACCTACAACCCATCGGTTAACAGCCGATTGCTCTACCATTGAGCTACTCTGGAATCCAAAGGGCATAAAGATTAGCAAACGGGCAAACGGCGCGTCAAATTGATTCGTCAGACATCCTGGCAATGCGGACAATAAAATGTGCTCCGGCCGGCTTGCCGGATGCGCCAGATCAGGGTGCCGCAACGACGACAGGGCCGCCCTTCGCGATCGTAAACCCATAATCGCTCCGCATAATCATCCGGGACGCCCGGCGCCCGCCCGAAATAAAACAATCCATCCGAGCTATTCCCGCCAAAATTCAATGGCACGGTGCTGCCGCATTTGATGGCGCCCCCCAGCACTCGCCGAATGGCCCGCCAAAGCCGCGTGACCTGCATCGCCGTCAACTGGCGCGCCGGACAGCGCGGCGAAAGGCGCGAACGAAACAGGGCTTCGCTCGCATAAATGTTGCCAATGCCGGCCACGAGCGCTTGATCGAGCAATCTGACCTTGATGGCCTGCCGCGAGCGTTTCAGCGACTGCCCAAACGCCGATTTGTCGAAGCCGGCGGCGAGCGGCTCCGGTCCCAGTTTTTTCACGGCGGCAAGGTCCAGCGTCAACCGGCCAAAATAACGAGTGTCCTCGTAGATGAAATTTTCCCGGCCCAAATCAAGCACCACCGCCGCGTGCCTCGGCAACCGCTCATTTTTCCTGGCGAGATACATCCGACCGGTCATGCCCAGATGCCCGAGCAGCACCAGGGACCTGCCGCCAGTTTTGGCGCGCAGCTGAAACAGAAGGTATTTGCCGCGTCGTGACAGGCCCGTGAATTTCGCGCCTAACAGAGTCCGGCGGAATTCATGGGGCGAGGTCGGCATCAGCACTTTTGCCCGTCGCACGTCCACCCCGCAAATGGTTTTGCCCCTCGTCAGCGGGCGTAAATGGCGGGCGAGGATTTCTACTTCCGGGAGTTCAGGCATGGGAAATCAAGAGTCGGGAGTTGGAAGATTGCAGATGGAAGATGGAGCAAAGTACTTGAGTCATCACGGGCTTGCGTTTCACGACTCGTATTCTCCACCTCCTGTCTGCCATTTTACCCCGTCACCAAAGTGCCCAATTTTTCGCCCATGACCAGGCGCCGCAGATTATGCGGTTTGAAGAAGTCGAAAACGATGATGGGCATCTTGTTGTCCATGCACAGCGAGAACGCCGTGGAATCCATCACCTTGAGCTGGCGTTGCAATGCCTCCAGATACGAGATCTCCGTAAAACGTTTGGCCTTGGGATTCTTCTTCGGGTCGGCGTCGTAAATGCCGTCCACCTTCGTCGCCTTCAGGACCACCTCGGCACCGATCTCATTCGCGCGCAAGGCCGCTGCAGTGTCGGTGGAAAAGTACGGGTTGCCGGTGCCGCCGCCGAAGATGACCACCCGGCCTTTTTCCAGGTGCCGCACCGCCCGGCGCCGGATGAACGGCTCGGCGACCTGCGACATGGCGATGGCGCTTTGAACTCGCGTGGGCGATCCGAGCTTCTCGAGCGCATCCTGCAAGGCCAGCGCATTGATGATGGTCGCGAGCATGCCCATGTAATCGCCCGTGGCGCGTTCAATGCCCCGCTCGCTGCCGGACACGCCGCGAAAAATGTTTCCCCCGCCGACGACCACAACCACCTGCACGCCGAGTTCGCGGACCTCGCGGATTTGTTCGGCCATGTGCTGGACGGCCTGGGGGGAGATGCCGACACCCCCTTCGCCACCAAGCGCCTCGCCACTGAGCTTGAGCAGAATCCGGTAAAATTTCGGCTTTTTGATGAGCGTCATAAAACTGGCACTGGAAGCGGGCTCTGCATTGCGGAAATTTTTAACAGCCGCCGGGCCATCCGTCAAACCAAAGCCACGGATGTAAATTTTACAGATCGGGCCTTATGAAAAGGTCGTTGAACTGGATCCGACCGAGGAATCGCGCTGGACGCAGGCACCGCAGTTGACGACGGGAGGTCCAGGCCGGCCAATGCCGGATTGGTTCGGGTTGTCGTGGTGCAGGCTGCCGGGCGAAGATTTACTCATGTAAAGAATACCCGGTTGTTCGAACGGCGTTAATTTCACGAATGAGCCAGGCGCGGGCGTGGGTCCAGTAATTCTTGACAGTGCGCTCGGATAGACCCAGGGGTTGGGTAACTTCAGCGTTGGTCATTCCCACAAAATATCGCAGCTTGACCACCTCGGCCTGAACGGCTTTTTTGCGGCGGGCTTTGTCAAGGAGGATGCGGCGCTTCGTTGGTGTCGAAATAAATGCCGGCAAGGTCTCTGTGGTCATTTAGACCGATCCACTCGGTTCCGATCGAACCGGGAACGTTCGCATCCACGGTGATGAACTGGCATTTGGACCAGATGAAACCGTGTTGACTGGTGTCTGGATTCACATACAGTCCGTTCACCACGCCCTCGTTGTTGATGGCACCACCGACGGTAGTTCAGGGAAAGTCACTTCTGGGCCGACGGCATGGCAACCGGCGCGGATGGTTCCTCTATCAACGCCTTGGCTTCCTTGTAGGCCAGCCACCAAATCAGATCGTCGTGGGAAGCCGGTTTACCGTCCACGAACGGTTTGCTCTCGTCTTTCGAAAGCGGAGGCATTTCTGCCTCAGACTTGCTGAAGAGCTTCCGGGCTTCCTCTACCTTGTCCTGCCGGAACAGGCTCATGGCGTGATAGAAGCACGCGGTTCCCTGAATTTGATGTTGGATGCCAACCTGGAAAACGGGATTGTCACCAGCCGTCTGCTCGGCGATGGTCAGGGGTCGTTCGGCAGCGGCGTATTGGCCGTTGCGATACTCAACCATACCGAGTGCAAGCTGGTTCCACGGCAGACCCGGTTTGGTTTTCCCGAGTTCCACCCCATTCAGCGCTTACCGCTTGTCTGCCTTCTCGGCGGCGGCGATTTCCTCCCAGGACGGCGCACGCATGAGGTGCAGCAGCCGATGCTGATCGCGAATAGCGAGAAAGCAGCCATCCGGGGAGAAGGTCGAAGCAGCGACCTCGTCATGATTGAATTTGGCCACCTCCCGCAGAACACTCAGGTTCCAGAGTGTGACCACGCCGCCGCTATAGTCGGCCAACGTCTTCCCATCGGGCGATAGGCTGAGACCATTCGCTGCCTCAGGGTGCCCGCTCAAGACGCCAATGTCCTTCTTCGCATCCAAGTCCCAGAGCACAACCGTTCCGTCTCCGCTGCCGGTCGCCAGTAACCGGCTGTCCGATGAGAAAGTCAGGTCAGTCAACCACATGCTTTGCCTCTGAAGCGTGGTCGCGAGCTCGAGCGTATCCGCATTCCACACCAGGGCGTCATCCCACCGTATCGAGGCGATCCACTTCCCATCGGGTGAGAAGTCGACTGCGCCGGACTCCGAGGTGTCCTGCAGGCAGCCCAGCAACACCCCGGTCGAAGCATCCCAAACCCTTATTTTCCAAGTTCCTGTCTCGGACCCCGCGCCACCTACGGTGATAAGCTTCGTTCCGTCACGTGACAAGACAGCTGACTCAAGTGGAGCCTCGCAAGCCAGGTCAATTCGGGACTGAACCGACCGTGAAGCCACGTCCCACCGAATGATCCTGTAGGGGTGCTCGCTTAGGCACACCAAGACCCGGCTGTCAGACGAAAAGCCGAGTGGCCTGAGAGGGTCGCGAATTGCCTCAATTGGTTGCATGCTGGCGGTTGCCCTGAGGGTAACACAGTTGTTCGAACCGGTTGTGGCCAGCAGCAATCCGTCGGGACTGAAAACGGGTTCGTCCCAAACGTCAGTAATGATTTCCGGGACTCGCTGCGGATGGGTCACCCAGAGCATCACCTGGAAGTCGGTGCCACCGGAGGCCAGGCACTTGCCGTCGGGCGTAAAGGCCGCCGACCAAACCTCGCGCCCATGACCGCGCAATATCTCGCTCGTCTGCCAAGTGGCCACATCCCACAGGCGCACCGTCTCATCGGAAGCGGCGGTGGCCATCATCTTGCCGTCGGCGGAGAAGGTGATCTTCCAAACATTCATCGCATGGCCGGCCAGGGAGAACACGACGCGCTGGCTGGCAAGATCCCAGACCTCGAGCGCTCCCGTGCCCCAATAACTGGCGACCAGTCTCTTCCCATCCGGTGTGAATGCGAGCGCCCACACATCGCGTTGAGTGGGCAAGCAAGCCACGACCTGCCGGTCCGCTTCTCTCACCACGGTCACGACCCCGTTTGAACTGGCCAATGCCAGGAGTGTCCCGTCCGGCGAAAAGGCCGCCCGCCCGCCTGCGCCCGGGAAGGACGCCTCCTGCGCGCCAGTGTCATAGTTCCAAACCGTAGTGTCACCGCGGTCGGGCATCCAAAGCGGATACGAGCCGCAGGCCAGCAGGTGTTTCGACGGCGAGAACATTACCTGGGCGTTCGTCCCCGGCAGGCGGCGCAGCAAGTCATGGGTTTCCGTGCTCCACAGTCTTACACCGTCATGGGATCCCACAGCGATCACCTTTCCATCCGCGGAAAACGCGCAGGTTGGAAATACGCCGCCCGCATTTGGAAAAGCTGCCACAATTTTGCGGGAGACGAAATCCCTGAGGAGGGTTTCCCCGCCTTGGGTGATCGAGAGCAACAGCCCTCCGTCCGGCGAGATCGCCACGGCCGAGACGGGGGTGTCATCACCCCCCGCGAAAGTCGCTAGGTTATCGCCCCGCGTCTGACCCCACAAGTAGCGCCACTCGAATCCGCGCAAATCCTGCGTCTGACCAGGTTGGGGGCGATATCCATCAAGCAACGCTCGGGCGCGGCCCCAGTTTCCAGCCAACTGGGCCTGCTGGGCCAGGTCCATGTCCGCAGCATAGAGATTCTCGCGCGCCTTCAGCTCGCCCTCCTCAGCTCGCCGGCGCTGTTGAACCGCCTGCAACTCGGACCGTTGGGCTTGCTTTTGCGCTGTTATTGCAGCCCGGCGTGCCTGCCTCTCCTGAAGCAGCAGCCAGCTTGAAATACCTAAGCCAACGGCCAGCGAGACAATTACCGCACCTGCCGCCGCAAATCCCACCCAATGCCGCCGCACCGTCTTCTGAAACTCGTAGAGACGGCTTGGGGGACGGGCGAGCACCGGCTCGCAGTTCAAATGCCGGGCGATGTCCACCGCCAGACCATTGGCCGTCTCGTATCGCCGCGTGCGGTCCTTCTCCAGCGCCTTCATCACGATCCAGTCCAGGTCGCCCCGCACCAGATGAATCAACTTTGGCGGCGGCACCTGGCGGTGACTGGCCACCTTGTCAAGGTCGGCCATGAGCATCGTACTCAAGCGCGTCGAGGGCCGCGCCGGCTCACGCTCCTGTATCGTCCGCCGGATTTCATCCAGACCGGCTTCAAGCAATTTCCTGGCATCAAAGGGCGTCTGGCCCGTCAGCAATTCATAAAGCAGCACGCCCAGGCTGTAGATGTCGCTGCGCGTGTCTATGTCCTGAACCCTCATCTCCGCCTGCTCCGGACTCATGTAGGCGGGCGTCCCCATGAATTGCTCGAAGGCGGTGAACAGCGTTTGATCCGTCAGCCGCCCTTGGGTGGCTTTGGCGATGCCGAAGTCAATCACCTTGGGCACGGCCGCGCGATCGTCCATCGTCACCAGAATGTTCGAGGGCTTGATGTCCCGGTGGATGATGCCCTTCTGGTGCGCGTGCTGGATCGCGCGACAAACTTGCATGAACAGGTCAAGACGTTCCCGGGTGGAAAGGTTGTTCTGGTCGCAGTAATCCGTGATCTTGATGCCCCGCACCAGTTCCATCACGAAATAGGGCCGGCCGGTGTCCGTCGCCCCGGCGTCCAACACCTTGGCAAT
>Ga0181522_10000251_pt1 | contig 42289 bp, 40 predicted proteins | sample PEATcosm2014_Bin_27_FD_121103 | JGI IMG/M metagenome (GOLD analysis project Ga0181522, IMG submission 121103) | Peatland microbial communities from MTU Mesocosm Facility, Houghton, MI, USA - PEATcosm2014_Bin05_10_metaG | ecosystem: Environmental > Terrestrial > Soil > Wetlands > Peat | place...
GATCCGGTGATGTTCCTCGAGCACAAACATCTCTACCGGCAGCCGTACAATCGCTCGGAATACCCCGGCTCGGATTACACCGTGCCGTTCGGTAAGGCTCGCCTTGTGAAGGAAGGCAGTGACGTAAGCATCGTGACCTACGGAGCCATCGTGCACCGCGCGGAAGTGGCCGCGGCGCAACTCCATCGCGAGGGCATTTCGGTCGAGATCATCGATCTTCGTTCTTTGTCGCCTTATGATTGGGAAGCGATCGCCGCGACGGTGCGCAAGAATCATCGCGTAATTGTCGCCTACGAAGACATGCTCAGCTTCGGTTACGGGGCGGAAATTGCCGCGCGTATCGCGCAGGAGCTTTTCGAGGAGTTAGACGCGCCGGTCACGCGGGTAGCCGCGATGGATAGCTTCTGCGCCTACCAGCCAAAGCTGGAAGATGTGATCCTTCCGCAAACCGATCATTTGACCGCCGCAGTGAAGCAACTTCTCGAGTACTAGGCGGGGGTGGGCTAGTCCCCCGGGGAAACTTTTTTCTCTGGCGGATCGTATCCAATGGTAGAACTGGCGAAGCAAGGCTCTGTGGAGGTTCAGCGATGATCTGCGTCAACTGTCAAAAGCGCATCACGGATGGATCCAACTTTTGCTACAACTGTGGCGCCAAGCAGCCCGCGTCTGCTTCCTTCGGAGCCGATTGGGATGCCGGCGGGAAAAAGCGGCTGGTGCGGTCCAGCACGGACAAGAAGATTGCCGGAGTCTGCGGCGGCTTGGCCGACTACTTCGATGTAGATGCAACGATTATAAGGATTTGCTGGCTGCTGGCGTTCTTGTGCGCCGGCACTGGCCTACTGGCCTACATCATCCTGTGGATCGCGCTGCCCATCGCGCCGACCGGGTTAGCCCAAACGCCGGCAACGTCGGTCACATCGCAGCCCATCACGCGTTAAGAAAAGTCGAACGGCATGGACGCGTCGGTCCGCTCTTGGTTTACTACATTTGTATGAAAAACAGATTTGCCGACGGATTGGTACGTCCGAAGGTTAAGTGTATGAAAAGGCGAGGCATAATTTGGCTGGCTGTGCTGTCCGGAAGGTGCAGATCCTGGCGTCAGAAGGATTCCTTGCGCGCTTTCGATGGCCGATATGTTACCAGAAAGTATAGAATCGACCGGGGGCCGACCGTGGAACAAATGGGTGCGCAGCGCTGCAGGAGCTGAGGCCGGGCATGGCGAATCCAGCCCCTGACAGGTCAGCCCTTTTTCGCCGCGCCGGGGCGCGGTCCCCCTCCCCTGTGTTCGAAAATAGGGTGATCCAGGGACACCAGACCTGCTCCAAGCGTTGCCAGCACGAAGCACGCCGCCGCTAGCGCCAGGGGAAACTCGTAGTCATGCACGGCCAGGTATCCGTGGAGGCTGTGCACCTTCCAGATGGCCACGCACATTTCGATCGCCAGCAACAAAGCCGCCGCGCGTGTGAACAGTCCCAGCAATAACAACCCGCCGCCGAACGTCTCCAGAATGCCTGAGACGTAGACGAAGTATGCCGGCAGGCCGTGCTCGACGAATACGGCTTGCAGGTTTCCATGCGTGTGGGTGAGTTTCGGATAGCCGTGATACAGATAGATGATCCCGAGGACGACGCGCAGAACGAGCAAGGAAAGAGGTTGCAGCTTATCCAGGAATTTCACCAACGATCTCCGGGGCAAATCATCACAAAACAGGCGAACGTCGCGGATTGTAGCAGAAAACTCCGCATCGATCGGTGGACCGGCGCCGCGTGAGAATCAGTTACAATCGTAAGCGACGCGGAATCGTTGTGGGAAACAGCTTTCAGGGCTCTTGCCGTCGATGTGTGTCATCGCAGTGCGGCGAGATCCTCAGAAACGGGAGCAATATAGATCGTGAGAGTCGTACGGGCCCTTCCCGGAAGTCTCGGTAATCCGGCATGAAGCGAAGGCTGCTGATCGCGGTGCCTCTGTTGATCCTGGTCGCCGTCATTGCCTGGCTACTTCGGCCGAAACACGAATTGGTTGGCGAAGGCTATATCAGCGAGCGCAGCATCACCCTTTGGAGCAGCGTTGCGCAGGTGCGCGAGCCGGTCGAGACCCTTCACTATGGCGACCGTGTGGACGTCATGGGCCGCCGCAATGACAGCGTCAAAGTGCGCACCGCCGGCGGGACCGTCGGTTGGATCGATGGACGGCAACTTCTGGAGCCGGCCCTCTGGGAACGCAGTATCAAGCTATTGCAACAAGCGCAGGCCATTCCGGTTCAGGCGCACGGCCGCACGAAAGTTCAAACCAATCTGCGCGTGCAACCCGGCCGCACCGAGCCTCGGCTGTATCAGTTCGGACGCGGCGTTCCCGTAGAGGTTGTCGGCCGTGCAGTTGCCGACTGGGCTCAGGTGACGGACGAAAAGGAAGCCGCCAGTGAATCCGGCAACAAGAAAGAAGACTGGTACCTGGTTCGCGCCGTGGCCACCCGACCTCCCGGGGAAGCGGCTGCTCGCACGGCGGAGACCAATACGACCACACAGCCCGGCGATCAAAGCGTACCCATCGCCGGCTGGGTCGTGGCGCGCTTTGTCGAGTTGGACCTCCCGGATCCGGTTCGCGAGGGGATTGCGTCCGCCAACGTCCGTGCCGTGGCCTGGTTCGAACTCAACCGCATTGCCGACGCTTCCGCCGGAAAGTCGCAATACCTGGTGGCCGGAACCAAAGGCCCCGACGGCCAGCCCTGCGATTTCACGACCCTGCGCGTGTACACCTGGGACGCCAAGAAAACTCGCTACGAGACCGCCTTCATTGAAAACAATCTTTGCGGCCTGATGCCCATCCGCCTTGGGAAGGGGCCTAAGGACGAGCCCGAGTTTCATTTTCATGAGGTCGGCGATCAGGAAGACCGCGTGTATCGCCTGATCCAGACCGTCGTTCGCCGCGTTCGCGAACCCGGTCAAGTTCCCACAAAGAGCGCCCATTCAAAACCTGCGAAGTCCGCGGCGCGTTGAGTCATCGAAGATTGCCGCTTAAGGCGCTTACGGTAAGATATGAAAACGCTCGATCTGGTCGGAGTGTGATGAATGACGCTGCACATCAGCGAATCTGAAGTACATACCTTGCTCACCATGTCGATGGCTGTCGATGCCGTCGAAGAAATATCTCGAAAGCAGGCGAGCAGCGAAGTGGTCGTTCATCCGCGCCGGCGCTTTGAGTTTCCCGGCGGAAGCTTCTTTCACTACATGGCGGCGGCCGATTACAGCGCGGGTTATATTGCGATGAAGCAGTACACCTTCGTACGCGGGAAACTGCAGTTTCTGGTTCCTTTGTACGAAATGGCCACCGGCCAGCTGGTGGCCTTGATTGAAGCGGATTACATGGGCCAGCTGCGCACCGGTGCGGCCTCCGGGGTGGCCACCAAGTATCTGGCGCGGCGGGACGCGCGAGTTGCTGCCATCATCGGCACCGGCGGTCAGGCCAAGACGCAGCTAGAAGCTGTTGCCGCGGTGCGCAGCTTGGAATCCGTGAACGTCTTCGGACGTGATCCCCAGAAGCGCGAAGCATTCTGCAAGGAAATGAGCCAGCGAATCGGTTTGCCGGTACGCGCGGCGACGTCCGCATCGGAGGCCCTGCAGGGCGCGCACGTTGTTTGTACCGCCACTACTGCGGTACAGCCCGTAGTCCACGGCGCAGATCTCACCAGCGGCGTGCACATCAACGCCATCGGCGCCAATCACGCGCACAAACGCGAACTCAACGACGAAGCCGTGGCCAGCGCGGACGTGATTGTCGTCGATTCCATCGAGCAATCGCGTCAGGAAGCCGGCGACTTGATCATTGCCTTTCACGGCGACGAATCGTGCTGGACAGGGGTCAAGCGCTTGTCCGATGTGGTCGCCGGGAAGACCGGCGGCCGGACCAGCGAGACCGAGGTCACGCTGTTCAAATCGAACGGCATCGCCGCCTGGGATTTGGCTGTTGCGATGCAGGTTTACAAAGCCGCCTGCGAACAGGGCGTTGGCAGGGAAGTGCCGTTGTGGAGCGCCTCTGCGGCGCAATGACTCCGATAGTGCACGGATCGTTTTCGACGCCATTGTAGCTCCGCCGGTCCAAGCTCTTTCTGACAAAGAGGCATAGGATGCCCCCGCTGGCCGCCTAATCGCCGCACCCGCGAGCCTCAACTAGCGCGAACGAAACACGGCGATGCCATCAACTTCTGACGGCCCGAGGGTCTCCAGCCATCGTCGTTCGACGATGGTTGGCGTGCAGGGGCCAAACGCGCAAATTCGAATCTCTCGGTTGGCGGCTTCCCGTCGCAGCGAGTCCAGAACGGTGCGCAGAATAGTGCCCGTGAAGGGCGTGTACAGGTAAAACACCGTGCCGCCGGACAAATCCGCTTCTCTCGCGTCCTGCCTGACAAATATCACGTTGTTCAGGTTCAGAGTCTTGGCGCTGTGTCGCGCGCACTCCACGTAGGCCGCCTCGAGCTCAATTCCGATGTTGCGGGCGCCGGTGCAGATCGAAGCCAGCAACGAAACGTGACCCAGCCCGGAGCCAAGATCGACCAGCACATCCCTTTCGGTGAGCGCGATGCGAGCCATGAGGTCGAAGATGTGGCGCGCCGGCGTGGGCTGATAAAACACCATCTCGCTCGCCCGGGGGATAACCTCGGGGTCGGGAATTTTGAACTGCAACACTCCGCTGACCAGGTCATCAAGATAGTCATAGCTTTCGCCCCTTGGGACGCTGACCGCGTCCCCAGCCCTTCCGGACCTCGCGGGCACCCACTGGAGCAGGCTATCCGGTCCGGCGCCTCGCTGAATCTCGTGGCGGATGGTTTGGTAGAGTTCGAAATTGGCGGCCTCCAGCTTGGCGTAAAGCGCTCTCGCCCGCTGACAGATTTCCGCTTCGATAGACCGGACGCCGAGGGTTGATGACTGCCCATCCAGGAGATAGGCATCAAGGCCGTCAAGTGCTTCAATGCGTTGGCGGAGGCCACCCGGTTCGTCCAGCGAACGATCCTGTTCCAGTTCCCGGATCAAATTCTGCAGTGCCCATAGCATCCATTCGGACCGAATCAGCTTGCCGGTTTGCGCATCTTGCGCTGTAAAGCTTCATGCAGGCGGGTTCTTGCGTCTTGCGGAAATTCGACCTGCTGGGAATCGCAGAAAATCTCCACCGTCAACTTTGTCTGGTTGATCACCAGCATGCATTCGCCGCAGTTCTGCAGATGCTGTTCGATTTCCAGCTTCATCGCGGCGTCCAGATCGCCATCGATGTAGTTGGAGATCTCGAGAATGACGCGATTGCAGTTCAATTTGGATTCCTGTCGCGCATATAGCGATCCAGCTTCTGGCGAAGTTTGAGGCGTGCGCGCAGCAGCCGGGACTTTACTGCGGGGACGGAAAGACCCAGCACGGCAGCGGTTTCTTCAGTGGAAAGCTCTTCGATGTCTCGCAGAACAAAGACCGTGCGGAAGTCTGCATCGAGCTGGTCGATCACCTGGTCGAGTATTCCGCGCATCTCCGACTGCGCGAAACGCTGCTCCGGGCTTGGTCCCCAGTCCCTGATTTCCCGGGGCATCAAGTCATCCTCGCCTTCGACGGGTTCGTCGAGCGAAACCTGATTTGGGCGGCGCTTGCGCAGGCGCATCAGCGCTTCGTTGGCGGCGATACGCACCAGCCAGGTATAAAAGCGGGAGTCTTCCTGGAACGTGTTGAGGTGGGAATAGGCTTTCATGAACGCGTCCTGCATCGCGTCCTCGGCGTCTTCGCGGTTGCGGGTGATGTTCATGGTCAATCGAAAAATCTTGCGCTCGTAGCGATTGACGAGCTCCTCAAAAGCGGCCGCATCGCCAGACTTCGCAGCCTTGACCAGCAGAGGCTCGTCCTCGCGAGCGACTTTCGACGGCAGCCGATGTGGATGAGATACGCTCAATGCCGAGTATTCGATGCGCGCAGAGCTGTAACCGTGACCTCCGGCGCGTGCGTTTATAACGGTAGCACAGAGCGCAGCCGTTCCCATCCCAAACACCTGTTTTGATGAAGGCCCACGGGCTCAAGATTCAGGAAAGACGAGGATTCTTTGCATACTCCCCTGGAGGCCCTGTATTGACGATGCCAGGGCTGCGGGGTACAGTGGGCTTGCGGACGAATTTTCACAAATGGCAAGAATTGCTCGCGTGTCGCAGTCGCCGTATTCTCTTAACAAATCCACACGCATCTTTGGCGGTCCGGATTTTGACCACTGCGCGAGCGAAAATATTTTCCGTATCGGCTGCTTATTCAGGCGGTTGCGAGTGCCTATCTTAGTTTGCGGCGAGAAGGCGAATTTCAGGCACGTTAACTATGCGAACATTGCCCGACCATCTTCGTAAGGGAATGAAGCTCGTGATTGTCGGCTGCAATCCCACGGAGTCTTCGGTTCGCGTGGGGCATTACTACGCCGGCCGCGACAACCCGTTCTGGCCGATTCTGTTCGAGAGCGGCGTGGTGCCGGAGCCGTTCGATTACCACGATGACAAGCGGGTGATCGAGTTTGGGATTGGCTTGACGGACCTGGTCAAGCGCCCGTCGAAGACGACCGAAGAACTCTCGCGTGCGGATTTCGCGGAGGGCCGCATCGTCCTTTCTCAGAAGCTCGAGGAATTTGCGCCGCGTGTGGTGGCGTTTAATGGGAAGTTGACCTACGAGCAGTTCTCGCAGCGCAAGTGCAAGTTCGGGTTGCAGAAAGAGCCGCTGTACGGCGCCCGGGTGTACGTGCTGCCGGCCACTCCGAGCCCGCAAGGGGACAAGAAGAGCGAAAAATTGCAGCATTTCCGGAAGCTGGCGCAGCTGGTGAAGCGCATCGAGAAGGAACGCGATTATCCTGGCACGGAATCGGAGTCGTGATGAGTACCACCCCGCAGACTGTCCAAGAGCACTCCCTTGTTTTGGAGAAGCATGAGGACGGCGTAGCTACACTGATTCTGAACCGTCCCGACAAGCTGAACGCGATTAATACGGATCTAGCCGTGGCGCTGAACGAGACTCTGGGGCGCATCGGCACGGACAAGAATGTTCATGCAGTGCTTCTTACCGGCGCGGGGCGGGCATTCTGTGCCGGCGGCGATTTGGCGGAGATCTGGAAGGGCCGGCAGGAGAACAGCGTTGCGGATCTGGAGCCTCTGCTGCGCGCGGGCATGCAGTCGGTGCTGAAAATTCGCACCATGCGTCAGCCAGTGATCGCTGCCGTCAACGGAGCCGCGGCGGGCGCAGGAATGAACATCGCTCTGGCTGCGGATATCCGCTTCGCGTCGGAAACCGCCGTTTTTGGCCAGAATTTTGCCAAAGTCGGCTTGTTCCCGGACTATGGCGGGACGTTTTTTCTGCCGCAGCTTCTCGGGCCTGCGAAAGCGGCGGAGATGTTTTACACCGGAGACATGATCGATGCGAAGACCGCGCTGCAGCTGGGGCTGGTGAATCACGTGGTTCCCGCGGATAATCTGGAAGGCGAAGCGATGGCGTTTGCGAGAAACATTGCGCACGGGCCGCGCACCGCAAGCCGGGCGCTGAAGCAAATTCTTTTTGGAAACCAGCGGGTCGAGCTGACACGAGCATTGGAATACGAAGTGGAAGAGCAGATGAAATGCTTTGCGTCGGAGGATTGCGCCGAGGGGTTACAGGCATTTTTCGAGAAGCGGAAACCGAACTTTCAGGGCAAGTAAATGTGCCGATAGAACGGGCCCGGACCCTTCGTGCCTCAAGGTAAACCAGCTAGTTCGGATGGGACACCCGGTTGGCATCGATAAGATTCCGATGGACAGTCTAGAGATAACACCGGCTGAAGTGAAGCAGCGGCTTGACCAGGGCGAGAAGTTGCTGTTGATCGACGTGCGCGAGCCTTGGGAGTTCAACATCTGCAGCATCGAAGGCGCGAAATTGATTCCCATGGGCACGGTGGCTGCGAATCTGCAGGCGCTGGACACGGATGACGATATCGTCGTCTACTGTCACCGCGGCGTGCGGAGTCTTGACGTGGCCGTGTGGCTGCGCGGGCAGGGTGTGGGGCGCGCCAAATCGCTCGCGGGCGGTATCGAGCGCTGGTCGCTGGAGATCGATCCGAAGGTTTCGAGATACTAGCGCGGACCGATGCGTAAGGCACCGATCGGAAGGCCTAGGGGCTCATGGCGAAAACGGTCAAATTCATCCAGAAGCCGACTTGTACGACGTGCCGCAAGGCGAAAGCCTTTCTGGAAAAGCTCGGCGCGGAACTTGAGCTGCATAACTTGGATACCGAGCGGCTAAGCGAGTCGGAACTGAACAAACTCATCGGCACGAGGGACCACCGCAGATTTTTGAACCCACGCAACGAATTGTATCGAACGCGGAAGATGAAGGATAAGCCGCCATCGCGCCGGGACGCGATCAAGCTGATGGCTAAGAATCCGAACCTGATCCGGCGGCCCGTCGTGATTCGCGGGGATGAAATCGTGCTTGGTCATGACGAAGAGGCATTTCGAAAGATGGTTTCGTGATGAAACCGGTGCGCGGGTGGAAGTAAAGACCATTGCCGTAATCGGCGCCGACGTCCTAGGTCGGGGCATCGCATGCGTCGCAGCGCAGTGCGGATACCGAACGATTCTTGAAGACGTATCCGATGCGCGGCTCGGAAAAGCCGTGGCCTGGGTCGCGCCGCGTCTGGAGCGGGGCTGCGGCGGGGATGCGGTTGACGGGGACGCGGGCAAGAGTGCTTCCGCAAGATTCTCGACAGCGCACACGGTCGAAGACGCGATTAGGGACGCCGATTTGATTATCGAGACACTTCCGGATGAGTTGGAGATGCACATCGAACTTTTCACCCTTCTCGATAAATTTGCCAAGCCGAATGCAATTTTGGCGAGTACCGGTTGTTTTTCCATCACCGAGCTGGCGGAAGTCACGTTTTGCGCGGATCGCTGTATCGGCATGCGGTTCGCAGGAAGCGCGGCAGAATCGAAAACGATGGAGCTGGTCAGGGGATTAGAAACGTCGAACCAAGCCGTTGTCGCGTGTTCTTCGGTGGCCCGCCGCCTGGGAAAACAGGCCGTGGTGGTCAACGAACCCTATGCGAAACCATCTGGCGAACCGCGGCGGAAATTGGCCAATGCCTAAGACAAACGCTCGCAGGACTGGGAAAACCGGGAAGAACGGAAAACACAAGGTGATTCCGACAGAGTTGGCGCAAAAGATTGTGATCAGGCAGGGCGATCTGACGGAGATGGAAACCGAGGCGATCGTAAACGCCGCGAACAACGATTTACTGCTGGGTAGCGGGGTGGCTGGAGCTATCCGGCGCAAGGGCGGAGACGAGATTCAACGGGAGTGCAGCGAGATTGGGAGTATTCCCATCGGCTACGCCGCGATCACCACGGGCGGCAAGCTGAAAGCCAAGCACGTGATTCACGCGGCGAGCATGCAGCTGGGACGAAATACCACGGCTGAAGCACTGCGCCACTCGACCGAGCATTCGCTGCGTATTGCTCGAGAACGCGGGCTGAAGACAATCGCATTTCCGGCGATTGGTACCGGTGTCGCTGGATTTCCGATGAAGGAGTGTGCGGAGATCATGCTGCGGGAGGCGGCGCGACATTTGGAGACTGGCAGTTCGCTTGAGAAGATTTATTTCGTTCTCTTCGATGATGAGGCGACCGAGACTTTCGAGGATGTCTTTCGTCGCATGCAGGCGCCCGCGCTTGCTTCGGCGATCTCGGAGAATTGAGAATCGGGAGCACAGATTTCTGCAACCGCTGGAGCGGAGATCGTTCCCCGCTGGGCTGGAATCCCCGATCGCCATGCTGGTCGGATGCCTCAGGACAGTGTCGGAATTGAGCCCATCACGGGGAGTCCGGGCGGCGCTTTAGGACTGGGCGATTGTCGGGTTGGGCCGCGGGCGTATCCGAGGACGCCGGGCCTGTGCCTCCAGGAACAGCCGCGGAGACGGCGCCTTCAGAATAGGGCTTCTTCAGGAACGATTCGGCGGTGGCTTGCGCGTTGCCGGTGTCATCGTTGGTTTGTTTCGCTTTGCTGTATTCGTTGACGGCGCGCTCGCGCTGGCCCAACAGATCAAAAATCTTGCCTAGGTAGATATGGCTCCAGACTTCGGTCCACTTTTCAGGTGGTTCGGGAACGGTTTGCAGGGCCTCGCGGAAGGCGTTCGCGGCGGCTTGATAATTCTTTTGGTAAAAGAAGGCTTCGCCCATGCGGAAGTTGGCTAACGGGCGATTAGGTTGAATCGACAAGGCTCGCTGATATTGCGAGATGGCATCGTAGTAACGTCCCGCCTCGGCGAGTTCCTCGCCGCGTGCGATCGCTGCGCGGGCGCGCAACGCATTGCTGCCCTTGAGGACGACATTGTTGGGATCGATCTTGATGCCGCCGGGCTTGGGGCGTCCGAAGGTTTCGACGGTGAATGAGGATTCGGTGCCGACGACGTCGACGGTCTTGGTTTCGGGGTTGCCTTCCGTTTCGATGCGAATGTCGATGGGCATGCTGAAGGTGTCGAGGGGCTGCTTGATCTTGCCAACAATGCGGAAACCCTGTTTGGTGCGATAGACGACATATTCCAGCGTGAAATCGGGAACACCGGTGGAATTGAGCCATTGCGCGAAGAAGCCGCGGAGTTGCGGCGGAGCTTCGCCTTTTTTCGCGGAGGCTTCGGCGCGCTGCTGGGCAAGATTCTCGAAGTCGTCGATGGTGGCGTTCTTGCCGTTATACTTCGCGTAGAAATCGTGAAGCAGAGACTTGAAGGCGACCTCACCCATCTGCGCGCGCAGCATGTGGAAGATCATCGCGCCTTTGTTCATGACGACAGAGCGATAGTCGCTGGAATAGGGAGCGAGGCGCGCGGCTTGCGCGACCGGCGCGGCATCCTCTCCCATGAGAGCGCCGACGGCGAATTCATCGACGGCTTTCAGGCCGGCTTCGCGGCCGGCATTCTGCTCGGCGTACAGTGCTTCGCAATACCGCGCGAGGCCGTCGCTGATCCAGGCATCACCCGGCGACGCTGGCAGAACCGCGTTGCCCCACCACTGCGACGCGACCAGGCGTGCGATGGTGCGGTCGGCGCCCTTGGGATCCCAGATGCGCTTGCTCAACAGCAGCAGGCCCGGTCCGGCAAAATCCCGCAGGGTGCCGTCTGGCAACTGTGCGATCGTCACGTCGGCGTCGCGCAGCGGGCCGAACATGTCGGAGAACATGGTGTACGACCGCGCGACGCTGGCGGCAAAGTCAGACGGTTTTCCTGGAGCAGAGTGTGGCGCATACACCGAGACATTAACTCCTTCGGCTTGCTCCGGGCTGAGCTGCAGCTCGCCGGCGACGAAGGTGCCACTGGGCTCGGCCGTGTCGCACCGAAAGATGTACAGGAGGCGGCCGCTCTCAGCGGGATTTTTCCCGGCCATCGGTGTGGGAGCCGAGGCCTTGCCCGTGCCCGCGACGGCAAAGGAATCAGGAACATTCAGGCGGAACGTGGCGGTATACCGGTTGGAAGGGTAATTCGTAAGCGGAAACCAGCGCGCGGGGAGAAGCAGGTACGCACCCTCTTTGCTGATGACGGCAGTCTTGACGCCCGGCACCGGGCTGTTTTCTTCATTGGCAAGCAGACCCGCGTAGGTGAAGGTAAGCGTGACCTTCGTGCCGGTGGCGACGGCCGCGGGCAACAGCACAGTGAGGAACAGCGGGTTGCCGCTGTCGCGCTCGAAGTTTAGGGACTTGCCGTCCGCGGATTTCACGTCTCGGACGTCGAGGTTCTGATGCAACTCGACGCGAACTCCGCCGGATACTTCCTGGGCCCTGAACTCGATCTTGGCGATGGCGGAAATGGATTGCCCGGCGGGGTCGAGCGTGGCGCTAACGTCGTAGTGTTCGGCGAGGAATGCGGGAGGGCGCGGCACCTGCGCAAGGGAAGGCGAAGCGGAAAAGGCGAGCAGCAGCAGAATCGAGAGCGCAGACGCAGAGCTAATTTTTTGCAGGCGGGTCATCGGACCCCTTTCAGGCGACCATCCAGTAAGGCTTGCATAACCAGGCTGTATCAGCTGGGACTGTATATAGGATAGCAGACACCTCACTTAGCGTTGCCACGCCCCGCGTGGACCAAATCGAGGATAGCGTCGGCGGCGCGCTCGACGGCTCCGGGCGGCCCGAGACGGTTTCGGACTTCGGCCAGGCTCTCCCGCATTGTGGCTCTTGCCGTCCGCTCGCGCAACAGGCGCAGCACCTCCTGTGAGACGCGCTCGGGCGTGAAATCGCTTTGAATCAGCTCGGGCACGACGCGCTGACCCGCAATTAGATTGACCATGCTGAAAAAAGGTGTACGCACCAGTGGCTTGGCGAGGAACGCTGTGAGCGGAGTCACACGGTAGATGACGACCATGGGGACGTCGAGCAACGCAGTTTCGACGGTGGCGGTGCCGCTGGAGACGATAGCGGCGTCAGAGGAAGCAAGCGCGTCGTAGGTGCGGCCTTCGACGACGCGGACGGGAAGTTCGGGCGGCCAGCCTTCGCCCAGCAACGCGGCGCTGCTGTTGTGCGCGGCGGCCACTACGAACTGAGCCTGGGTTGCGCGATGGATGCGCGCGCAGGCCTGGCGCAGGATAGGAAGATGCTGGTTTAACTCGGCTCTGCGGCTGCCGGGGAGGACGGCGACGACGGGGCGTTCGGAATCGAGGTGCTGTTCCTTGAGGAAAGTGGCGCGATCGACCGAAGCATGTACTGCACCGACCAATGGGTGACCGATGAATTTCACCGGCACGCCGGCGTCGCTGTAAAACTTTTCTTCGAAAGGAAAGATGCACAGCGCTTCCGCGAAACGCCGGCGGACGATTCGGACGCGCCAGGGGCGCCAGGCCCAGAATTGCGGGCAGATGTAGTAGGCGTTGCGGATGCCGCGAGCTTTGAGTTTTCTGGCGAGGCGGAGATGGAAGCCGGGGAAATCGGTGAGGATCGCAAGGGCCGGCTGGTGGCGTTCTGCCGCGCCGACCAGCTGGCGCATGGCGCGAATCAGAGATGGCAGATGACTGAGGATTTCGGTGATGCCGACCACAGAGATTTCGGAATAGTCGGCGATGATCTCTACGCCAGCGGCACGCATTTGCGGGCCGCCCATACCGAAGATTTGGACATCGGCTCGTTGCTGGAGGGCTGTGGCCAGGCGGGCTGCGTACATGTCTCCACTGGCTTCGCCGGCGGAGAGGAGGAGGGGGATCGGTGGCATCTTGGGTGTTTAGAATAGCGGTAGTTAATCGCGGGCGGGAAGAGGCAACGGGAGTGGCGAATCTGGCTGTTGACGCGAGGTGGCAGATTGCTCGGGCAGATGTAGCTCTTGTTCCTTGTATTGGAGTTGGTACAGGCGGTAGTAGATGCCGCGTTGCGCGAGAAGTTCTTGGTGGGCGCCTTGTTCACGCAAACGGCCTTTGTGGAAGACGAGGATGCGGTCGGCGTGCTGGATGGTGCTGAGGCGGTGGGCGATGACGAGCGCGGTGCGGCCGCTCAGCAGACGGTCCAGAGCCTCGCGAATCTGGAATTCGGTTTTGGTGTCCACGCTGGAGGTAGCCTCGTCGAGGATTAGGAAGCGGGGATTGTGGGCCATGGCGCGAGCGAAATTGATGAGCTGACGCTGACCCACCGAGAGCGTCGATCCGCGTTCGTTGACCGCGGAGGAAACGCCTTCAGGAAGGGCACGTAGGAAATCGGCCAAGCCGATTTCTTCACAAGCCTGCTCTACCATTTTGCGGTCGATGCCCGGAGAACCCAGGCGGATGTTCGACTCGATGGTGCCGCTGAAGAGGAAGGGATCCTGGAGAACGATGCCGAACATGCGGCGCAGGTCCTGAATGTTGATTTTGCGGATGTCGATGCCGTCGAGCAGAATCTGCCCGCGCTGAACGTCGTAGAAGCGCAACAGCAGGGAAATGAGCGTGGTTTTGCCCGCGCCGGTGTGACCAACGATGGCGACAGTCTGCCCCGGGGCTACGCGGAAGGAGACATCGCGGAGTACCCAATCGTCTTCAACGGGTTCGGTTTTGGCGGCGTAGCTGAACCAAACATTGCGAAATTCGATCTCGCCGCGAGGAGCTTCGAGGCGGATGGCATCCGCAGGTGAAGCGGCCGGGGCGGGTTCGTCGAGGAGCCTGAAAATACGCTCGGAAGCCGCCATCGCGGATTGCAGGATGTTGAATTTTTCGCTGAGGTCCTGGATGGGGCGGAAGAAGCGCGTCGCGTACATGGTGAACGCAGTCAGAACACCAAGGGTGAGAGTCCCATTCAGCACGCGATTGCCGCCCGACCAGTAAACCAGCGCGATCGCGAAGATGCTTAGGATTTCGACCGCTGGATAGAAAAGCGCGAAAGCCAGGATGGCATCGCGCCAGGCGAGCATGTTGTCGCGATTGCGGCGGCCAAATTCAGCGCGAGCTTTTTGCTCGCGATTAAAAAGCTGCACCACGCTCATGCCGGAAATGTATTCCTGCAGATAGGAGTTGATGCTGGCGACAGCGGTGCGAATGCGGCGATTGGCATCGCGAACGAACATGCGGAAGAAGTAGGTGACGACCAGGATGAACGGGAGGACGGCCAACGCATTCAGAGCGAGGCGGCGGTCGATGGAAAACAGCCACGCCGCCAGCACCGCCAGGAGAAAGAAGTCGTTGATCATGGTAACCACACCTGCGGCGAACAGGTCGTTCAGGGCGTCCACGTCGGTGGTCACGCGGGTTACCAGGCGGCCGACCGGGTTGCGGTCGAAATAGGTCATGGGCAGGCGCTGGATGTGCGTGAAAATCGCCGTCCGCATGTCGTACATGGTCTGCTGGCCGACACGCTGCATGATGCGAATCTGGATATATTGCGCGAGGAAGTCAAAAACCAGGACGCCGAAGAAGACGATGCTGATAATCAGAACCCCATGCCACGCCTGGGATTCGACGATGGCTTGGCGCATACCAGGGACGAGATATTTGTCGATCGCGATCTGAAACAGCTTCGGCGGCGCGAGCTCCAGCGGCGTCACGATGGCCACCAGCGCGAGGGCCAGCAACACCCGCCAGCGATACGGGCGCAGATATTGCAGCAAACGCCGCAACAGGTGCGCGTCGTACGCTTTACCGAGTGCTTCTTCTTCGTGGATGTTGCTCATGCGTTCTCGAGCTCTTCTTCGAGCAACTGCTTGCGATACAAATCGGCGTAATAGCCTTCCCGCGCGAGAAGTTCGTCGTGCGTGCCGCGCTCGATGATGTGGCCGTCGCGCAGCACCACGATCTGGTCGGCGTCCTGCACCGTGGAAGTGCGGTGGGAGATCAAAATGGTGGTGCGGCCTTCCATGACGCCGCGAAGGCGCGTGAGGATGCGCTCTTCGGTCTGGGTATCCACGGCGGAAAGGGAATCGTCGAGGATCAGGATGCGCGGATCGCGAACGACGGCGCGAGCGATCGCGCTGCGCTGCTTTTGTCCACCAGACAGGGTGACGCCGCGTTCACCGACGACGGTGTCGTATTTCGCGGTGAAGGCTTCGACGTCGGAGTCGAGGTTGGCGATTTCGGCGGCGGCGCGCACCTGATCATGGACGTATTCGGGCAGTCCGAAGGCGACGTTTCCGCCCACTGTTTCGCTAAAGAGATAGGTGTCTTGCGGGACGTAGCCGATCGAGCGGCGAAGTCTCTCGAGTGGCCACTCGCGAATGGGGCGGCCGTCGATGAGCAACTGGCCGTCGGGTGCTTCCCACAGCCGCGCCACGAGCGAGGCGAGCGTGGTTTTGCCGCTGCCCGTCGGGCCGACGATCGCGAGTGTTGAGCCCGCCGGAACCTTCAGGTTGATATCGTTGAGAACCGCGTGTGCAGCACCGTTGGTTTTGCTCGGGTCGTTGGCGCCGTTGCCAGCCAGGTTCGTGGGATAGGTAAATGTGAGATTGCGAAATTCGATTTCGCCGGCGATTGGCGTTTGCGGGGGAATTTTGGCGGCGCGGTCGTCGATCCGCGGGGTGGCGCGGAGGATATAGTTCAGCCGTCCGGCGGACGCGGCGCCACGCTGGAAGATATTGGTCACCCAGCCGAGGGCGATCATGGGCCAAACGAGGACGCCAAGATAGGTGTAAAACGCAATCAGGGCGCCAAGAGAAATCTTGCCGCTGAGAAGCTGATGGCCACCCTGCCAAAGGACGATCAGGAAGGACGTGCCGATCAGGGCCTGCAGCGAGGGCATGAACATGCTCCACGTGCGAATCAGCTTGATGTTGCGCGAAACGTATTCGCGATTGGGCTCGTCGAAGCCGCGAACCTCCGCTTCTTCCTGGGCGTAAGCGCGAACCACGCGAACGCCGGAAAGATTTTCTTGGACCTTCGCTGAAAGGGAAGCGAGTGAAGCTTGAATTTTCTCGTAAAGTTCGTGGATGACCTTTCCGAAATGACGGACGGCGACGAAGACGACCGGAACGGGAAGAAGAATCCAGAGCGTGAGAGAACCCGAAAGTTTCGCCAGAACCACGAGGGCAAGCACCATGGTGGCCAGCGTCTGACCGGTGTACATGATACCCGGGCCAAGAACCATGCGGACATTGTTGAGATCGTTGGTGGCGCGAGACATCAGTTCGCCGGTGCGGTTGCGCACGTAAAACTCGGGCTCCATCAGCAGGAGGCGATTGAAGAGGTCGCCGCGGATATCGAATTCGATGTCCCGCGAAACGCCGATCAGGATCCAGCGCGTGGCGAAAGACATGGCGCCCTTGAGCAAGACGCAAACCAGCAATAAAAGGCAATAGATGCCTAGCGCGTGGCGGCTGTGCGGCGCGTAGAAGGGAATCGAGCGGCTCAGCCATGAGCCGGTAAGCAAATGTCCTTGCGAACTGGATTCAAACGGCCTGGCGCTGCCGGCGATGACGTCGGTGATTACGCCGGTGCCGAGAGGAATGATATTTCCGATGAGGCTGGTTAGCACCAGACACAGCATGCCGAGCGCAGTGGCGCGCGGATAGCGTTTGAGATAGGGCCATAGGCCGAGCAGATTCGCCCACGAGGACGCGGGTTTTTTCGCGGCGTTGTTGCTTGCGCCCGTGCTTGCGGTTGTGGCCGCAGTGTTCATCGTAATGTTGATCTCGGCGTGCCGGTCATGGTCGGCGATTCGAGCAAGAAATTTTCGTAGCTCCGGTCGAGCGACTGGTAGCGCTTGGTCTTCGGATTCCAGCGTATCCCGATCGGCAGCACGTGCGCGTCGTCGTCGGTTCCCTTCAGCGGCGTGAAGTAGAGTTGCAGGCCCTTCACCGGATCTTGCTCGTACTGGACGCGCCAGCCGGTTACCGAAGCAAGCGGAGTGAGACCGAGGTAACCTTTGGCGTTTTTCAAGTGCTCGTCGCAGCGAAAAAGTTCGCTCCATTGACCGTCTTGATTCTCGGCAATCACGGCGCGGGTCACGATCGTGCCGGGCAGATTATTTTTGGGTGTTTTTGGAACGACGTTCGCGGCAAGGAATTGTTGCTTTCCGGTTTTTGCCAAATCGCCAAACAGCAGCACCTGCGTTTCCGCACCGAGCAGCGACCGGGCAGCGTCCTGGATGTCGTCGGGCACCGCGGGTTCGGCGGGCTTTGGCGCGGGAGCAGGCTCGGACTTGGTTGCGGGCGACTCGTTGCTGCATCCCGACAGAAAGCAGATCGCGCAGAGAGCGGCAATTTGCAGGGATTTCAGGAGAAGGCCTCCGGGTGCTGCGGTTTTGCGCTTCCGGTGCTCGAGGTTACCCCACGAGGTAAAGGACGGCATGGCCGCACGCTTGTTAGCATCGGTGTGACGACAATCGCAGGTTGTTGCGATTTGCTTGGGTTCGCTCATTTAGAGACTTGGCGCTGCCAGTGTGATTTCTACCACTCGCCCGGGCTTGGCCTTGGTTTCGGGTGTACAAAGTACCGCCATCACCTGCGGCACCTCTGGCCCCGCCCAATCGAAGGCGTAGTAGAACAATTCTAACTGTTGGCCGTCTTTGGTGGAAGGACCGCGGGAGCCTGGTTGCCCATAGAGCGCGAGCACCCGAGAGCAGGAATTGCCGACGACGAGGCCGTGGCCGGTAGTCCAGCGTACGTGAGACTCGGGCGCGGAGGTGCAACCCTCCGTGGAAAGCGATTTCGAGCTCGGAGCTGGGCTCGCTTGTGCGACGCGTACTTCCATGATCGTGCCACTAGGGTCGGGGATGATGGACAGCAGCTGGTGGCGGCAAGGATCTTGCCAGATCTTGTTTGTCCCATCGTATTTGGTGCCCGAGGGTTCGCGAAACAGGCGCTCCGCTTTCGCGATGTCGTCGCGTCCGGGCCGCAGACCTGCCAGCGTCAATTCGTCGTTGCGCGGCCGGCTTGTTGCGGTGCTCACGTTGGTTTCGGCCTTGCGGGGTGAGCCGGACGCTTGCGCGAATGCGTGCGCGGGAACGCAGGTCAGCAGCAGCACGCTACCTCCGCGCCAGAATTGCGTCCAGCCGCGCTTCAAAGTTTTCCTCTCCCTCGGACCATAATTCGCTGCGCTCGACCGGAAGGACGCGCTCAATCGCTTCGACCCAGTTGAACAGTTGTTGGATGTTCTCGCGTGTCTTTGCGTGATATTCCTTCAGGTTGTTGCTCACCGCCATCCACTGGCGGAACGTATGCTCTATCGGATGGTCGGAGGAATCAAATGGATTCGAGGCGGCGCCCGGCGCGAGCAGTCCGCCGTGGCCCGTGAAGAAATGCTCGAAGCCGAGGTCGGCGCTGAAGTGGCCGGCGGTGAGCGCGAGACCGTCGTCGTAGTGGAGCCCGTGGCACGTCAGGATAAGGGGCTGGGGCTCGTGGCGCCACGTCAGAGTTTCGACGTCGAAGCGCCAGAGGTCCCAATTGGCCGTCGCGATATACGCGGAATCGGAATTCAGATGTTGAACGGCCAGCGCGGCTACTTCAGCTGGGCCCGAATTTTGACCGCGCAGATCCCACTCCGCTATGAAGGGCTCGACAGCGTTCACCGGTTGTACGACTAACTCCGTGAAGGTGCTTTTCGTGGCCGAGAGCGGAGCCGTGGTGAGGAAGCGGGCGAACTCCGCGATCATCGTTTGGTCAGAGAAATCGCGCGTCCATACCCGCAGATAGGAATGGTTAGCCATTGGAATAAGACGGTCTCAGTATAGCGGGCTCTGCGAGTACTGGCGAACGGGCGGAGCATCCGGCGTAAGGTATTGAATGGCGGAAAAGCCGCCGGCGGAGTCAGCGAACTGGCGGTTTGTGCATGCGCCGAACCGCCTCGGAAACCAGCGCGGCATTGCCTGGCGCGGCCTTGCCGTCCGGAAGCGTGAGGATATCTTCGAAGCCGACGCGCGTATCGCAGCCACGAGAGGCGGCTTCGTCGATCAGATCCCAGGCGGTCTGATTCAAGCCGTGGAGAACGCGAGGCAGTTTCACGCCCGCTGCGTCGAGCAGGGCCTCGATCTGTTGCAAGGTTTTCAGCGCTGCTTCGGTGGATGATTCGGAGGGTTCCAGGAGAACCCGAAGGCATCGCGATGCGAGTGTTTTGGACGGGAACGTTTCGACTTCCACTTCAGCTCCCGAAGAAAAAAACATTTCCGCGAGTTTGGGCTGGCCGCTGAGGTTGACCGCATTCTCCACGAACAATTGCGTGCCTGCTGCATCGCTGAGGCCAATCTCAACTCCGATGCCGCGGGAGAGCAGGAGGTCGGCGAGCGGCAAGGCACCGTCCTCTTTGAAATTCACGGAAGCGAAGTCAGGCAGAACACTCCATTGCGAAACAGCGTGGTGGCGAAGATTGGCGTCGCGCAAAATCCATGCGCCAGTGCTGATACCAACGGGCGTGCCAGGAACCGCAGCGCGCGCCGCTGTCAGCGCGCTGGCAACGTCGTCAGCGTCGAGGCTCTCGCGTCCATCCGCTCCGCGGACATGGAAGTGAATGGCGCCCGCGCCAGCGGCTACGCATTCCTTGGCCGACGCTGCAAGCTCAGCCGGCGAAATGGGAATCGCCGGATGTTCAGCGCGAGTGCGGCCTCCGTTGAGAGCAGCCTTTATGAGCATAGTAGTTCGTCGAGTCGCTGAACGCGCGCCACGCCGGATCTCTTGAGGTGGCGCCCAACCGGATGCCTAGAGATTTCGGTACTTCGACGTCACGTCGAATAGTGGAAATGATTGTTGAACGGCGTCACGCGCCGTGCTGATTTTATTCCGACTTGGGCGCGCCCGCCGCCGGCTGTTCCAGCGTTGTAGCGATCTGTTGCAACCGTTCGCGCAACGCTTCGCCGATGTCGCCAAAAACCTTGGTGCAGGTTTCGCGCAGCTTCTCTTCGGCATTAGTGGCAATTCGAGCAACGGAATCGCGCGACTGATGATCGAAGGATGTGACCGTCGCCAGCATCCACTGGTTCGACACGTTGTCGAGACGCTCACGATAGTGCGCGGCCGCTTCTTCGCTCAACCGCGAATAGACGTTCAGCATTTCTCTTTGTTGCGCGCCGGTGGTTGCTTTCCACGATTCGAGTAAAGGCTCAAATCCAGCCTGCACCCGCTCGTGCGCCTCCGCGACCTCCACTTCCATGGCACCCCTCATGCCTTCCTGGAAGCGCCGCAGGAAGTCTTCCTGTTCTGTTGTGACTTTTTGCGCGAGTTCGGAACGTGCCGCCTCCATTTGCGTCCGCGTTTCGACAGTGGAGCGCTGCAACTCCGCTTCGAAGCCATCTAGATCCTGCCGCGCAGCGCGTTGAATCTCGTCGATGAACGCCGCGGAAGTTGTCTCGGCGGCCTCGGCAAACAGCGCGCGAGCGCGTTCAAATGCTTCGCTGACCACCTCGGCCATTTGCGTCTGCGCGTAGGTCACGAAGTTACGACTCGACTGATCCATCTCGCTGGCAAATTCGCTGGCGAGGTCGCCGGCTTTTTCGCGCAATTGATTCGCAGCCTGTTCACCCACGCGGTCGGCGGCACTCTGGGTTTGCGTTTGCGCGCGCTTCTCGTACCATTCGGCGGACTTGATCAGGTCCTCGACGGTTTGCTGCTTCAGCGTCCCGACGCGAAGCTCCAACTCTGATAAGCTCCGCGTCGTGACATTTTCTGCAGCCTCCCGTAGCAGTTCTTCCACGCTGCCAAGGTTCGCCCGGAACTGTGCCAGCGCCTCGCCGAAAGATTCGTCGGTGCTCGCGCGAATGCGTTCCTGGTGCATCGTAAGTGCCGCGTCCAGCAGCGATCTGCCCCCGGCCAATCTCTGCATCGCGTCGGTGGCTTTCGACACCTGTGGCTGAATCAGCGAATCAATTTCCCCGGCAAAACGCGAAACAGCCTCGCGGCCGGATGCGTCGAAGGCCGTGCGGATTCGCGCCGCGATCTCTTCCAACAGCGTTTCCGAACTGCGATGCAATTCGTTGCGGTGCAGGCTCAGAACATCGTCGGCCTGCGATTGAAAGCGGGTGAGGGCGTGCTCCTGCACGGTTTCCAGGCGAGCGGCAAGCTGCTCGAGGCGCTCGGACGTTTCCGCCGCACGCGCCGCGGCAGCTTCCGCGCGCTCGGTTTGTGCTTGCAGCGATTCGCGCTGTCCCTGGGCCTGGCGATCGGACTTTTCCGCAACCTCAGACGCGGACGCGTGGAAAGCCCCGCTCACACGCTCAGCCTCTTGATGAAACGCCGCCAATAGAGCATTCGCTTTTTCATTCAGCGAGTCCGCGGCCCGCTCCTGCGCCGCGGCCAAAGCGTTGTCCACCGCTACCTGCCAGCGCATTTGCGCGGCTTCCGCCGCGCCGGCCAAGTCGCTTTGCCATTTAGCGTGCGCGGAGCCGAGCGCCGCCGCCACCTGTTGTTGCGCTTCCTGTCCCGCCGCGTTGATCGATTCCAGTCGAGCGGCCAGCGATTGTTCTCGCCGACGCGCCGCCTCATCGAGGGCCTGCTGGGCCGCCTGGACGCGACCGTCGATGAGCGCTTCGGCCTCCTCCGCGGCACTGCGAAGCCGCGCTGTCGTTTCCTCCGCTTGCTGGCAGACTTCGCTCAATGTCTCCGCTGCGCTGGTCAACTGTTCGGCATGCTCCGCGCGTTGCGCAAGGCCTTCTTCGGAGAGCCGCGCGGTCAGCTGCCGAGTAAGTTCTTCGAGTTGGGGACCGAGTCGCTTCGGAAGATCCTCTTGCAGCGCCGCCGAGGCAGCTTCGTGGGCTGCGCGGCTCCGAGTCCCCGACTCTTCCTGGATTTTCTCGATCGCGCTGGAAACTTCCCGTGTCAGCGCCTCGCGCGCTTCCGCAACCTTGTGATCCCATTGCTCCGCACTGATACGCCGCTCGGCGGAAACGGCCTGAGCCGCGGCCTCGCGTGCCGCCGCTTGAATCTGCTGCCGCGCCTCGGCAAGCAGGCGGGTAACGTGACGCGCCAGTTGCAAGGATGCATCGGTGGTGCTCGCCGGTGAAGGGAACACGCGCACATTGTCGGGACCGGGCACGGATGGAGTATCTGCTTCCGTCAGCGAAACGTGAAACTCTGTTTCGGATGTGTCTGCCGGCATTTGTGGCTGCGACTGTGACGGTAGAGGCAAGTTCACTTGCGAAATCCCGTGAGCCGCGGCCGCCTGTGCTTTTTCGGGTTCCGCGGCCGCGAACCAATCTTCCGGAGGGAAGGCAATTCCCCACACGTTGCCAGGTGCCTCCAACTCCAGCGCCACCTGAAAGAGTTGCCGCACCGTTCGCGGACGCTGAATCCATGCCACGCGACCCCGCACCGTGCGCGGCGGCTGGTCGGCTTCCGGATGCGGAACCTCCAGCTTGACCCACATGTTCTTCAGCACGTAATGCTTCGATTGATATCGACATCCGTGGCAATTCAGGATAAGCGATGATGTCCGCTCTACGAACGGTCGTCCGAGCGCGTCAACGCCGGTCACCTGTAGCGGAACCGCTTGTACGATCCGCGTGCTTCGGCGTTTTCTCAGATCCGAGGTGGGATTCACTGCAGTTTCCGGCACCATTTCCGTCGTCTCATCGGCAAGGTTGCTTCCAAGATCATCCATGGGTGGGGCCGCCGTTTCTGGGTCTTACTGTCTACCACTGCCGATCAGTTTCGTTTGATTTCCGAGTCGTTGGTTGCCGCGGCCTGATGCGACCCGGTCAGGAACGTCCATATTTCCTTAGCCACCCAAAGCGGGCCAACCAGCAAGTAAACAGGTCCCTGGAAGAATGCCGGATGATTTCCTTCAATGCGGTGACCGAGGAACAGAAACAGCCAACCACCCACGAAAAATAGAGCGCCCCAAATCCATTTCGTGAGAATTAACAAGCCGATGCCGGCGAAAATCATGGGTATGCCCACGCCGTGAAGGACCTTATTCCAGGCGGACGAATGTTCATGATCGTACTGCGCCATATAGCTTGCAAGACCTGGCATAAAGAACTCCAAGCGTGGGGACGCTGCCTGCGGAATTACACTTTATACCGAAACTCATTAAATGGCTAGGCGGTAGGTGTGGAAAATCTGGCGAAAAAAGTGTTACAAATCGCGGCGACCTTCCATCGCCTTCATCATGGTTACCTCGTCGGCGTATTCTAGGTCCGCGCCCACTGGAATGCCCACACCGATCCGCGACACGCGCACGCCCAGCGGCTTCAGCAACTTCGAAAGGTAAACCGCGGTGGCCTCGCCTTCCGCAGTGGGATTCGTCGCCATAATAATTTCTTCGACGGTGCCTTCTTTCAGGCGTTCCACCAAGGACTTGATCTTCAATTGTTCCGGCCCGCGCCCTTGCAGCGGTGAGAGCGAGCCGCCCAGCACGTGATACATGCCGCTATACATCCGGGTCTTTTCGATCGCCAGAATGTTGTGGGCTTCCTCGACGACACAAATGGTCTTGTGGTTGCGCGTCGGGCCGATGCAGTAGAGGCACGGGTCGGAGTCGGTGATGTTGTGACACGTGGTGCACTCGCGGATTTTTTCCTTCGCGTCGCGGATCGCGTCGGAAAGCGCGAACGCATCTTCGGGCGCGGCGCGAAGTAAATGAAACGCCAGGCGCTGCGCGGTCTTCTGACCGATACCCGGAAGATGTTTCAGCGCATCGATCAATCGTTCCACAGGGGCGGCAAAATCAGGCATGTCTGATGTGTAGCACAGCGGCGCGTGTCCGCGCAAACGACGCCAGTGGCACAGGCCTTCAGCCCGTGCAGGCACTGCAATGGAACAGAACAACGTCAGGCGTGGCTAGACAGCAGTCGAGATGATTGTGGTCGACTCGGAAGGAAACTAAAACAGTCCGGGAATTTTCAGCCCCGCCATACCGGGAATCCCGCCAGACAGGTTCTTCATTTGATTGGTGAGTTCTTCGTCCACGCGCCGCGATGCTTCGTTAACCGCTGCCCGCACCAAATCCTGCAACATCTCCTGGTCCTTGCTGGCAAAAATATCGGGCTCGATGCGCACATCGACGAGTTGTTTCTGGCCATTCATCCGCACGGTGACCATGCCCCCACCCGCCGAAGCCTCCACGGTCACGGAGTTCACCTGGCGTTGCAGGTCTTCCTGCAGTTGCTTGAACCTGGAGAGCATCTGTTGGAGCGCGTTGACTTCCATCAGGATTCCTCTGGGTTACGCTTCACTTCGGTGATCTTTCCACCGAAGCGCTGCAGCATCGACTTTACCACCGGATCGCGCTCGAACTGAGCTCGCAATTCCTGCGTGCCCGAACCGCCGCTCGACGCCGATGCAGCCGCCGCGGCCACGGCTTCGAGTTTAGCACAGACCCGCACCGGACGTCCGAGCACCTTGCTCGAAACGCCACGCATCTTCTCCAGCGAGTCGCGCCCTTCCAGCATTTCCGCGAACATGCGATCGGCCGGCGAAAAATAAATACGCAACTCCGCTCCTTCAACCTCCCAGCGATTCCCATGCTCCAGAATTTCTCCAAGCATTTTCTGTTGCGACTGGATCGCGGACTTGATTTCCGCCACTTGTTCTTCCGAAAGCCCGCTGGACGAGGGTGGCGCGACCGCGTGTTCGGGAGATACGCTCGCAGAACTTTCAACACTATTCGAAAACGAAGCTGGTTCGTCGATGGCTGGAACAACCGCAGGAGCTGCAGCGGGCTGCGGCGTTTTCTGCGCGCGGATCGACACCGGCGCGCTCGACACAGTGCTCGCGAAGCTTCGCGGCGCCGGCGTAAAGGGAACTGGCGCAATCGGAGCAGCAGACATTTCGCGACGCGGCGCAACGCCGACTGCCGCCGACGACGAGCTTCGGGCCGGCCCGCTGCCAACGCCAGTCGCCGGCACTCCGCTGCGAACTTCGGCCAGCAATTCCTCGAGTGGCGCGAGACGCGATGCGTTGACCAAACGCAGCAACCCCATTTCCAGATGCACGCGCGGATCAGGCTTCCGCCGCAGGTCATCGTCGGTCTGCAATAAAATCTGAAAGAATCGCGTCAAGTCTTCTTCGCTAAACTCCGCAGCCGCGCGCGCCAATGCCGGTCGTTGGTCGGGTGTTGCGGCAATCAAATCGGAGTCCGCTCCGCTCACCCGGGCGATCAACAGATTGCGCATGTGGCGGATGGCCTCACGGCAGAAATGCTGAAGGTTTCGGCCTTCCTTCTGAAACGTGTGTACCAGCGCCAGCGCCCGGTCCGCCGATCCTGCCGCGATCGCTTCGACCAATTCCTCCAGTGCGTCATCAGGCACCACGCCCAGTAGTGCGCGCACTTCCTCGGCGCCAATTTTTTCACCGCAGTAGGCCCGCGCCTGCTCCAGCAGCGAAAGCGCATCGCGCAAGCTGCCTTCCGCCATTCGCGCAATTACCGACAGAGCGCCCGGCTCGATCTCCAGATTCTCCTTCTGTGCGATTTCTTCCAGACGTCCCGTGATCTCCGCGAACGTAAGCGCACGGAAATGAAAATGCTGCGACCTCGAGCGGATGGTATCGACCAGATTTTCCGGTTCGGTGGTCGCCATCACAAAAATCACGCGGTCCGGAGGTTCTTCCAATGTTTTCAGCAGCGCGTTGGACGCCTCGCCGGTCAGCATGTGCGCTTCGTCCAGAATCACCACTTTGTTTCGCGAACCCGCCGGGGCGTAACGCACCATTTCGCGCAGCTCGCGAATCTGGTCGATGCCCCGGTTGGAAGCGGCGTCAATTTCGATAACGTCCAGGGAAGTTCCCGCCGCGATCTCCACGCAGGAATCGCAAACCCCACATGGCTCGGCCGTCGGACCATTCGCGCAGTTCAGCGCTTTGGCGAGAATTCGCGCCGCGGTGGTTTTTCCCACTCCGCGCGCACCCGAGAAAATATAAGCGTGCGCGACGCGGTTGTTGCGGATGGCATTTCCCAATGTTTCGGTGACGTGATTTTGACCCACAAGATCGTCGAATGCCTGGGGACGCCACTTGCGGGCTATAACTTGGTAGGCCATTCGTCTTTACAGGACCTCAGCGGTTTCGATTTTTTTGTCGGCGCTTGCGTTGCACCCTGCCATCGAGAGGAACTTCGGGTGATCTGCGGCACCCGAGGCGATCCCGATACCGTTGCTCCCTTCCGGGCCTAGCGGGGTTCGCGGGACCTCGTTGCACAGAGCCCGAAGCTCCACGCGATGGCAGTGGCGCACTTTCGCGACTGCGACGTTCAGTCTAACACACAGCCGCGCTCAGGCTTTCAAGGCGCATAGCAGGGGTGCCGCACCTTTGTGCTTGAGGGTGCGGGTTTAGACTCGGACTTGAGCGAGCTCCGCCAAAAAATCGGTCGACTGCTATTTTGGTTTCGGTTGCAAGGCTCGTTGCAACCCACATCGTTCACGATTCACTTTCGCCGCCAGCTCCGGGCAGCAAGGCGCGGAGATCAACTCGCAGACCCATAAGAAATTGTCATCCTGACATCCGACGAGCATGGCCATCAGAATCTCAACCAGCGACACGGCCAAACCCGTCGGCCCATAAAAAAGTTCCCGGCATTCGTAGCGATCATTACTGCTTCGGAAAGTTCGGATCCGCCTTCACTTCCAGTATCTGCTTCGTGTGCCGCTCGCTGTGCGCTGCGATCAGCAACACCCACTCGTAGCCATCAAGCTTGACTCCCATCGGACTATCGACGGCGTGAGCCCGCAAATCCCGTGCAGTCTTCAAATATTCCTCCGTCAACAAGCGGCTCTCGAGGAAATGCTTCTCCGCTTCCGCAGGAGAGCCAAACCGGTTCGTCGGCTTCAACGGATCCGGCGCTTGTATCCGGTGCGACCGGTCCGGCACCTGCGCGAGCACGGTGGCGTCGATCTTTTTCAACTCCTCGGGGTCGCGCGGCGAAATTACCGGGCTCTTCATCACTTGTTCCTGGTCCATGCCGCGAATCATATCTTCCGCCGCCGCGAGATGCTCCATCACTTCCGCGATCGACCAGCGGTCCGGCGCTGCCCTGAAGTTCCACTGCGCGTCCGTCAATCCCTTGGTCGCGTCCATAACACCCTTCTTCGTCGACTCCAGATACGCCAACGCGCGATCCTTGTCGGCCTGCGAAACATCCTGAGCTCGTATCGTCGTCGCACAACAAGCCGTCAACAACATCGCCAACCCGATCAGAACTTTCCTCATGCGTATGTCCTCCTTTTTCGAATGATCCCGGAACTGATTCGTCTTGGAACTTGTCACACCGGTACAACGGGGTTTGCTGCGCCGACTCTGCGCTTGGGATTCCGCTCGAGAAAACGATTCCTCGCTGGCCAACTCATCGGTGCCGATAGCAATGTAGCAGTGACTTCCTCAAGCGTCTACCAAGCCCCTGTTCTGCCTCGCGTTCTCGCGAATCTTGAGTTGCTCGTATAGTAAGAAATTGACCGACTCGAATGTGGGCGCAAGGTCTCGGCGCAAGGAACCAAGGCCGCGGGTTTACGCGCGCATCGGCACGTGGTTGGCGTGCCCGGTGTACTCCGCCAGGTAACTCGACGGGTTGATCCCTGAAAACGCCCGGAAATCATGATTGAAATGTGCCTGGTCGAAATAGCCGCAGGTCAGAGCAACGTCAGGCCAATCCACCACGCCCCCAGCCGAGATCATCCGCAGCACCTTCTGAAATCTTCGAACCCGGCAGAACAATTTCGGCGTCAGACCGACTTCCTTGCGGAACACATCGATGAAGCGTCGTGCGCTCAAACCGACCCGATCGGTCACCGCCGCAATTTTCTGGGTTTCCGGTGTGCCGTGAAATTCGTTCAGCGCAAACGCCACGGCGGGATGTCGCTCCGGCACTCCATGTGTGGCGGCCAGCAACGTTCCCTCCAGCACCCGCGCTTTGGCCTCGGGCGTCCGTGCCTCCAGCAGGCGTTCGCGCACTCGCCCCGCTGCCGCTCGTCCCCAAAACTGGTCCAGCCCTGCGTGCGCATTATGTAATTCGCCGAACGGCAGCTTCAAAAAAGGATACGCCCCGCCCGGTTTAAAATGCACTCCCGCCACCCTGGTTTCGGTGGAGGTATCGATCGCAAACGACTGCGAGTGCGGGCCGCACACCACATCGCCGCGAAAAATCTCGCACCGCTCCAAATTCTCTCCGCTGTAAACGGGGAAGCGTTCCTCGTGAAGACTGAAAACCAATTCTACCGATCCATCCGGCAAGAGCCTTTCTTTCGGGTGCGGAGTCGAATCACTGTCCATCACCCAGATCACGTCTACAAATCGATCCAGGGGAGGCGCAGGTTTGTAACGATAAGACACCATAAGGGGAGTCTCCTCCTTCCGCCCGCGGGCCGAAATGCCGGACCGCCACTGGATACTACGCAAAGCCCGCCGCCGGCATTTCACGATGTGCCACAGAGCGCTTCGACTCGGCCATCCCTGCCCGACGGTCGTGCAGGCCGTAAGATCACTGCCCAACTTGTAGGAGCGTACGACTCCGGCGCCCGGTCCCGGCAAGATCTAAACCACGCAACAACAGGCAGCAGTACCGAAACAACACGCCGCAATATAAACCGCCTCCTGCGCTCAACCTGTGCTAGACTGTCTTTGCGCTTAATACCGCGGTTGTGTAGTGCGGCTGCTCTTAGGATCAGTAACTCAGTACCGAGAATACCCGCCTTCAGTTTCCTCCGTTCGTCTTAGGTGACACCCAATAAGACTGGCACTGAATTCTGCCGAGTCGCACCGCTTGTCGTGTGCGCGCCGCCAACCTTCAGCCAGCAAGAAAGCAACACCGAATGCAAAGTTTTTCAGAATCAACGATTTCCGCTTACACCAAGGAGCGCCTGTCGTTTGCGAAGTTCACGACACCCACTCCAGTGCAAGCCGCCGCGATCCCGCAAGCTCTAGAAGGCAAAGACGTTCTAGCCACAGCGCAAACCGGAACCGGCAAGACCCTGGCGTTTCTGATCCCCGTAATGGAGCGATTGCTGCAGGGCAACACCCCCGGGATCTCCGCGCTCATCCTCGTACCAACGCGCGAGCTAGCGATGCAGGTCGTCGAGGTTTACAACATACTCCGTGGCCGCCAGCTGCAACCAGCAGCCTGCGTTGTAGGCGGCCTCTCCGAAGGTGCCCAACTCAGCGCCATCCGCAAAGGCGCCCGCCTCATCGTAGCCACCCCCGGCCGCCTCGAGGATTTCCTCGATCGCCGCCTGTTTAACTTCAAGGATCTCCGTATCCTCGTTCTCGACGAAGCCGACCGCATGCTCGACATGGGTTTTCTCCCAGCCATTCGCCGCATCGCCGCGATTCTTCCGAAAGAACGACAAACCATGTGCTTCTCGGCGACGCTGGAAGCCTCGGTGGTCCATCTTGTAAAAGATTACATGCGCAACCCGGTACGTCTCGCGTTCGGATCCGTTCTAAAGCCCTCCGAGAATGTCCGTATGCAAGCTTTCGAGGTCAGCGCCGACCGCAAGCAGCAAACTCTGAATCGCCTGCTGGCCAAAGAAACCGGTCGCTGCCTGGTCTTCGCCCGCACCAAGCGGGCCACCGACCGCATCGCCAAGAATCTCAATCGCGACGGCTTTTGCGCCGCCATGATTCACGGCGACCGCTCGCAATCCCAGCGCAACTCCGCCCTGGCTGGATTCCAGCAAGGCCGCTACCGCGTTCTCGTCGCCACCGACATTGCCTCCCGCGGCATTCACGTCCAGGACATCGCGCACGTCATCAATTTTGACCTGCCCGAAATAGCCGAAAATTTCATCCACCGCGTAGGGCGCACCGGCCGCGCCGGAAGACACGGCGTAGCCTCCACCCTCTTCGCCCGCGAACAGCGTTCCGAGTTGTTTCAACTAGAGCGCACCTTGGGCATCAAGATGGAGCGCTTCAGCGCCGAAGACGGCGCCTCCGTACCAGCCGCGGAGCAAACCGGGCGCCTCCGTGAATTCCCAAACCATCAGCGCCACGCGCCGCACAGCAGCGCAGCGAACGGCCATGGGTATACAAATCACCGTCAGTCCTCGAACCGCCGCGATTTCCAAAGTCACGACGCAGCGAACGGCGTAGCCGTCGCCGCCAAAACCAAAATGTTTCGACTCCCCGGCGAAGTCTTCCAAGCCGAGGCCGACTAAGCGATTCCGATCCCCGCCGGGGCGCAGCGTACAGCTGCGCCTTATTTCTAACTCACGCGATCGCCACCGACCAGGACAAGCGACAGATCGCGCGAGCCCGTCGGATCGAAATGCACATCGTCATACGCGTTTCCTCCAGAGCGCCGTTCCAGCCGCAGCGTCTTGAGAGTCCTTGGATTCGGAACTTCTGGCAGGACGCCGTTCACTCGCACGCCCCATTCGAAAATCTTGTCTTTTCGTTCAACACGACGCTGATCGGAGGAGTACTGAGGGCGGCCGCTCCCCGGTGACAATCGTTCCTCTTTTATGAACAATCCGATCCAAACTTGTTCCCCAAGCAAAATCCCATATACTTTGAGGTCTACCCTAGAGGCACGATCACTTTGGAACCCATTTCTCACTTCTTCTACTCCGACCGCCTGAAGCTCCAATTCTGGGACTACGGCCAGGACCACAAGCCCTCGATCGTTCTGGTCCACGGCGCCCTGGACCACGCCCGCAACTGGGACTGGGTAGCGCAATCGCTCTGCCACCACTACCACGTTTACGCACTCGACCTCCGCGGCCATGGCAACAGCGCCTGGGCCCACGGCGCGGCCTACACCGTTGCCGAACACGTTCTGGACCTCTCCGCCTTGCTCGACATAATCAACGACTTCCCCCTCCGCCTCATCGGCCACTCGCTAGGCGGCGGCATCGTTCTCCACTACGCCGGTATCTATCCACAACGCGTTCACAAAGCCGTCTCCATCGAAGGCCTCGGTTTCCCTCAAGAGCACCGCATCCACGGCCCAGCCTCCGGCCGGGTCCGCCAATGGATCGAAAGCATCCGCAACCTCGAGAAGCGCCACCCCAAGAGTTATCCCAGCCTCGACGCCGCCATGGCCCGCATGCGCGAAGTAAATCCGCGCCTATCCGACCAAGTGGCCCGCCACCTGACCCTCCACGGCACCAATTGGGAATCCGACGGGTCCCTGCTCTGGAAATTCGACAATTTCGCTCGCGTTTTTCCACCTTATGGCCACAACATCGAGAACGCAGTGGAAATCCTCGGGCAGATCACCAGCCCGACCCTGTTCTTCTGGGGCCTTGAAAGCTTCCTCCCCGTCCCTGAAACCGACCCCCGCTTCCAATCCATCCCCAATCGTCGGCTCATCACCGTCCCCGGCGCAGGCCACTGGGTCCACCACGACCAACTCCCCCTCTTCCTTCGCGAAACCTCCGCCTTCCTGGCGGGTTAAGGCTCCTGCAGCTGCCTGGTCTCAGACGATCCGGCACGGATCGCTCTTCAGGCCGAATAAAAGGACTCGTAGAATCGCGGCCTGGAACGAATCACGCTCCAAAAGGGAATCAACTCAAGTGCGTCCATCAAATTCCAGAGTGTGCAGGAACGGCAGACCAGGGACGTCCATCACCATGATTCCAGCCCGGCGCATCCTGCCAGCAGCCTTCCTCGTATTTGCGATCGTGCCTGCGCCAGCCGACGCGCAGCCGGCGGCCCAGCAAGCGCGGTCGCAGCCATCCCCAACCCAACAAGCCCCGCAGTCATCGCCTCAGCCAAAAATTGCGGTGGAAGTGAAAACCGTCAGCGTCCTGGCCACCGTCCGCGATAAACATGGCAAAACCGTCTCCACGCTCTCCAAAGACGACTTCACCCTAACCGAAGACGGCCACCCGCAACCCATCGACTACTTCGCGCGCGAAAGCGACCTGCCGTTGCGTCTCGGCCTCCTGGTCGACACCAGCCTGAGCCAGCGACGCGTGCTCGAACAGGAGCGTAGCGCCAGCTACAGTTTCCTCGATCACCTGCTGCGCCCCGACAAAGACCAAGCCTTCGTAATCCACTTCGACAGGGAAGTAGAACTGTTGCAGGAGTTCACGCCCTCACGCCCCAAATTGCAGGCGGCCTTGCAGCTGCTACAAACCCCAGAACTCGACGGCGGCAGGGGAGGGGGAGGCCAAGGCTCAGGCGGTTACCCAGGTGGCGGCAACAGCGGAGGTGGTGGGCGAGGTCGGCGTGGAGGCGCAGGCACCCTGCTCTACGACGCCGTCTACCTGGCCGGCGACGAGATCATGAGCAAGCAACAGGGCCGCAAAGCTGTAATCATTCTTTCCGACGGCGTTGATCACGGCAGCAAAGAGAGCCTACCCACGGCGATCGAAATGGCCCAGCGCTCCGACACTGTCGTTTACTCGATTCTGTTCAAGGACGACGAAGGCTACGGCAACTCGATGGCTCGAATGGGAGGAATGGGCGGAGGCGGCCGCCGTGGGGGTCGGTTCCCGCAACAGGAACGGCCCGACGGCAAAAAAATCCTCCAGCAAATCTCAAAAGAAACCGGCGGGCGCTTGTTCGAAGTTTCGAAAAAGGAAACCATCGATAAAATCTACGCGGACATCGAAGAAGAATTACGCAACCAGTACAGCCTGGGATACGCGCCCGACAAAAACGCCGGCGCCGGTTACCACAAGATTCAACTCACCGTTAAACAGAAAGACCTGGTCGTCCAAGCTAGAGACGGCTACTACTCAGGTTCATAGCCACGAGAAATGCCCTTAGCAACACGCTTCAGAGGGCGGGGTTCACCGCGCTCCAATCCGTTCCTTCACCTGTTTGGACAAAATCTGCACCTGCTCTTTCGTAATCCGAAGTTGTCCGTCCAAGACAACAATCAGCCGCCCAGCCCCGCCATCCCGGAATGTTGCGCTCTCAATGGTCGCATACGCTTGCGCCGCCGGCGGAAGCGTCGCGCTCAAATTCGTCCCTTTCTGCACAGCCGACAAAATCGCGTTCCGGATTTTGTCCCGGATCATCGGACCCACGGTTCCGGATCGCAGCAATTCCCCCAACGAGCCGTCCGCCTCAATTGCCCCCACCTCAGGCACCAGCCGGAGTTCGGTGTTGTCCTGTTCGACGCCCGGCGTCAGCTTCACCGGAACGACCGCGTTGCCGCCGACCACTCTCTTGGCCTGCTGCTTCCCGAACGCTTTGAAGCACGCCCACCGTTCGTAGTGGAGTTGCACCGTCGCCAGGCTGGCGGGCTCGGCGGGCACCAGAGTGGCGTTCTGGATAGCGATGCGGTCCCCGCAGTGATCTTCCTTGTCCAGTTGCGAACTGAGCAGCCCAGTCATGTTTCGCTGCAGGTCCGCCAGGTCCGCACTCAGCTCCAGCTTAAATATGTCCAGATCGCGATCCTTCGAAACCATGGAAATCAGCGCTGACGCCGTGATCGTGACCGCCTGATCCTTGACCGTGAGTGGAATCTTGACGGGCGGAACGCGAAACGTAAGGTTCTGCGCCTGGGCGGAACTCGAAGCGATCCCGCCGATCAGAAACACAGCGAGAAAACCACATATTCGCCGCAGCTGGTTGCGTCTCATGGCCTTCATTCGATGCAAACGTAAGCTCAGTCTATCCGTGAGCCGAAAGGGAAGATCGGGACGCTATGCTACGGAAAAAACCGTTGTAGTGAGGACGCTTCAAGGTGCCTCTTCGCACAGGTCCGAGCCCCCAAGGCTGTTCCGCACGGTACGTTGTAGTCTCTATCTTGATGACGCTCCGGCCGCTTCGGTTGCCTAATTTTGAGCGATCGAGTTGCGGCCCCTGGGTGCCCTGCGTCAATCGACAGGCCGTCGGGTTCTGCTGCATCGCGCCCAAGACGGGCGGGAAATGACTGGCCGCTTGGTCTACACTGAGGGCGTGGAACAGAACCTTGGCGATTGACAATCCATTGGTCGCGCGCGCACCGGAAACCCGCGAGGTCGGTAGAAACTCGCCGGGCGTATTCCCGTGGATTCTGGGCATCTTGTCAGGCGCGGTTCTGACCGCGGTGTTGGCCGGCGCGGTAGTCTGGTTGTCAACCGGCCTCGGGCTATTTCATTTCATTTCCGGGTTGCGCGGCGGGCGTACCCAGATCAACGTCGATCAACCCACCGTCGTTCATCAAATCCAGCAACTGCAGCGCCTCGAAACCGTCAGCTACACAATGGACAAGATTATTTCCGGCGAGCACGCCCACGCATATCTGCCGAAATTCCTGGCCGGTGACCGCCTGTTACTGGTTGTACATGGAGAGGTGGTCGGCGGCATCAACCTAGCCGGTTTGCAACCCGGAGACGTTGTGCTCCGGGGCAGTGAAGTATCGCTTCGCCTGCCCGCTGCGGAAGTCTTCAGCACCCGCCTCGACAACGCCAGGACCAAGGTCTATTCCCGCGACACGGGCCTGTTCTCCTCCCCGGATCCCGACCTCGAAAGCGAAGTGCGCGCCGAAGCCGAGCGCCAACTCCAGCAATCCGCCTTGCAGGACGGCATTCTAAAGACCGCCGCCGACAATGCCCGCAGCACCATCATCGGTATGCTCCAAGGATTCGGCTTCCGCGAAATCGAGATCCACTAGCAACCTATAGCGCAGGGCGGAGTCCCCGGGAGCGCTGTCTGCTCTGAGGCTCGGCCAAGGGCTGTTTGCCGGCGGTATGCCCCGGCGCTTTTGCAAGTGCCTCGATCTGCGGAAGAACAGAACGACCGAGAGTGAACAAGCAGTTATCCAAGTCCGATGAATTTTCTCTTGGCGTTGCCTGCATCTTGCCAAATCTAAATGAAATCCGACCGCTTTCGGCGTAGCATGCCGCCATGACAAATTCTGGTCGTTCTTCTTCCCGTTCTTCAGGTCTTTCGCGTCGCTCATTTCTGGCCATGTCGGCCGTGTTGCCGTGGGCTCTGGGCAGTCCCGCAGCTCCGCCCATTCCCGTGGGTCTCGAACTCTATTCCGTGCGCGAGGCGCTGAAGAAGGATCTCCATGGCACCCTGAGGTCTGTCGCGCAAATGGGCTATCAGTGCGTCGAATTCTATGCGCCCTATTTCGATTGGACCGAAGGGCAGACCAAGGACGTGCGAAAGCTCCTCGACGATCTCGGCATGCGTTGCTATTCGACCCACAACAATGCCGACTACCTGAGCCGAGACAACATCCCCCGCGCGCGAGAGAAGAACCTGATCCTGGGCTGCAAGTACCTGGTGATTGCTTCCACGCAGCCCACGTCCGGCATAGAAGGCTGGAAAACCTTCGCGGGTGCGCTCAACTCCGCCGCAGAACAGCTGGAACCCTCTGGGCTGAAAGCCGGCTATCACAACCACAAGATCGAATGGATTCCTATTGACGGCGTGCGCCCGATGGATGTGCTCGCCAAGAATACCAAGCCGACGATCATGCTGCAGCTCGACGTGGGTACCTGCCTTGAAGGGGGCTCCGACCCCGTCGCATGGATCAAAGCGAATCCAGGTCGCATCCGTTCGCTGCACTGCAAAGACTGGTCGCCGGACCCAGCCAAGGGCTACACCGTGCTGTTCGGCGAAGGCGCCGCCGACTGGAAAGCGATCTTCGAGGCCGCGGAACACGGTGGCGGGGTCGAATACTACCTGATCGAACAGGAAGGCAGCCGCTTGCCCGAACTCGACACTGCGCGCAAGTGTCTGGAAGCGTTTAGGTCCACGCGCGCCTGAAGGCACAGGTCAGTCGCAGGAGTTCGGGAGCGAGAGCCCCTATTGGTCCGGACTTCGCTTGCCACGGTTTCGACCTCGGATTTTGCTTTCCAATTGCCAAGATACGTACTGATTCCTGCCTTCCGGAGGAAAGAGCGCCGCGCAACCAACAATTTAGGGTCACACGGCGCTCGGGGATATAGGCGAGTGGGTTGTAGGTTCGCTGAGGAGTTTACGGCTGGCGGGAACCTTGCCGCGAAACGCCGCGACGGCCACTAACGAAGTCGCCGCGTTGCGCAGGAATCCTTTCAAGACTTGCTCGCTGGTTCATGTCAACAAGCCAACTCGACGCTCCCGCCCACAATGGGCATGTGTTGACGTGCAATTCCTAACCTATCGATCGAGCGCTGTTGTCGATTGCACTGATCGTGCCAAACTCGAAGGCAGCAAGGCCCGCGTTTTGTGTCGTTTGGAGAAACGGGCAAAGGCCTTCTGCGTCAACTTGGGAAAGTTGTCCCTGTGCGGAACAAATCTTCGGGCGCACATTTTTCACACCGCGAATTCAAGTGCACAACCGAAGCTGCCGGCGAAGCGAAAGCGGCGAAGCACAGGCTCAAATGAGCCAGCACAGTGAAGTGAAGCAAGCCAACAAACCGGCCGAAACTGTCAGCGTGCCCCTCGGAGCGAGAATCTCGACGGTTTTGGTGTGCGCGTGTGCCACATTTCACTACTGGCAACGCGGCTGCCACCTCCCAGCCTCCCTGGGCAGAACGCCGCTTCGCTTGCTTACCGCCAGCTAAGCGCTTACCCATCAGCGTCCTGGCGAGGACTCTCTACCCTCGCTGCCGGGCTATCCCGGTAATCTCCCCGCACGTCAAATGGTCGCTTCACGTCCCGATTCCAAGCCATTTCGAACCACTGTTCCGTTTCAACGCGGACCTCTCCGCTGCTGAGCAGTCCGTGCGGACTCGTTTAGCAGGCAGTGCAGGGTATCGTGCAGAACTAGCCGCAGCGCTCCATGCGCGTGCCGACGGGGTGCAATCGGAACTGACGCTGGCCCTGCGGAGTTACAGCCAGAAGCTCGGCTTCGTAGGGAACCGGATGGGGCCGGTCGGCGCTGAGCGAGTGCAGCAGCCGCAGGAAGACCACCGCTCCGTCGGGCACCGCACTGGTCAAGGCGACGCACTTGCCGGATTCTTCGCTCCATTCGAGTTCGGATTTTTCTACGAAGAACGCCTGGTTGCTATCCCAGCCGGATACTTCCACGCGGTACAGACATGCAATCGGAAAGCGGGCAGACAGCATCATGACCTCCGGGAGGTAGTTGCAGTTGGAAGGCCAACGCCTTTTCCGCTAATCCACTGAAAACAGGGTATGTAGTCGAATGTGACGGCAGAACTGTGCGCGGAAGAAACAAAGGGGCGGTCGCTGTGCGGAACTGAACCAGTTTTGCGCGTCCGCCGTTTGCTGGTCGTGAGGTGCAGGGCCTTGCGGAAGTGGCGGTTCGCCTAAAAACGGCTGCGCAGCAAGAGGTTGGTCGCGAAACTTTCCACCGGGCCATAGAAATAACGGAAGGCCAGCAATCCCACCAGGAGGCCTAGCCGCGCGTAGCTGCTTCCGCGGAGCCAATCAAGGTAGCGCTGCGCGGTACCCTCCTTCATGAGCAACATAATCGCGGTGCTCCCGTCCAGCGGTGGCACCGGCAAGAGGTTAAATGTACCCAGCAGAAGGTTCAGCGAAAACATCACAAATAACGTGACGATCGCAAAGTCCGGCTCTCCGGAACTCCAGTGCAGCCAACCCATCGCGCTTCCCAAACGCAGCCCAGCCGCGGCGATGAGCATCAGCGTGAAGTTTGCCGCCGGACCAGCAAGGGCCATCAGAGCCGCCCTTTTCGGATGCTGTCGCTCCCACAGCGGATCAAAGGGCGCGCTGGCCCACCCGATCATCCCGCGCGTGAATAGAAATGCCAGAATCGGAATCACGACCATACCCCAAGGCTCGCGACGGATGTGCGGCACCGGATTGAGCGTCACCTGTCCGGCCAGCGCTGCGGTGCTGTCGCCTCCCAGTTTAGCGACGAACGCGTGGGCCGCTTCGTGGCAGGTGGTCGAAAAAAGAAAAACGACGTAGGAAATGAAACCGTAAACGAGAAGTTGGGGTGTGAGATCGGGCATCGACGTAAGAGCGTAGGGTCTCGCGCGATTATTTGCAAGCCGCCAGGCCATGCGTGGAATTCGACCAAATCGTAGAGGAACGGGAGTGCTTGGAAAATTCGGCGACATCTCGAACGGAATAGGCGGTGTGCGGAAAGTACGAAAGGTGTTTTCTTCCGGTCAAGAGTCTCCGCGTGAATTAGACTATAGCCCTCAGCGGCGAAGGTCCCTTTTTAATTTGCCCTCGGCAACGGCACCGCTGCCGCCGTGACTAACGGAAATCCATCATCGCCTGGTCAAGCAGGGCCTTCTCGGCGGGGGTGAGGGGACGAGAGGCGCCTTTGGCGAGGTCGCCCAGCGCAAGGGGACCAACCGCAACACGCACGAGGCGCAGGACGTCCACTCCCAAGGCGTCCAGCATCCGCCGGATGTGCCGGTTCTTGCCCTCGTCCAGTACGATTTCGAGCCAGGAATTTTTCTCGCCCGAACGCAGCCGCTTCGCGCTCTTGACGCGCAGCATTGTGCCGTCGCTTTCGATTCCGTTTTGCAGGGAGGCAACCAGCCAGTCGTCGACGAGTCGGGCGATTTGTACGTGGTAGGTCTTGGCCAAGTGCGTATTCGGCGCAATCACGCGCGCCGCCCACTCCGAATCATTCGTCAGCAGCAGCAAGCCCTCGCTGGCTTTATCGAGTCTTCCGACCGGCGCGATCCATCTGGCGTCATGTTCCCACATTGCGTTTTTCTCCAGGCCTTGTGCGAGGCCGTTGCTTGGGAGCGAAGCCGGCGGCAGGAAGTCATAGACGGTCTGGCGGCCATTTTCGTCCGAGGCGGTGGTCACGGCGCCACGCGGCTTATTGAGCATCAGGTAGACCCTGGGCGCGGTAACGCTCGCGCGCCCGTCGACTTCGATGCGATCGAAGCCGAAATGCACCGGAGTCTCCGGATTGCGTTTGACGGCACCATTCAGCCGCACGCGTCCCGCCTGGATCATTTCGGCGGCCTGGGATCGTGAACAGATGCCCATTTTGGACAGCGCGCGAGCGAGGCCAATTTTTCGGCGGTGGTCGAGGCCTGCACGATGCGCAGTTTTTCGCGAAAACTCTTTCCTTCGCACGCGGCGATTATATGTCCAGACAGGCGCGTCGACACATCAGGTTCAGTAGAATTTTGCCGAACATACGTTACGAGGCGGGAGAAAGATAGCGATGGGGAAGGAATACGCTAGACGCCGCTGCAGGTCACGCTTTGCTGTGGCGCTATGACGCGAAACATAATTTCAGGGTTAGCATTAGCCGAGTTTCGTCAGAAGAAGGAGAAGCGTCGTGTCCCAGCCCTACCGCCTCATTTTTGAAGCGTACCACGCCGCTTCTCCTCCCCCAACTTTGCGAACTGAAGTCCGCGCGAGGATCGTCGCAGATACTGCAGGCCATCTCCATACCCTGAATCTTGTAATTGGCAGGGGAAATTTTCGGGTGGCGGCGACATGGCGGGGCCGCGGGAAGCTGGACTACCAAAGGGGCGATGGTGTTTCTAGCGAAGCAGCCACAGAGCTCTTCTGCCGGTGAAAAATGCCGTTCAGCATGTCGGCGTAGTACTCGGTCAGCACGTTGTACCCGCTGTTGTATCCGAGGTTGACGCCCCAGTTGAGGAATACGCGTGCGGCGCTGCGATCTTGCGCGGGGTAATAACTGCTGGAAATGCTGCAGGAGACCAGTTGCCCGAGGGTCTGCGACCTGTTAAAGCCGTTCGTGCCGTCATCGCGCCGGGTGATGAACGTCCGGCTCACGGCATACCAGATGCGCGAAACAGCCGAACCCGACCCTTGCCGGAAATAACGCGGATCTTCGTGCCAGACCGACGGGAAGAAGCCATAGTTCAGCATGCTGCTGGTGGTCTGATCGGCCTGGGCTGCCGCCAAGCGCTCACCGTACGCGCCCCAGCCACGTCCGTAGTGCGGCTGGCCGTTGCTGACCTGCTGGATCGCCGACTGAAACGCATCGCCGACGTACGCGCTGAAATCGAAGGAATTATGAACCGCCAGGATATATTTCTGCCGGACGGTCAACGGCCGTTGGTTCGCTGCTGTATTGTTCGCACTCTCAAAATCGGGAATCATTCCAAACATGCGCTTGGGAGGATCGTTGCTCAAGATCGGACCGGCGCTGGCGGGTGTTGCGACCACCGATAATCTGTTTGCGCCTATATCGGGTGAGGCAGATCCGCAGGGTGCGCTTGCGGTTGTCACCGACCGAGAGCTTTCGGACGGTTGCGAAACTTGATTCGGACAGGAAAGCGGCGCAGCGGCCGAGGTCACTTCGGTAAGGGGATTCGCGGCCGGTGCGGTGTCTTGCGTGGATTGAGCGGAAGCAGGGTTCGCGTAGAACGCCAGCAGCAGCAACCAGAGCGTGCCCGCGGCGTTGGTCGTGGCTACAACTTTGGACAATGCGTTCTCCAGCAGTGTTACCGGATGGAAGCATTGTTGGCTTTTGGGCTCCGCGCGGCGATGGTACGAATCGCCTACTGCAGGGCGTTGGTAACCTGGCCGGACGAGCAGCCAGAGTTCAGTGGCCTGCGCGCATACCTGATAACAAGGCTGGCGGAAATTTACGGTGAGAATTCCGTATAGGCAACGCGTGAAGGGTGCGGAAATGAATGCCCCCGAAGGACTGCCCAATGCCGAGGCCGGCAAAGGTGCGAGCCGCACTTTGTCGTTCGTGAACCAGCGCGCTCTGCGAGAGGGTTCTTCCCAACAGCGAAAGACCAGAATGGAGAACAAGACCAGGATCAGAGACGACAGCAGTTCGCCGAGAAGATCGCGGCATGATCCAGTCGCCGCCCCTTTCACTGGCGTTCCGAAGATGGAGAGGGGCGACCAGCACCGCCGAGCTCCAAAACGTGGCGCGCTCGCTTCTACGGACACTTACGGCGATGAGGGGCGATTGCGGTGCCCAAAAAGGGTATGAGGTCCCCCATAGAGGAATTCACGCGCAATATTGATGCCCGCAAAGGCCAGCAGCGTGTAGTTGCCCATGCGCAGCCCATCCCGGGCGCCATAGCGGTTTGGGTACCACCCATAGACCGCAGCCATAGTGCCCACATAAGGAGCAATGATCGCGGGCAGCGACAAACGACGACGGCCATCGTCGCCATGGCGGGCCGTCACCGTCGAGAGCAGGGAATGATTCAACCGTCGAAATGCGCCGGTGCACTCACAGCGGTAATACAAGGTGTCTTCCTGGAAGGCTTCGGCAAGCGCGTAACGCGTCGTGGTGGTGATCAGTGCGATGCCGAAGTCGGAGCCCGCGCGCTCCCCGTAGGCTTCCGCACCTTGCCCCCATTCGGGAGGCGCTTTGTCCGCTTGATCGACGGCGCCCAAGATCGCGCCGCCAGCTATCGGGTAGGGACCGAAGGCGTCGTAAAAGTAGTGACGAAGCTTCACTTTTTCGGTTGGGCGCTTGTACGTGAAGTCGATTCTGGGGATAGGCGCGCTGACGGGCGCCGAGACCGAGTTGCTGGAGGAAGCGGGAACGTCGGGGGAAGATTGCGAGCGTCCCACGGGCGATAGCGCTCCTGGACTTATGGCGGCAATCAACAAAGCAAGAATCCGCAATCGCTTCATGGGTAGTCCCTTACTTGCATTCCATCTTGCGCCCGGGAGTAGATGGCAACCTGCTCGAGCAGGGCTGAAACTGTTGCGCTAGTGATATCACACGAAGGCACCCACTATCTGTCTTTAAAGACACACGTTTTCGAGGCCTGGGCTATTCGGGTTTAGCTTCCTTTTCGCTCTTGGATCGTGGGAGCCACCGCGTTGGTCGAGGGGAATGTTCTTGCTTACTGCGGACATTCGTCGGTCGAGAGCGGTGCGGACAATTGTGAGCGGCCTGAGACATAGGTAACACATCGTACCGGACACATGGGTAACACTTTGAACTGAACCCCAAAAGTGAGACAGGGAGGCTGGCGAGAAGTGGGTGACAGTTATCGGCCATAATGGGGAAGGCCGATGAAGAAGAAAACGAGGGGCGACAGCTACAGCATGGATTTCAAGCAGGAAGCGGTACGTCGGATGGCGGAGGCCGATACCATCGTGGGGCTGGCCAAGGAGCTGGGGATTTCGCGGAAGCAGCTCTACCACTGGCGCGACAGACTTCAGGGAGAAGGCAGGGCGGGGCTAAAGCGACGGAGAGGCCGGC
>Ga0181522_10000252_pt1 | contig 42235 bp, 35 predicted proteins | sample PEATcosm2014_Bin_27_FD_121103 | JGI IMG/M metagenome (GOLD analysis project Ga0181522, IMG submission 121103) | Peatland microbial communities from MTU Mesocosm Facility, Houghton, MI, USA - PEATcosm2014_Bin05_10_metaG | ecosystem: Environmental > Terrestrial > Soil > Wetlands > Peat | place...
AATTATCGGGAAAAGAGAAAGCAGATTATCGGCGGCGAAACAAAGGCGAAACGAACCGTAAGACCGGCTGGTTTCTACTCATATGCCAGGGCATCGATCGGATCCTTCTGTGCGGCTTTGTAGGCCGGATACAGCGCCCCCGCAATTGCCCCCGCACTTCCAATTACCGCCGAGCGGACGATCCAACCACCGTCCACCACCACCTGGAGCAGCGGAAATTTATGGGCGAGAGCGGCCCTCGCAGCCAAACTCACGACGATGCCGAGTGCGATCCCGGCGACCGCAAGAAGTGCGGTCTCCCGCAGGACCACGTTGACGATGTAAAGCTTGGACGCACCCATTGACTTCAGGATGCCAATTTCGCGCGTTCTCTCCATCACCGTCGTGTACATGGTCTGAAAAATTGCCAAAAATCCGACGAACACCGAAATCCCGACGACGACATCGATAAAGGTGGAAAGCATGGGAATGTTACCGGTGGTCATAGCAGCCAGGTAGGAAGCCATCGAGTTCACCATGTATCGCTCCATCCCTGGAACATGTTTTACCTCGTCGACAACCGTATCGGCGTTTGCCGGGTTGTCGAGTTTCAGATAGAAAATGGTGGCTTTATCCTTCGCTCCGATAAGATCTTGCAGCGTGGAAATCGGAACAAATTTGCGCGCGCCCTTGCCGCGTTCGACGATCCCGCAGACGCGGAACTTATTGTTTAGAATCTCGATCGAATCTCCAACCTTCGCATGCTTGGACCTGGCAAAGAGATCGTCGACCAGCACCTCGTAAGGGCCTTGAAATGGTCCGCCCCCCAAGTAATGAAATCCCTCCGAGAGGCTCTCGTAGCTCGGTAAATCGATCCCCGCGATGATCTCGAGCGTACCGGCCGAACTGACCTGGGTGACGACGGGCGCCACTTTCTCGACGTGGGGCAATTTTCCGAGCACGTCGCCAATTCTGATCGGCATGGGCGCGCCCGTCAGCCCTGCGATAAATGACGAACCCGGCGGCAACACGATCACGTCCGCCCCGATGCCTGCATTGCGCGTACGTTGATCGTGCAGCATTCCGAGCGAGAGTCCGACGATCAGCAGGATGAGCGTAACCTCAAGAGCCACCGCCACAATACTGATGAGCGAGCGCAGGGGACGATGCAGCAGGTTCCCGACGATCATGCGATTCATCATGATTTTTCGAAACTATTTGCTGTGATTATCCGATGCCTTCGTCATACTTGCATTCGGTTGATCGAGATGCACGACCTCAGCCCCGGGCGGTTGTTCCAACGCAAACTGATCATCGGTCAGCGTTTTATTGATCTCCAGTTTGACCATATTCAGGGTGATGTCGTAATCCTCCCGTGGCCGCTCGATGCCAATCGTACTCGGGAACGACGTTCCTTCGAAGTCCTTGTAGTTCTGATAGTGAGCGTCAGTCACAACATTTCCCCGCAGGTCATAGATTCTCTGCCGATAGGGGAGGAGGTCGATTCGGCTGAAATCGATCTTGCGAGACAAGTAGGCGCCCTGAGGTCCTTTACGGATAACCAGCAGGCTGTAATTCGGCTGCTCAACCCTATGCCGCCTGGAGTCGAGGACAGTTTCATAGCCATTGTCGAGTACGGCGAGGTCCTGACCTATTTCGGGCAAGAGCAAGGCGTCGTAAATATACTGCGGCCTCAAGTTTTCCAGCCGTTTCTCGGGCCGGTAATTCTCCTCATTATTCGAGCCCAGGAAAAACTCATTCTTCGCCGGGATCCAAACCTTGAAGTCCTGCCCGTTGCTCACCATATCGAAGGCCGTATTCCGCACCACCGGCATCAGGCCTTTCATCCGGAGCATGGCCGGCTTGCGGGCCAGCACGTATCCACGAATTTCCTTGTAATCGGTGATGCGACCGTTCTTGACGTCGCCGGCGGAGGCGTCTATGTCGACTGTGGCCTGAATGGACCGAATCGTAACGGACTGATTATTAACGTAATCGATAAGTTGTTGCTGGGTTGCGGTCTTGAGGGGGCGGTCGGAGAACTGCCGGTCCGAAGGACGGGTTCGGAAGAGACATCCAGCCAAGGGAAATGTGGCTGCCGACAGAGTTAACAACAAAAACAGGCGCGGATGAGGGCGATACATTCCTATGTCGATACCTGAAAAAACCTACCAGCCATGGTGATCTGATTAGTATAAGACAGCAAAGGGTTCATTGCTTCAGGCGGTATTCCGAATCCGAACGCAATTTTATCCCTACCGGTCGACCGGTTCTTGCAGAGCTGCGACCGATTAGGATTGGCTTGCTGCGCGCTATCATCTTCCCATGCCCGACGTTGAATGGGTCCGCAAACTCTGTCTCGCCTTTCCTGATGCGGCCGAAGATATGCCGTGGGGCGATGATCTGTGTTTCAAAGTCCGCGGCAAAATCTTCACTGGCCTGATTCTTTCTGACGGCCGTTTCCCGCGCATCACTGTCAAATGTGCGCCCGAAGCGTTCGAGGAGTTGCTGGAGATCGAGGGCATCTCCCCAGCCCGATACGTCGGACGGTACAAATGGGTGACCCTCGCTCACTCCAACGTTCTGGCAGCCGACCAATTGGAACGCCTTATTCGCCAGTCGTACGAGCTGGTTGAGGCGAAAGCGCCGAAACCCGGCGGACAGTCCACAAAACTGAAGCCTCGATCTCTGAGGCGGCGATCCAAGGGGCGAACAAGAACCAAGGGGTGAACAAAGAGATCCTGAGGAAGCTTTTCGGGTTGCCTCGCGTCGCCTCGCGTCGCGGACGTGAGGCGGTTTGACGACCCGCAAGCGCGTAAGCTAGCCTCGTACTTCGTCCGATCCATGCGCATCCAACGCCATCTTCTGCTCGTGAGCAGCGTGTGCGTCGTTCTCGCGGCAACCATCTCGGCAGCGCCCCTACGGCCCACCCACGCTTCCCATGCCATTGTGACGAGCGTTCACGAACTGGCCTCTCGCGCCGGGATTGAAATGCTCCATGCCGGCGGCAATGCGGTGGATGCCGCCGTTGCGACCGGATTCGCGCTCGCGGTCGTCCATCCGCAAGCCGGAAATCTTGGCGGCGGCGGCTTCATGCTTTTTCGCAATGCGGACGGCAAGACCCGGTTCATCGACTTCCGGGAAAAGGCGCCCGCGGCAGCCACTGAGACCATGTATCTGGATGCTCAGGGCAATGTCATCCCGGGATCGAGCCATGAGTCGAGCGTCGTTGGATACAAGGCTGTCGCCGTTCCCGGTTCCGTGGCAGGACTCGTTTATGCGGAAAGGCAGTACGGCAAGTTGTCGGTCGAAGAAGCGATAGCTCCGGCCATCAAGCTTGCTCGCGACGGCTTCCCGCTCGCCTACGAAGATGTGCAGGATCTCAGGAGAGACGAGCACCTCGCCGAGTTTCCCGAGACCAAGCGCATTTTCCTGCGCGACGGAAACTATTACCAGCCGGGCGACCTGTTCAAGCAACCCGAACTCGCCCGAACGCTCGAACGTATCGCCCGGGATCCCGACGCGTTCTACCACGGTGCTATGGCCCGCGAACTGGCCGCGGCCATCCACAAAGGCGGAGGCCTGGTTACCGCCGAAGATCTCGCCGCTTACGAGGTCAAGGAGCGCGAGCCGATTCACGGCACCTATCGCGGCTACGACATCATCAGCGCTCCTCCGCCATCCTCGGGGGGAGTGGCGCTCGTCGAAATTCTCAACATCCTGGAAGGTTTCGATCTAGCCAAACTCGGCAACCGATCGGGAGACGCGATTCATCTCGAGACCGAAGCTTTTCGCCGAGCCTTCGACGATCGCGCCGAATTCATGGGCGATCCCGATTTCGCCAAGGTGCCCGTCGCCCAACTGATCGACAAAAGATACGCCGCGGCGTGGCGCGACTCGATCGATCCCAATCACGCGAGCCTGAGTCAGGATCTGAAGCGTCCGGCGATCTTTAACGAACTCGAACGGATCGCGGAGTCGGGCGGCGTATCCTTTCGCGAACCGGAAAACACCACCCACTATTCGGTCGTCGATGCCGAGGGCAACGCGGTTTCCGTAACCACCACCCTCAACGACTCTTTCGGCTCGCGCGCTACTGCCGCGGGTCTCGGTTTCCTGCTCAATGATGAGATGGACGACTTCACCTCCAAAGCGGGCGTCCCCAATGGTTACGGACTCATTCAGGGTCCCGCGAACGCCATTGGCCCGGGAAAGCGTCCGCTCTCCGCCATGACGCCGACCATCGTGCTCAAAGACGGCAAGCTCTTCCTCGTCCTCGGTTCGCCTGGCGGTCCTACCATCATCACCACCGTCGCCAACGTCCTCATTGGCGTTGTGGATTTCAATCTTGATATCCAGGAAGCGGTCAACGCGCCCAGGTTTCATCATCAGTGGCTCCCTGATCAGATTCTCGTCGAAGACCGGCTCTCTCCCGATACAATGAATATTCTCCGTGCGAAGGGACACAAGCTCGCGGTTCGACATTTCTGGGGAGACTCGGAATGCATCATGATTGAACCCAAAACTGGCGAGCGGCTCGGCGGCGCCGACGGACGGAACAACGGAAAGGCGGTAGGTTACTGATGCAGAGGGCGGTATCGACTTATGTTTATGTGAAGGAACGGCTTCATCCGGGCTTGCTGGATGAGCTGGTGAAGGCGGGGGCGCAGTCGATTGAAATCTTCGCCGCGCGCCAGCATTTCGACTATGCCAATCGCAAACAACACGTCCGCGAAATCGCGGACTGGTTCAAGTCCACGGGCATTCCGCTGAACTCCGTCCACGCGCCTTTGTACTCTGATTACGAATGGGGACGAGCCGGATCGCCGCCTGTCAACATAGCCTCGACCGATCGCGCCGGTCGTATCGATGCCATGGATGAAATCAAACGCGCGCTCGAAGTTGCCGAACAGATTCCGTTTCGCTTTCTCGTCCAACACATCGGCACTCCGAATGAGGCGTTCGATGAGAAGAAATTTGAAAATGCCATGACCTCGGTCGAGCATCTGCGCGCTTTCGCGAAGCCCCTCGGCGTGAGGGTGCTGGTAGAAAATATTCCCAACGAACTTTCTACGCCCGAGCGCCTGGTCGAGTTCATCCAAACCATGCATTTCGACGACATCGGCGTCTGCTTTGACTGCGGTCATGCTCACATGATGAGCGGCATTCCGGAGGGCTTCGGCATCCTGAAGAACCATATTTGTTCGACCCATGTGCACGACAACAAAAAAGACAAAGACTCGCACCTTTGGCCTGGCGACGGCTCCATCGACTGGAAACAGACCATGGAATTGCTTCGCACCGCTCCGCAAAAACCGCCTCTGCTGCTCGAAATCGACGGTGAAGGGAAGGAAAGCGCTGGCGAAGAAGTGAGCACAACCTTCCGCAAGCTGGAAGACTCGTAGCACCGCCACATCGCTCTAGCTCGCGCGACAACAATCATGAGCTAGGTTTTTTGGCGTCTCGCTGGTGAAAAAATCCCTATGTCCTCCCCCATCAGCACGATTGCAGAAATCGGCAATCACGAAGGCCAGTCCGTCACCATTCGCGGGTGGCTCTACAACCTCCGCGAAAGCGGCAAACTCCTTTTTCCCCAATTTCGCGATGGCTCTGGCGTTATCCAGGGAGTGGTCCCGAAGAACGCCGTTCGGCCCGAAGTCTTTGATGCCATCAAAGGACTGACTCAGGAATCAAGCCTTATCGTGGAAGGCAAAGTTCGCGCCGATAAGCGTGCTCCTGGCGGTTATGAACTGGATGTCTCGAATGTCCAGGTGCTGCAGCGTGTCTCCGAGGCCGACCCTTATCCCATTACTCCCAAGGAACACGGGGTCGACTTCCTGATGGAGCATCGGCATCTTTGGCTCCGTTCGCCTCGCCAGGCCGCCATTCTGCGGGTGCGCGCCGAAATCATTCGGGCGGCCCGCGATTTCTTTGACAGCAACGGATTCACGCTTACCGATCCGCCGATCCTCACTCCTGCCGCTTGTGAAGGAACCTCGACGCTTTTTCCAGTCGATTACTTTGAAGAGCAGGCTTACCTGACGCAGTCGGGACAGCTCTACCTGGAAGCCACAGCCATGGCGCTCGGCAAGGTCTATTCGTTCGGACCGACTTTCCGCGCGGAGAAGTCGAAGACTCGACGTCACCTTACCGAATTCTGGATGGTTGAACCTGAAGTCGCCTACGCGAACCTTGACGACCTGATGGAGCTTGCCGAAGGCTTGCTGACTTTCCTGGTGAAACGATGCCTCGAGCGCCGTCCGGCCGACCTTGCGGCCATGGGCCGCGACATTTCCAGGCTTGAGAAAATCGATGTGCCATTTCCGCGCATTACCTATGACGAAGCGGTTCAGAAACTGCAGGAAGGACACGCCGAAGGAAAGCTCGAGAATAAGTTCGAGTGGGGCGGAGACCTGGGTTCGCCTGACGAAACTTATCTTTCGTCACTCTACGAGCGACCTCTGATGATTCACCGTTACCCGGCCGTCGTGAAGGCCTTCTATATGGAGCCCGATCCCGAGCGTCCGGAACTTGCTCTTTGCGTTGACGTGCTCGCTCCTGAAGGCTACGGCGAAATTATCGGCGGTTCGCAGCGCATGGCTTCGCATGAGTTGTTGCTGCAGCGGATTCACGAGCACCATCTGCCCGAAGAAGCTTTCCGGTGGTATCTTGATCTCCGAAAGTACGGGAGCGTTCCGCATTCCGGTTTCGGCATGGGCATTGAGCGCGCTGTGGCCTGGATTTGCGGCCTGGAGCACGTGCGCGAGACGATTCCGTTTCCGCGCATGCTGCATCGCTTGTATCCGTAGATCGATTCACCAGATCGCCTCACCAGAGCGATTCGCCGACGAGGCGCAGGAAGCGCCGGAAAATATGTTCCAGTTCTCCAGGACGGATTGAGGTCTATGCCACTGCGAACCACGATGTTCAGCAGCGTTGCTCCACGCGAAATTCGAGTGATTGGCGTCCCTCTTGATCTTGGCCAATCGCGGCGCGGAGTTGATATGGGCCCTTCTGCCGTTCGCGTCGCTGGACTTGAAGCTCGGCTCGAAGGCGTCGGACACATTGTCGAAGATGCCGGAAACATTGCCGTCGCCATTCCGGAACAGAAAAAAGAAGGTGCGGCCAATTCCAAATACCTGAAGGAAATTACCGCGACTTGTGTCAAGAGCGCTGACATGGTTTTGAAGACGCTCGAAACGGGCAAAGTTCCGCTTATTCTTGGCGGCGATCATTCGGTTGCGGCGGGTACGGTTTCCGGCGTTGCCGAGTTCTATCGGCGCAGGAATCAGCGGATTGGGCTGATATGGCTCGACGCGCACACCGATATGAATACGCCCGATTCTTCGCCCAGCGGCAATGTGCACGGCATGCCGCTGGCCGCGATCATGGGACTGCCTCCCTTTGAGCTTGGCAAAATCTACGATTTTTCTCCCAAGGTGCGTCCGGAGAATTGCGTGCTCATCGGCGTTCGCGATGTCGATAATTTCGAGAAAGAAAATATTCGCAAGTCTGGAGTCGAAGTTTTCACCATGCGCGACATCGACGAACGCGGAATGCGGACCGTTATGGAAGAAGCGCTTCGCAAGGCTGGACACGGCACGGTCGGGTATCACGTTTCGCTCGACATGGATTGGATTGATCCGGAGGATGCGCCCGGAGTGGGCACGCCCGTTTCGGGAGGCGCCACTTACCGCGAAGCGCACCTGGCGATGGAGATTATTGCTGACCATGGACACATGCTCAGTTTCGAAATCGTGGAAGTGAACCCGGTCATTGATGAGCACAATCGGACGGCCGATTTGGCGGTCGAGCTGGCGCTTTCGGCGTTTGGGAAGAAGATACTTTGAGCCTCATCTTTGCCGTTCAATCTTGACCGCTTTTCAATTTAAAGACGTAGTACGGAAAAATTCAGGAGTGCGCGGTGAAGGGCCAGGCGTATCTGGAGTCTCGAAAGACACGTCTCGGCACCAAATCGAAGTCTGATTCGGATCACCGCACGTTTTACTGAACGTCCTACTGCACGTCCACAACTTTGCCGTTCAAGAACGTCACTTTGATGTCTTTGTAGACGTACAGCTGCTTGGCTCCGAGATTGACGATCTTGTCGGGCTGGCCGATGGCGGCTACCACCTGGTCGGGTGTTTGTCCCTTCTCGATTTGCTGAGGCGGCGGGGGGGCTTGTTGCGCTTGTCCTCCACCTGCCTGGTTGTTGCCTTGCTGGTTGTTGCCCGGTGGGTTGTTGCCGTTGCCGCCCTGTTGTCCGTTGCCCTGATCTCCGCCGGCGCTGTCGTCGAAGTTCAGAAGGCCGCTGATTGTGTCTTCTACCTCGGAGGGACTCGTATTGGGCAGCGCCCCTTTTGGAAATTGGAAGATGACTTCGGCTTTGTTGAAGGTTGTCGGACTGACGTTGTTACAGGAATCGCAGGCGATGAGGCCAAAGATGACCTGGTCTTTCGCCATGTTGACCATGATTCGGGAGGGATACACTTTTATACCCACCTGGTAGAACTGGGTGGATTGCTGCCTGCCCAATTTCCCCATGAGCCCGCCTCTGGCCCCCATCATCAATGCGCTCGGAGGGTGGACCGCTCCGTCCTGATACTTCGTAGCCACGGGTTGCTCGGAGTACGGGACGCTGAGGATTCCGCCTTTCTTTACGACGAGGATCGTGCCTTGCTCGATGACGGCGGGTCCACCCGAATCGGCGCCCATTTTTACCACGGTGTATTGCGCCTTCAGCTGGTCCTCAAGCGAAACCGGTGGAGGAGCTTGCGCAAGCAAACGCGGCGTGAGCGCGACGACGATGATAGCGAACCCCAGGACGGCCATTCCAATTTTCTGCCGCATTGCAACCTTCCTCCTGTAAATCAGATCCGGTCGGCGTGGGACGGACCATTCCCGTGACTGGTCGTTCCCGATCCATTTCCGCTCTCTTCCGTCCCAGCGCTTATCCAGTTTAACTTTACTGCGATTGCTTGGCCTCCGCCTCTACCTGGGTGGCATCTTTCTTTTGCTGTTGCAAATCGTTACCTACGCTCGTGTCCGGCGCGGGTGCGGGGACTTCGCCGGGCTGCGTCTTGGTGTCGGGAGCGGCCGGGAGTCCGTTCTTGCCTTGCTTGTCGGCCAACTCCTTGAGTCCGGCATCCATCTGGATGCGGAGTTGATTGTGCATCTCCTGCAAATCATCGACGGCTACAGAGACGGTGGCGCCTACAGTGCACTCAGCTTTCTTGCTGCTCTTTACGGTGGCGTCGACCATGTTGTCATCGTCCGGTTTGTCGCCGGTGCGATAGATCACATCGCCTGCTGTTAGCGCGCACTCTGCACCGTCGGATGTCGTCAGATCCTCCTCGCTCGATACCACGAAGAGGCGAATTTTCGGATCGAGCGCGGCTGGAACCTGATCACCGCTCGGAGGATTCCCGCCGGCTGCTGCAGCGTCCTTTTCGGCGGCGAGCTCCTGCTTCATCTCGTCGGCCAGCGCTTTTTTGACGTCGGGACTCAGTTGCGCGTTGCCGCTCGCTTCCGGCGCTCCAGCGCCCAGCATATAGGCGCCGTAGGCGGTCTCGAGATTCGCAGCCAGCAGCGGATCGGTCGACCACAACGACGCGATCTCACCGGAGGATGGATTTCCGGTCGCCGGTCGAATCATTTGTCCGTTGTCGCCGGGGTCGGCCGCCTCCTGCTGAGCCTCATAAGCGGCTTGCAGGTTGGCCGCGATCAGGTAATCGGTCAGCCAGAACGCGGCGGCGGGATAGACAGGATAGGGCGCAAAGTAACCACCATAGAATCCAAACCAGGGCGATGGACCCCAACCCCATCCGTAAGCGACCGGGACCGCCCACGGATTGTACGCCCACCCGTAGTAAGCAGGGCCGAAGTAGAAGGCGGGGGCATAGCCGAAGTATGGATGTCCGCCCCAATAGTAGCTGCGGTATCCGTAGGCGTAGTAATGTCCGCCAACAAAGTAGGTGCGCTGAACGTAGGCGCGACCGCCACGGCTGTAGTAGGCGCGCTGGCTGTATCCGCCGTATCGTCCGTTGCTGACTATGGTGCGTCCGTTGTGGGTGCTGACGATGCGCGTGTTGCCGCGCATGCCGTGATTGATCGTCATCCCATGGGCCTGGATCGTACGAACCTGGCCATTGCTGCGGAAGGTCGCACTGCCGCCACCGCGCATGGCTACGGTTCTCGTTCCGGCGGGCTGGTGATGGGCGGCAGCGCCTCCGGCTCCGCCACGGTTACCGGCATTGGTCATGCCGCCACGATTGTTGGTGTTGTTCGCTCCGCCGCGGGCGTTGTTGTTGTTCGCGCCGGGGCGGTTATTTGCGCCTGCTCCGGTTTGTCCGCGATTGTTTGCATTCGCGCCAGCGGGTCCGCGGTTGGCTGTGCCACCGGGGGTAGTCCGGTTGTTATTCGCCCCGACATTGCCACGATTCGTTGTACCGGCGCCAGTTCCGCGGTTGGCGCCGTTTGTGTTGGCGCCCCCGGGACGGCCGGTTTGTGCGCCCGCTCCTCGATTGCTGGTGTTGCCCGTGGCTCCGGGACGCTGGGCGGTTCCGCCGGTGTGCGGAGCGCTCGCGGCCGGCCTGCTCGGAGCGGCAGCGTGGGGTGCCGCTGCAGGCGCGCTCTTCTTGTTATTCTGTGCCGAAGCAATCGCGGTGGCGACGAGGAGAGACATTAATACGGCCAGTTTCGGCAGAACATTTTTTCCCTGGTTGCTTGAAATCATAGCTGCTCCTGTGAGATGCGACGCTTGTCGCGCACAAATCATACCGCAGGAAAGATAGGGGGCGAGACAGTATCGTCGAACCTGCAATCCCGCTCATGGGCTTAATCGGTTAGAGCTTCGGGGCGCGAGTGCAATTGGGGGAAGCGTCGACACCGGCCTTTGAAGTCCCGATAATTTCACACCTGTTTCGCGAAGGTGTCAAGCAAAGCGTCGAAGTTTGAACCAACCCATTCAATCCAGGTTGCTGCTCGTTCAGGGAACGAACAAGAGCCGGGAACCAGAGCTGGGATTGACGGAAAACATCGGCAGAGCCAGACTGAAATGGCATGGCAAAACTTCGGGTTGGCATCTTGTTTGGCGGACGAAGCGGCGAGCATGAAGTTTCCTTGCTGTCGGCGGCGTCGGTGGTGAATGCGATTGACAAGACGAAATATGAAGTGGTGCCGATCGGGATCACGAAAGACGGTCGCTGGCTGACAGCGGAGCACGCGGAACGCTTGCTGAAGGGCGAAGAGCGAGGGGACGTGAGTGTCCGCTCTCGACCGGCGATACCGCTTCGGGCGGGCGATCCGGAGGCAACGCCCGGAGCGGCAGTGCTGGCTTCGGGCGCGGCGGTGGTCGTTCCTCCCGAGCCCGCCCGGCGCGGCGGCGGGTTGACGCCGTTTCAAAGCGATGACAGTCTGCGGCGGGCTTCCGACCGCGCGATCAATGTGGATGTCATCTTCCCGGTGCTGCATGGGACTTTTGGCGAAGATGGAACGATCCAGGGTCTGCTGGAACTGGCGGACATCGCTTACGTGGGAGCGGGCGTTCTCGGCTCGTCCGCGGGTATGGATAAGGACATCATGAAGTCTTTGTTTCGCGCGGCTGGACTGCCCATCGTGAAACATGTGACGGTTTTGCGAAGCGATTTTGAACGCCAACCGAAGAAAGTCGACCGCTTGGTGGAGCAGAAGCTCAAGTATCCCGTATTTGTGAAGCCGGCAAATTTGGGGTCGTCGGTTGGAATCTCGAAGGCGCATGATCGAGGGGAACTCGGTCCGGCGATGGCGGAGGCGGCGAAGTTTGATCGGAAGATTGTGATTGAGGAGGGGGTCGGCGGAAAAAGGAAAAAGGCGCGCGAGATTGAGTGCGCCGTGCTCGGGAATGACGATCCGAAGGCGTCGGTGGCGGGAGAGATTGTTCCTTGCAAGGAATTTTACGACTATGACGCCAAGTATTTGGTGGAGGGATCGGAGGCAGTGATTCCGGCGAAGATTACAAAGGCGGAGATGAAGACGGTGCAGAAGCTCTCGATCTCGGCCTTTCAAGCGATCGATTGCACCGGCCTCGCGCGCGTCGATTTTCTGATGGACCCGAAGTCCGGGCGGATCTACGTTAACGAGATCAATACCATGCCGGGGTTCACCGCGATCAGCATGTATCCGAAGATGTGGGCGGCATCGGGTTTGTCCTATCCTGAATTGATCGATCGTCTCATCCGATTTGCGATCGAGCGGCATGAGGATAAGAAGCGGAATCAATACAGCCGGTAAGAGTGGTAGACCGTGAAAATAGAACCAGGGCAGCCGGGAAGATCGATCGGTATCGCTGTTGCAGGAGGTGTGCTGCTCGGAGTCCTGGTTGTCGGCGCGACGGGATGGCTGATGATCTCGCGAAATTCCGGGCGTGCTTTGTTGAGTTACTGGATGTCGGCGGTGACGGGCAGAACGGTTTCGATCGACGTGAGCCAGCCGACCGTGGTCGATCGGATTCAGCGACTGCAACGGCTTGAGACTGTTGTTTACACCATGGATAAGCTGGTAACCGGCGCGAAGGAAAATCCTGTTCTGCCCGACTTTCTCACCGGAGATCGGCTTTTGATGATGGTGCACGGTGAGGTTGTGGCCGGAATTGATTTCTCGAATCTCAAGCCGGACGAGGTCCGAGTCGACGGCAAAGAAATTCGGTTACGTCTGCCGGCAGCGCAGGTTTTCAGCGTCCGGCTGGACAGCGCGAAGACGCGAGTTTATTCGAGGCAAACCGGGTTGCTCGTGCCGACCGACCCGAACCTCGAAACCGAGGTTCGGCAAGAGGCCGAACGTGAGATGCAAGAGGCGGCCTTGGCCGACGGCATTTTGCGAAACGCACAACAGAACGGCGCCTCGACTATCAGCAGTCTTTTGCAGGGGTTGGGAATCGAGAAGATCGAATTCGATTAGCGTTGATCGCATCGGCATCGCAAGTCAGTCGGCCACGCCAGTAAGCAGGCGTGGCCGGTTGTGGTGTGTATGTGAGCAGGCGATTATGCTGCGGTCTGCTGTTCGAAGGCGGGAACGAACGTCTCCGACACGAAAGTTTCGAACTTCGTCGGGGTCGTATTGGTAGCGGAGCGCGGTTCGAGCGCCTTCATGTGTCCGCGGTTCAGCGCGCCGGACATTTCGAGAATCAATTGCGCCACATTTTCAGACATTCCCATTTGAACCATTGCAGCAAGGATCTGATTGTCGGGCGCCTGTATGTACCCGAGATCGGGTTTTCCGATCGCGTTGCCGAGAATCGTGGCAGCCTCGGTGTAGTCGAGATCGCGCTCCCCTTGCAGTTCCTGCGTGCTCTTACCGCGAAAATCGAGGCGCAACAGGGCGTTGGCAGCCACGGCGCCGATGTCGCGAGTTGCGATCATCGGAAGCTTGAGATCGGGGCGCAAGGGGCTGACAGCGCTGCCCAACATGCGGATGGCACCGACTTGCGGCAGAGTGTTCTCCATGAAGTAGCCGGGGCGGAGGTGGAGTACGTTCCGATCGCTGATCTGATCGAGTTTTTGTTCCAGGTTGTGGAGACCGACTACGGGACCGGTGCCGCTCGCCTTGTCGGCTCCGAAACTGCTGAGCGCGACAACATTCTTGACTTTCGCATTTTGCAAAGCCGTCGCGAGCGAACTGCTGACCTCGTCCTGGTAAGCGCGGTAGTCCTTGCTGGCTGGATCGGGTGGAATCATGACATAGGCAGCATCCGCTTGGTGAAAGGCCTTGGTGAGGGAAGATGGGTCGGTGAGATCGCCGATGAAGATCTCGGCGCCGTCCGCCGCCAGAGCCTGCAACTTCGTTGCGCTTCTCCCGACCAGCCGCACTTTCTGCCCGCGAGCAAGAAGATTCCTCGCCACTACGTGTCCGGTATTGCCACTCGCTCCGATTACGACGTACATGCGGACCTCCATTCCGGGATTGGATGCGGGAAATAAAATTTCGGTTCGAACCGGCGATTGCGGGGACGAGGAGTCCAGGAAAAGGAAATAAACATGATCAATTGCCAAGGGGAATCGAGGTTGACGGCAAACGAAAAATCAAAGCGCGTCCCGATCGCCTGCAGCTTTTTGCTGCCAGGACCCGGTCTCCTATTGCTTTAGCGAACGGATGTACATCACCAGATCGTGGATTTGTTCTTTCGAAAGTTTGCGATCATAACGCGGCATGCGGTATGCCCCTTTGCTGATGATGTTGAAGAGTTCTTCGTCCGACTGGTTTTGCACAGCGGGTGAAGCCAGAGGACGCAAATTCAGGTTCCTCGCGATCATCGTGTCCGCGGCGCCTTTGGCCCCATGACAGGGTGTGCAGTGCGCTTTATAAGTAGCTGCCCCTACTTCAGCAAATGTTGAGACCGATAACAAAACCGCCCAAGCCAAGGCGACGGCGAATGATCGAGAAAAGGAGAGGGCGACGACAAGCGCTGAAGGGCAGAGATATTTCACAGGCACAGGGGCACGACTGAAGTCGTGCCCCTCCCAACCTTGCTCTTCGCGAACCTGCTCTTCCTTAACCCTTTTCTCGACGGAAGTTTCTTCGCTGCCTTCAAAGCCGCGATCGTTCAAAGCTTTCCTCGCGTAACTCGCAACCATCTGATTTTACCAGTGCAGCTTCATCGCAAACTGGAACTGGCGCGGGTCGTAGGCCGCGGTGGCTTGACCGGCGTTCGTAAAGAGCGGGCTTACGGCCGCGGTGTTCTCCCGATTCGCGATGTTGAACATGTCGGCGATCAGTTCCAGGCTGATGCGCTCGCCGAAGTAAATGCGCCTGGCTACGCGCAGGTCGTCGAAGACCGTCCAGGGGGTCGTGCCGGCATTGCGGCCGAGGTTGCCGTCGAGGGATTGCAAGGTAACGAACGGAAAACTTGTTTGCGTCCCGGAGGCGGGCGCGAAGGTTTGATAACACGGCTCCTGGAAAATGCCCGTCGGAGAATACTTTGAATCGACCGGCGCGTTTCCGATTGCGGTGCAGGCGGGATTCACGAACGTATTCGGACGTGCGGTCAGGGACGACAGCTGTAGGTTGTCATCGCTTCCGGTGATGATGTTGAAGGGGCGCCCGGACCCAAATTCGATGAGGGGAGCGAGCGTCCAATCGCTGAAGAACTTGCTGGCGAAGCCACTGCCGCTCAGTTTGCCCGACTGGTAGACACCACTGAAGACGAAGCGATTGCGTTCGTCGAAGGTGGAGTTCGAGCGATCGAGGGCGGGGTAGTAGCTGTCCTGCGGCGTCAGCGGGGACTCGAGGTCGGTGGAATCGTCGATCGCGTGCGACCACGTGTACGATGCGAGAAATTCGTAGTGGCTGCGGAAGCGCTTGCGCAGGTTGACCGAAAGACCGTGGTAGACGGAGCTGCCATTCGAATAGTTTGCGTCCATGTCTCCAAAAGGAACGCAGCCGGTAAAAGTTATGGGATTGCAGGCAGTGTTGAAACCGGCGGTGCTGTAGCCTATGGCGTTCAGGTACTGGGTGACCAACGGCAATACGGTGGTTACGCAACTCCCTGCACCTTCGGCAAGCAAAAAGTTGGCGATTGACGGATTGATCCCGCCCGGACGGAAAAAATTGGTCAACGCAGCGGAAACCCAGGGCAGGCCATTATTGGGGTTCACTCCGCAAGGAGCGGCCCCGGTGCCGACCTCGAGCGGTCCGGCGGCGGCGTTCGAACGGAGATCGCTATAAGCTGCTTGCCAGTTGGCCACCAATAAGTCTCCGCGAATGGTGTTGGCGTTAATCGGGCGGTTGAGATGTCGGCCACCGTTGAAGTTATAGCCGACGCTGAGCGAATAGCCGTCCCCTAGATCGCGCTCGACGGTCAGGTTCGCCTGCTGCGAGTAGGCGTACACAAAATTCTTGCCTTGGGGAAAGCCGAAGGGTTGGAAAGCTAACGGAAACGCGGCGCCGCCAAATTGCGGCGGCGGATTGAGAAGGAAGTTTTGGTTAAGAAACAGCGATTGAGGCTGGTTCAGGGCCTGGAATTGCTGCTGGTTCGGCTCATAGAAAAGCTGGCTTACGGGCATGCAATTTGCATTCGTAAGAACCCCGGTGAAAATACTGGCGGCATTGAGATTGCCGGGATTGTAGGGTGTGGAGGCGGCAGTGCAAGGGCTGCCTCCTGCAAACGCCAGCTGGCCGCTCGTCGAGCCGTCCGAGGCGTCGCCGAGGAAATAGAGGCCGAGCAACGGATGGTCATAGAACATGCCATAAGAGGCGCGGACCACTGTTTTGCCGTCACCCTTTGGATCCCAAGCCACACCGATGCGAGGCTGAATGTTGTTCGTGTCGGTCTTGATTCCCTTTTGCACTCCCAGGAAGTGATACGCGGCCAGCGCCAATCCTGTTACTGGCTTGAGCTGGGGAGGGAATTCCACGTCATAACGCACACCATAATTCAAGGTGAGATTCGGCCGAACGCGCCATGAATCCTGCCAGAACACTCCGAGTGGCTTGTCGGAGAATGAATCGCTAGGGCTGCCGATGCCCTGGATGAAATCTTGCGGGATCCCGGCGCCATAAGCCTGCACGCCATTCAAGATAGGGAAAGGCTGAGGATAGGCGGCGACAGAACCGAAGTCATACACACCGCCATAGTTCACCGTGAACGTGGCCTTTAACGGGATGTAGTTGAAGTCGACGCCGAACTTGGTGTTGTGTGAGCCGATGGTCCAGGAAAAATTGTCGGTGAACTGGTAACGTTTCTCAACCCGCTGGATGTAGGAGTAAGGCTCGCGTCCAAAATAGGCGAATCCCGGGATATTCACGGCCGGGTCCGCGCCGCCGGGGATTTGCGTGTTGTAGAAATAGCTCAGGCCGCGGCGGGCGTACTGAAAGCGGAATTCATTTACCTTATTGGAGCCGATCGTCCAGGTGTCCTGCAGAACGCCGGCCACATCACGATAGGTTTGCTCGGAGGTCCTCGAGTAAGCGTTTTGGCCGAAGGGCTGGTCTTCTCCGCTAACTTCGAGGCCCGTTACAGTACTCGGACTGACGTTGGCGCGCAGAGTAAGCCGATTGTTATTGCTCACGTTGTGATCGATGCGAAACGAGTAGAGGCTGGTGCCTTCAAAAACCGGGAAGTTTCCTGCCTGAGACCCTATGGTCTGGTAGGAGGCAGGAACAAAGCAGGGTGGGGATGAGCAAGTGGTGGGAAACCCGCCGACCCCGGCAACGCCGCCGGTGAAACCAAGCGGCCACGCCCCGTTCAGCGCCATGCCCGATGACGCTCCGATGAGAAATTCGTAGGGTACAACATTCGGGGCAAGCTGGCCGAATAGGGCAGGGTCACCGGCAGCGATCTGGGCGAGTGTGCCTCCAGGCCCTAAAAAGGCGGCCTGGGCACTCGTCACTTGAATTGTTCCCAAATCCGGGAAGATGCCACCGCCTGCGGTCGTGGAGGTGTCGAAGTTCTGAAGTTGGTAGTAGGGGAGATCGCTGCCAGGGGCAATGCTCGAGAATCCGGTCTCATGGCGGCGCGTGACTTCGTAGGAAAAGAAATAGTAGGTCTTATCCTTCTTAATAGGGCCGCCGAAAGCTGCCCCGGCCTGCACCCGGGTGTAGGCCGGATTGGGCGTGGTGCTGAAGGGGTTGACGGCCTGGAAGTTTCGATTGCGAAGGTATCCGAAAACATCGCCGTGGAAGTCGTTCGATCCGGAGCGGGTGATGATATTGACGACCCCGCCCGCTGCCCGGCCATATTCGGCGGCATAACTGTTGGTGATGATCTGGAATTCCTGCACCGCCTCTTGCGAAACGGTGGAGCGGACGCCGTTGACGGAATTGTCGGTGGCATCGGCGCCATCGACGTTGACGAGGTTCGAGCGGCCGCGCTGCCCGCTGATGTTCAGGCCGGAGGTGGGTGCGGCGCCGATGGCGGGAGCGTTGTCGCGGACGACTTGCGAATCGGTCAGCGTGAACTGGATGTAATTGCGGCCGTTAATCGGCAGATTGTCGATGCGGCGTTGACCAATGGTATCGGTCGTGGAGCTGCGCGCGGTTTCAACCGTCTCGGCTTGAGCACTGACTTCGACAACCTCCTTGCCGCCCGCGACGGCGAGGGCGACGGGTAATTCCGACATCCCGCCGACCGTGATGACGACGCCCGCGGCTTCGGTTTTAGCGAAGCCCGGCGTGTCGACCGTCACGGAATAAACGCCGGGAGACAATAGGCGCACACTGTATCCGCCCTGGCCGTCACTGCTGGCGACGCGGTCCAGCCCCTTGGCTGCATCTCGCACGGTAACGGTGGCGTTCGCTACAACGTTGCCCTTCGGATCTTTCACGGTGACGTGGAGGTCGCCGGTGTCTGCGCCCTGGGCAGATGCAAATTGAGGAATGAAGATGAATAAGAGAAGAACGGCGATGCACAACCGATGCAGTAGCGCTTTCATAGGGCTCCTAGAGGCTTCGCAACATCACGATTGCGAAGACAGAAATCTAAGCTGCGCGGCTAGGCCAAGCTGGTTCAACTTCAAGCACGGTTTAGGAAGGAGTACCGATGATATGTACATCAGCGGAGGGTACTTAGGCAAGCAATAAGGTAGGTTACCGGAACCCGGACGCGATCGTTGCAGCCGGTTGTTGTTTCCAGTTTCGATTTCTGGTTCGATTTCTGGCTTCGGTCCTCGTGTTCGTCTGCCGCCGCGTTGCGTTTCGCCGCGCCTTTCTTTAGATTTTCTAGAGAGAGATTACTGGCGTGCCAGAAATATTTCTTGTGCCGTCCTTTGCGCATTCCGAAAATTTTAACGGACACTCCATGACTGGCGAACTGCGGCGGGTGATGGTGTGTCCGCCGGCGAGCGCTGGATGGAACGTTTCTGGGAAAAGCGCGTACTGGCGGGAGTTGGGGTTTCGGCATGCACCGGATTTCCGGACGGCGCAGAACCAGCACGATATTTTGTGCCACCTGCTTGAAACGAGCGGAGCGGAGGTCGTGCGTCTTCCCCCTGCCGATTCGCTGACGCTCGATGCGGTTTATACGCATGATGCATCGCTCGCCACAGACTGCGGTCTGGTGCTGATGAATCCGGGGAAGCAGAATCGGGTCGGCGAGGCGCAGGCACATGCGGACTTTTGCCGCGAACTCGGTATGCCGGTTTTTGGCGAGATACGGCTGCCGGGAACTTCCGAAGGTGGCGACATGGTGTGGCTCGATTCGCATACTCTGGTCATCGGCGACGGGTATCGGACGAACAGAGCCGGCGTCGAACAGATGCGGACGCTCTTTGCCGCCAGGAACGTTGAGGTGATGTCTGCCCCGTTGCCGTATGGTTCTGGCCCTTCTGCCTGCCTGCATCTGATGTCGCTGATGAGCATGCTCGACGAACATACGATTCTTGTCGACCTGCCGTGGCTGGCGGTTGAGACGGTCGAACTGCTGAAGACTCGCGGCTTCCGCTTGATTGAGATTGAATATTCGGAGCGCGATACGCTGGCCTCGAACGTGCTGGCACTTGGGCAAAGGCGGGTGATTGCGATCGAGGAGAACCGAAAGACAAATCAGCGGATGCGGGAGGCGGGGTTTGATGTGCGCACTTTTCCCGGGTCGGAGATCTGCATCAACGGAGCGGGCGGACCGACGTGCCTGACTCGGCCGTTGCTGCGGACCTAGCCAGCCCGCTAAGTCACGGGAACAGGTGAGCCCGGCTACTGCTCAGGCTAGTCTCGATGTTAGTATCAGGTGTCCAAGGGAGGAACACGCCATAAGGCGAGTTTCGTTATCAACCCTCCTGTTGCTGATTATCGCGGTCCCGTCTTTGGCTAAGGTTCACAAGGATACGTATTCGGTGCCATGCAGTGTGTTGTGGCCGGCGGTGAAGGATACGCTACGCAACTCGGGCAAGTATGGAATCCTTGGGATGGTCGAGAGCGAGATGACAGCGACCTACTCGATGGGTATCGGTGCGATTGGCCAGAAGCGGGTTAACTCTGTCGTGCTGAATGTAAACGGGGACAATTCCTGCGAAATGGTTGTCCAATCCGGCTACAGCGGTGTTACAAACGACGACGCGGGCGATTTCAAGAAGCGCGTGGATAAATCTTTGGCCAAGCTTCAGACGCCCCCACCGGCGCCGCCGGCAAAACCGGAGGACGCCAGTAAGTAGCGCCATTCTCATGCTACCTTGCTCCGGTCTCCTGGCTGAACAGGCACAGCCATTTGCCATCTCGCTTGACCCATAAGCTCGAGACGTGAACGCGGGCGGTGAAATCCTTGCCACGGCTGGCGCCGCTCTCGGTCAGGGTGTAAACAATCAGGCCCGAGTTGGTTGAAAGTGGAATGAACTTCACGTCGGCCATCGTGTAATCATGCAGGCGGAATTCGGCGGTATGTTCCATCACTTCTCGTTTGGTGGCAGCGCCGTGCGCGTCAACGAAAATGGCTTCCTCTGCGGTGGACGCTCCGAATATCGTCAAATCGCCGGTCTTGAGCGCATCCAAACCGGCCCGCTCCTGGGCGACGATTTCATCGCGCAACGCCTCGCCGCTGCGCGATGAAGATGGCGGCAGGGAGTCCACCGGCTTCGCGGTTTGAGCGATGCCGAGGGTCCCCGCCAACAGAATTAAAACCAACGAAACCCTTCCCGAGATTCCAAGATTTCCCATTGCGGCCTTTCTTTTATCCTGTTTTTTATCCTGTTTTTTATCCTGTCTTTCATCCTGAAGAGGAGTCGGCACCTTACGATCCTGCCGGAATCTAGTCCCGACCGCTTACGTCGGTCTTGGAAAAATCCGACATCGTCGCTGACTGCAGAAAATGCCGGGCAAGATCGGTCTCCCGGGCGAGAAGCGCCTGCGGCGATTTACCGGAAAATTGCCGGAAGTCTCGAATCAGATGCGATTGGTCGTAGTAGCCGCAGCGCAGGGCGGCATCGGCCCATCCCGCGTGTCCGTTCTCGAGAACGGGAAACACCCGTTGGAATCTTTGAATACGGCAAAACAGCTTCGGCGGAATGCCGACCGCTTCCGTGAAACGCCGTTCCAACTGCCGGGAACTCAAGCCGACCTTATCCGCCACAGCTGCGATGCTCATCGACCCGCCTGCCTGCTCCAATTCCTGAACGGCGGTTGAGAGCAGAAGACTGTTGTTGTCGGCACGCTCTGCGCAGGCATGAATGATGCGGTCAAGCGCGCGGAACCACTCCGTCGGCGAGCGTAGTTCTGCGATTCGGCCAAATTCACGGAACAACTGTTTCGATATGGCGTCGAGAGAAATGGCCGCAGTATCCGTCAGTTCGCTCATCGGAATGTTGAGGAGTTGCCCCGCAGTGTGAGGATGAAAATTAATCCCGATCATTCTGAGCGGACCCGACGCCCGCAACATCAGGGGCGCAGTGATCTGGCCGATGAAAAAACATAGCGGCTGGAGTTGCCATCCGCTCGCCGTCCGGGCCTCATAGGGATGCGCAAGGTTCAAAATCAGCTGCGCGCGGCCATCGGGAACAACGCGCTGCAGCGCCGGGGAGGGCTCGCCATCTTCGAGGAGCCAATAGCACTTCACGAAGCTGGCGGCGGAGGCGTTCGGCATGAACTCGCGATAGCGCATCGTGTCAGAGCGGTCCATTATTTCAAAGTTTGATGGTTTGCCATAGCCGCGCCCCGGCGCCTGCTTAATCTCTGCCGGTCTGGCCAGAAATCCGAATCATTCGCGACGGGCTGCTAGAATAAATCCGGATGCTTTTGCCGTTTGTCCGCGAAATTTTCGCGGAGGTCGAACAATTACCAACCTTCACGCGTGCCGCCTCCCATCTCCGGGAAAGCGCGGGGCGGATCAGTGTCACTGGACTTTCTCCGGCGGCGAAGGCGCTCATCGTTGTTTTATTGCGGCGCACGGTCGAACGCCCGTTTGTATTGGTGGTGGCCGACAACCGCGCCGCCGAAGAGTTGCTGCCGATTTTACGCGCTTTTTGCGAGCTGACAGGCGCGGCGGAGCCGGATACGGTTGTGAGCCTTCCGGCGCGCGATGTGCTGCCCTTCCAGAATTTGTCGCCGCATCCCGAAATTCAGGAAGAACGCGCTACCGCTTTGTGGAAGATTGCGACGGGGCGCGCTGCGATCGTGATCGCTCCGGTGACAGCAACCACGATTCTGTTACGTTCGCCCGAGTATTACGCGGACCTGGCAAGGGTTCTGCGTCGCGGTGAGATATTCGATCTGGAGAAACTGCTCGAGCACTTGAATACGGTCGGATACGGCTCGACCGATGTGGTCGAGATGCCAGGACAGTATGCGGCTCGCGGCGGCATTCTCGATGTTTACTCGCCGGAAGCGGACCGTCCGGTGCGCATTGAATTTTTTGGCGATGAAATTGAGTCGATGCGCAAGTTTGATCCGGCCAGCCAGCGATCTTCGAATCCGGTTGATGAGGCGCTGCTTCTGCCGCTGACGGAGACGCCGGTTACGGAAGAACTGCTGGGATCGATCAATGCGCGGCTCTCGGGGAAGCGCATCATTGGGCCGGCTGAAGTTATCGAGCAGGCGGTGCGCGATTCCGGAGCGGGAGTTTTTCCGGGGTGGGAGTTCTATGCTCCGGTGGCGGGCGCTGACCGCACCATTTTCGAACTGCTTCCGGATGCGCGTGTGCTGCTTGACGAGCCCGAGGTGCTGGCGCTCGAACTTGCGAAGGTTTGGGCTCGCATCGAGGAAGCGCACGAGCGGAGTGGCGTGGGGAATCTCGTTCGTCCTGCCGATCTTTATGTGACGCCCGAGGGCTGGTCGGAAAAAACTGCGGCGCTCGCCGGAGCTGATTTTGAATACCTGGCGCTGGCGCGCCAGGGCACGACCGAAGCGGCGTTTCTGTCGCAGCCTGCAACCCGCTTCCATGGCGCGGTTCCGGCGATGATTCAAGAGGTGCAGAAGCTCGTCGGCGGCGGCACGCAGGTGGTTCTCGCGGTGCCGAACACGGGCGAGGTTGAGCGACTGGCCGACATGTTTACCGAGTACAACGTTTCCTATCGCCTGGGAAGCCGCACACGCAGCGGAGAGAGTTATGCCGATGAGACTTCGTATTTTGCCGGGGATGTTTTCACGACCACGCTGCTGAAGGCTTACCTTCCCGATGGATTTGTGTTGCCCGAGGCGCATCTGGCGATTTTTGGGGCGCGCGATCTGTTCGATGAGTCGGACCTGGTGGCGGCGCGGCCGCAGCGGCAGAAGTCGAAGGTCTCGGCGTTTCTTTCCGATTTCCGCGATCTGCAGGTTGGAGATTACGTCGTCCACGTGGAGCACGGGATTGGACAGTATCAAGGTCTGAAGGAGATCAACCAGGGCGATGGCGTGACCGAGTTCATGTTGCTTGAGTACGCCGAGGCTGCGCGGCTCTATGTGCCCCTGACGCGGCTTGATCTGGTGCAGAAGTATCGGTCATCGGAGGGCGCGAAGCCGGTTCTGAATCATCTGGGCACGCAGGCGTGGGGCAAAACGAAAGCGCGCGTGCGCAAGGCGATGAAGGATATGACCGACGAACTGCTCAAGCTCTATGCGCAACGCCAGTCCTCGCGCGGACATATTTTTCCGCCGGATACCGAGTGGATGAAAGAGTTTGAAGATACCTTCGAATATAACGAGACCGAAGACCAGGCGCAGGCCATCGCCGATGTGAAGCGCGACATGGAGTCCGAGCTGCCGATGGATCGGCTGCTGTGCGGTGACGTCGGTTACGGCAAGACGGAAGTCGCGATGCGAGCGGCTTTCAAGGCTCTTAGTGACAATAAGCAAGTCGCCATGCTGGCTCCGACCACGGTGCTTGCGTTCCAGCATTTCGAAACCTTCAAGCAGCGGTTTGCGCCCTTTCCGATCACCGTCGAAATGATCAGCCGCTTTCGGACGGCGAAGCAGATCAAGGAAATCTTGCAGCGGGTAGAAGCCGGCAAGGTCGATATTCTGATCGGTACTCACCGGTTGCTTTCGAAGGACGTCAAGTTTGCTGACCTGGGGCTGCTGGTGGTTGACGAGGAGCAGCGCTTTGGCGTACGCCACAAGGAACGCATCAAGCAGATGCGCACGGAAGTCGACGTGCTCACCATGTCTGCGACACCGATTCCGCGCACACTGCATATGTCGCTGGTCGGACTGCGAGATATGAGTGTGATCGAGACTCCGCCCAAAGATCGCATGGCGATTCAGACGGTGGTCGCGAATTGGGATGAGAAGCTTATACAGTCGGCGATCGAACAGGAACTTGACCGCGGAGGGCAGGTTTACTTCGTGCATAACCGCATCGAGACGATCTGGGAGATTGCCGCGAAGATTCAGACGATGGTTCCGAAGGCGCGCATCGCCGTTGGGCATGGGCAGATGGGCGAAGGGGAACTGGAAAAGGTGATGCTGAAGTTTATGCATCACGAAGCAGATATTCTTGTCTCGACCACGATTATTGAGAATGGGCTCGACATTCCGCTCTGCAACACCATCCTGATCAATCGCGCCGACCGGCTGGGGTTGTCGGAACTTTATCAGCTTCGCGGTCGCGTGGGGCGCTCGAACCGGCGCGCTTATGCCTATCTGCTTCTGCCCGCGGAAATTGAGTTGACGCCGATTGCGCGGCGGCGGCTTGCGGCTTTGAAAGAGTTTTCTGACCTGGGCGCGGGATTCAAGATTGCGGCGCTTGATCTTGAATTGCGGGGCGCGGGGAATCTGCTTGGCGGGGAGCAGAGCGGCCACATCGAAGCCATCGGATTCGAACTCTATACGCAGATGCTGGAGCATGCCGTGCGCGAGATGAAAGGCGAGGCTGGCGTCGAGGTGACGGAGATTCAGCTCAATCTTGGCCTCAATATTCGCATTCCGTCCGACTATATAAAGGAAGAGAACCAGCGCCTCCGAATGTACAAGCGCGTTGCCGGAATTGAGACCGAGTCGCAGCTGCACGACGTACGGGCGGAGCTGATCGATCGTTACGGCGAGACGCCGCGGGCGGTGCGCAATTTGCTTGATTATGCGGCGCTGAAACTGCAGGCGATGCGAGTCGGGGCCAACGCAATCGAGCGCAAGCGCGAGTTTGTGAGTATCAAATTCAGCCAGACGGCAGCGATTGACCCAGGAAAGCTGGCGCGCTTTGTGGCATCGCAGCGCGGTACGCAATTTAGCCCGGATGGGACACTGAAGTTCTCGATCAAGATCGACAGCGCGGAAGGAATTCTGCAAACTTTGCGCGATTTGCTGGAAGAGCTGGAGGCGCATCAAGAGGTGGTCGGCTAGGTGTGGCTCTGAGCAGTTACAATGTGTGTTTAATGAAAATGAGTTGCCAATGAATAAGACGCACGAACGACGAAGCAATGGCGAGCGGCGCAAGATCAAAAAAGTCCGCAAAGCGATTTTTCCTGCGGCGGGATTGGGCACGCGCTTTCTTCCGGCTACGAAAGCTCAACCGAAGGAAATGCTCCCCCTGGTCGACAAACCCATCATCCAGTATGGCGTCGAAGAGGCGGTGGCGGCGGGATGCGACCAGATCATCATCATTACCGGGCGCGGCAAGAGCGCGATTGAGGATCATTTCGACGTCAGTTACGAGCTGGAAAAAATGCTCGAGGAAAAGAAGAAGTTTGACCTGCTCAAGATCGTGCGCCAGATTTCTGACATGATCTTCGTCGCTTACGTTCGGCAGAAAGAGGCGCTGGGCCTGGGACACGCGGTGCTGACGGCGCGCGAATTGATTGGCGACGAACCTTTTGCCACCTTGCTTGCCGACGATGTCATCGACGCGAAGGTTCCGGTGCTTAAACAGTTGATGAAGGTCTTCGACGAGAAGCAGTGTTCGGTGATTGCGACGCAGATCGTCGACGGTCCGGCAATCTCCTCCTACGGCGTTCTGAAGGCGAAAGAGGTCGCCGGGACCGGTGGCAAATTATTTGAAGTTCTCGATCTGGTGGAAAAGCCGAAGATCGAGGACGCGCCTTCGAATCTGGCCGTGATCGGGCGTTATATTCTTACGCCGACAGTGTTCGAAACTCTATCCGATATCAAGCCCGGGGCAGGCGGTGAGTTGCAACTCACGGATGGCCTGCGTGGCCTGCTCAAGCGCGAAAAGATGTATGCCTACGTCTACGAAGGGCGACGACACGATACCGGCGACAAGCTCGGCTTCCTCAAGGCCACGGTTGAATTTGCGCTGAAGCGCAAAGACCTGGGCGGAGAATTCCGGGAATATTTGAAGAATTTGAAGCTCGAAATGTCGGCTAAAGCCAAAGTTGGCTAGAGGGTTGCTCCCTCACTTCAGCGACCTCTTCTTGGTGACACGCTCCCCTTCACTTAGTTACAGCCTTGGTCTGGGGTGCCGGTCTGCGATATCTACTAGGTTCGCCCGATAGATCGCCGCACGATCGTCCCGTAGGTTTAGTCTTGGTTGGACTGAAATAGGCGCACTTAACTGAAATAGGCGCACTTAACGGTGAAAGGAAAAACATATGAATAAGGAACAGGTTTCGGGCAAAGTCGATCAGGCAGTTGGAAAAGTCAAGCAAGGCGTGGGCGAAGCCGTAGGGAATGAGAAGCTGGCCAACAAGGGTGTTGTTGATCAGGCAAAAGGCGCGGCAAAGGAAACGTGGGGCAACGCAAAGGACGCTGCCCGGAAAGTTGCCGACTCGCATGAGGAGACTGCGCACAGCAAGGCCGATGAGGCGCGCGAGAGGGTCAGCAAGTCGGTCGAAACCGCGAAGGATCATCTGAAAAACAAGATCGACGATTTCAAGGATCGCCATTCCGCATAACCGTTCGCGGCCACTTAGCACGTACGACGCTGACGTTACGAAAAGGAGCTCCATGCAACCATCCGTCGCCATTCCTCGTCCGATCGAACGCCCAACCCTCTCTGAAATGCCGGTCAGGAATGAAGCCTATGCGGCCGGCGTTTCATGGGCAGCGGTGATCGGCGGGGCGTTTGTATTTGCGGCAATGTCACTGGTTCTCGCTTCGCTCGGCACCGGGCTCGGATTGTCGATGGGATCGGCCTGGTGGAACGTGGGGGCGGGAGCTGAAAAGATCGGCAAGGCTGCAATCGCGTGGTTCATCATCACCGAAATTCTCGCTTCGGCGTTGGGCGGCTATCTGGCTGGCCGACTCCGGACGAAGTGGGTTCAGGTGCATACGGACGAGGTGTACTTCCGCGACACGGCTCATGGCTTGCTGGTGTGGGCTCTGGGAATTGTTGTAACGGCCTCTTTGTTAGGCGCCGCAGCCTCGTCGATCGCGGGAGGGACGACCACACGAACCGCTTACTCCGGTGCAGCAGCTGGAGCCGAAGGTTCGCTGGCTAATCCAAACCCGTATTTTGTGGATAGGTTGTTCCGGTCGAGCGGTTCGGTCGGTGCGGTCGCGACAACACCGCAGACGCGACCTGCAGATGCTTCCGATCGGGGCACCGCGGAACGCCTTCTCGGCCATTCGATGGCGCAGGGTGCGATGTCGGCGGAGGACAGAAGCTATCTTGCTCAATTGGTTTCGGCCCGAACCGGGCTGAACGAGAGCGATGCGGAGAATCGGGTCTCCGAAGTATTCGGAGATGCGCAGCAATCCGCTGAGAAGGCGCGAAATGCTTTGGCTCGTTTGTCATTGTGGGTGTTTGTAGCGCTTTTGGCTGGAGCGTTCTGCTCGAGCTACGCGGGTACCATCGGTGGCAGACAGCGGGATTTTGTCAAGGTGTAGAGGTTGTTGCTGGCGGCCTTGCCGCTGCCTTGAAGATCCCGGTTTTGAGTTTGATAAGGAGGGTTACCATGCGTTCGATTTTGCTTTTGCTGCTGGGAGTTCCGCTCCCCATCGTGATTCTGATTGCGCTCTTTAGCCGCTAATAGAACGGCATCGCGGCTGTGAGGAAGCCGGGCACGACGAATCACCTACTTTTTCGTGCCGGAAACGAAAGGGTTTCCGGCGATGAAGTAACGCAACGGCTGCTCGGCTGACTTCACTATTCCAATCCGTGTCGTAACCACGATTTCTCCTACGCGATACCCGTCGGCGGCGATTCGAAGATCCGAACGCCCGCTTACGAGGATTTTCCCGTTATCCCGATTCCGCGTGATGCCCAGGGCTTCCGTCATCCGTCCCGGTCCCGAGGAAATTTTTTTTAGAACGGATATATTTTCTGGGCCGGTTACCTCGTCCGGATCTATCCCTCGCGCCTTGGCCATTTCTTCGATTCCAGCCACCGGTTCGAGCGCCCGAAATAGCACCGAGCCCGCTCGTCCGACTGGCATGCACGAAACGTTGAGACAGTAGTGGTTGCCGTAGATGAAATATACATAGGCGTATCCTGGAGGTCCGAACAGAACCGCATTGCGTGCAGTTTTTCCGGCGGCGACGTGGGCTGCCGCATCGTTTTCGCCGAGATAGGCCTCGGTTTCGACGATCCGGCCGGCCAGAATTCCGCGGGATGTTTTCCTGATCAGCAGTTTGCCCAATAAGGATTGGGCGACGCGGCGCGAATCGCGATTGAAGAAAGCGGCTTTGAGGGTGGCGGCGCGTCCGAGCGGAGTCATGCGCTCTCGTCAGCAGATCCTGGTCTCGACATTTCTCGGGAACTGCGGATCCCTGGCTGCGCTCGGGATGACAATGGTCGGGTTCGGCATGAATGATGGTAGATGGGCATGCTCTCTGAGATACTGAAGCAGAAATCAGGCTCACGGATTGTCAAGCCGCGCTCTTCAGGTAGGAGAGCACCTCGTCGGCGTGCCCTTCGGCTTTGACGTTCTGGAAGACGTGCTTGATCTTGCCGTCGGGGCCGATCACGAAAGTCGTTCGGGCGATGCCTTTCACCTTCTTGCCATACATATTTTTCTCTTTGACCACGCCAAAGAGATTGGCGATCTTCTTGTCGGGATCGGCGAGAAGCGGGAATGGCAGGCTGAACTTGTCCTGGAACTTCTTCTGGGAGGCCGCGGTGTCAGCGGAAATTCCGAGCAACACGACGCCAGTTTTCCTGATGGCCGAGTAGCTATCGCGAAAGCCGCAGGCTTCCTTGGTGCAGCCTGGCGTATCGGCCTTGGGGTAAAAGTAAAGCACCACGGTCTTGCCGCGAAAATCTTTCAGGGCAACCTCTTTGCCGTTCTCGTCCGTCGTACTGAAGTCTGGGGATTTATCATTGACACTGACTTCCATGGAATCTTCTCCTCACCGCTGCTTCTATCGTAACCGGTTATATCGCAACTCGATGTTCGCCGTCACCCTGGGCGCAATGATCGCGCTGGCCAGCTTCCCCCTACCGGCCCAGGTTGTGACGCCACAGTTCGGACACAAGCAGGCTCCCGACAAGGGTCCTCGCGCCCTCGGATTGGTTCAACTTTCGTCGAAGGGCAAAGCTCGCATCATCCCCATTGCCATCATGATGGACGGGAAATTTTACGATGCTGGCGCGTACAAGGCTTCGCCTGTCCCTATGGCGCTTGAGTACGGGGTTGTCTACGAAGCTTTTCGAACCGGCGTGTCGCAGGGCACTTTCACGATTACGCAACCGGGGCAGCTGAATCGCACCTGGATTGCCGAGGGCAGGTGGCTGCCTGCGGGAGCTATGGATGCGCAGAAAAAAAAGAAGTATTCGGCCCCCGTGATCGCGGACGACGACAAAGACGATCGACCGGTTCTGCATCGCCGCGTTCCAAAGACAGATTCGGACAGCGATTCCGGCGACAGCAAGGATAAGGATAAAGATAAAGATAAAGACAAGACGCCGGACCAGCAGAAGCCTTCCACCGCTTCGGTCTCGCCCGCCGCCCCCCCGACCGCTAGCGTTCCGGCCTCCACCGATACGCCGAGTGCGACTGATAGTGCAAAGGCAAGTGCAAAGGCAAGTGCGCCGGCGACGTCCTCCAAGGGGACTGCGGGTTCGTCAAAGGATGATGAATCCGTTCAGGATCCAAGTCGTCCGCGATTGCGGCGTGGCAAGCCGGACCCAAAGGAGCAACACGAAGCTTTTACGACTTTTGACGCTCTCGATGCCGCTCCGGCCGCAACCACGGCGGGGAAAACCGGCGCGACGGTTAAGGAAGCTGCGGTCGTGACTCCGCCGACGGTGACTTTTATTCCGGCGATCTCCGATGTGGGTGGACCTGAGCCACGTCCTTACACTTATGATTTGAAGCCAGCGGAAGAAGCGATCTACCGCAACAAAATGCTGGAATTGGCGACCGAGCAGCTTCGTGCGCAGTCGAGCGCGGCGACAAAGCAGACCACGGCCGCGCGCAAGGCACCCCTTAAATCGGCGAGCAATTCGGCCGACAAGACTCAGCCCGTATTTGACAGCGTCAGTTTGCGTATTTTCGATCTCTCGAGTTCGAACGAGCCGGTGCTGGTTTTCTCGGCGAAAACCCACCCTCAGGGGAATGACAGTTCCGAGCCCAAGGAGATCACGCTGATTGCCCGCACCAATCTCGAAGGCGAGTTGCGCAAGCTATTTTTCTCGCAAACCGATTCGCGACACCTTGACGTCGCTCCGCACATGGAGCTGATCGATGCGGTCGATGCCGACGGCGACGGACGCGGCGAACTGCTCTTCCGGCGGACGTTCGACGAAGGGAGCGCCTACGCGATTTATCGCGTCAGCGCCGACCGGCTCTGGCCGCTGTTCGAGGGAACGCCGTAATTGGATCGCATGAACGATCGCGTCATCTGGTCATCGAAATTCGAAAACCAGCCTCGACCGGAAGGTAGTGCGTCAGTCTGATTTCCACGGGACTTCCCGCGTCCATGACAAAGCGGATTGACAAGGGGCCTATCCTGAAAGCACTCGGCGAAAAGATAGGTGCATGACAACCTTCAAGGCCATCCGGTTTGTGGTAGCGATTCCCGGATTTGCGGCCTGTGGTTGGCTGTGCGTATTTAGGACGGACAGGCTGGTGACGTGGGGACGGAAGAACGCGAAAACGAAATTCGCATGGTCTCCATTTTCAAGCATACCCGTGAAGCCTCGGTACCCCACGTACATTCGTTGCACTGGAATATTCCTTTGGCTTTCGGCAATCGCTCTCTTATACGCAGTGGTTGTCGTCCATTTCCGTTAGCGTGTGGAAATCAAACCGACCCACCACCGACCGGAAAGTCATCAAGCGTGATTAGTTCGGGGTTTGTTAGCATGGAGAGCGATTACTGCCTCGAGGTTGCCTTGTGAAAAGTCTTCTCCTGTCCCTGACCCTGTCTATCGCTTTGCCGGTGTCCGCCTTCGCGGTTGAAGGCAAGGCCGTTTCCTATAAATCTGGCGACGAGAGTGTCAACGCCATTCTTTACAGGCCCGCCGGTAAAGGGCCGTTTCCGGCGCTGGTTGTGATTCATGAGTTCTGGGGATTGAATGACTGGGTGAAGGAGCAGTCCGCGAAGCTTGCGGAAGAGGGTTATGTCGCGCTCGCGATCGATCTGTACCGCGGAAAAGTGGCCGATAATCCCGATCTTGCCCACGAGTTGATGCGTGGAGTGCCGGAAGACCGCGCCAAACGGGACTTGGGGGCTGCTTACGATTTTCTGGCATCGCAATCGGACGTGAAAAAAAATCGGATCGGGGCCATCGGCTGGTGCATGGGGGGAGGCTACTCGCTTGATATGGCTCTCGTTGAGCCCCACTTGGTGGCGGACGTCATCAACTACGGGCATCTGGCGACAGAAACTTCGGAACTGGGAAAGATCAATGCTTCGATTCTGGGAATTTTTGGCGGACAGGATCGCGGCATCACTCCCGACGATGTGAAGAAGTTTCAGCAAGCGATGGAGAAACAGGGCAAGAAGGTCGAGATAAAGATTTATCCCGATGCGGGACACGCGTTTGAAAATCCCAACAACAAGCAGGGCTACCGGCCCGAAGACGCGGCCGACGCGTGGCGGCGCACGGTGGATTTTCTTGCGGCGACGCTAAAGAAGTAACCACCTGTCCCTGTTCGCTTTCGAACCACCGCGCTCTGCTCCGCCAAGTGGCATCTGAATTCAAAGAACTTATGACATTCCGAGAGCGGTTCCCGCGATTCGAAATTGTTTTTCGGCAACCCCGAAGCCTGCGGTCCGACGGGCTTTCAGTGGCACAGTCATTGTCAAAAACGTGGACGCGAGAGACATTGGAGAACATACGAACCGCTCTTCGAAATATTCCTGCAAGAGTTTGCGGCGAGGGGGGAGGAATTTCCACTTGCTATAAGGTACCGCTCTGGTTACTATGCACGCATCTTTTTTTGCAATGGTTTTGGATCGTTTTCGGGTTGAGTTAGCTACGCATTTATGAATATCGGCGAGACCATCCGTAATTTCCGGCTCCAGCGGAGCATGTCACAGGGCGACATCGAGAAGCGCACGGGCCTGTTGCGCTGTTACCTTTCTCGAGTCGAGAACGGTCACACGATCCCCTCGCTCGACACGCTTGCCAAGATTGCGGGGGCGATGGACCTGGCTTTGTCGCAATTTTTCGCCGATGGCAACAGCAATGGCCACAAGGGGTTGCCGCAGTTGTCTGACGACGAAGTCCGGTTTTTGAGCCAGATGCGCCGCTATTCGGCCAATCTGAACGATAGCGACCGCAAGCTGGTGCTGGCTATGGTGAAGAAGATGGCATCCGGCACGTCAAAGTAAAAGTAACTGACGGTTGCGCTCTCCGTTCTCAAACGTCTCTCATCCGCTCTCAGTCGTCGGCGCAGATTCGTCCCCGCGACCGGACGCATTCCGACATTTCAGCCAAGGATTGCCTTCACGCGGAGAAAAAGAATGCCAGCGACCGATTGCTGAGGACTGATTGCTGAGAACTCAGAGCCGCCCACGGTACTTTCGTACCATTTCTGGCGTGACCGGCTGGAATCTCGCCATACCGCCCCTCGAACGCTAAGCTAGGGGCTGGGGGATCTTTGTGACCATTGATGAAGAGTTGGATCTCCTCGATCAGCAGCTGCGACGGCTGAAGATCGAATACGAGGTTTTCTTCAACAATCCCGCGAAACGGCCTCCCGCCGATATTGAATGGAAGGTGCTTTCGTTAATTCGTAAGTTTAGCGACAGCCCTCGGATGAGTTTTCCGCAGCGTTACAAGTACAACGCATTGGCACAGCGCTATGCGATTCAAAGCGACCTGTGGCGCAAGAAGATGCGGATTCGCGAAGAGGGCTATCGCCGGCCGCAGGACGCAATTCTCTCGGTACAGGGCGTGCGTGGGGTTGCCACAGTGGAAGAAAAGCATCCGGTATACGGCCTCACGAAACCGGTGGATGCCACGGCGGAAGGGTCTTTTGCCGTGCGTTACTCCGGCGCGGCGGCGGAGCGCGACCAGGTTCAATTTCTGTATAAAATCCTGGTCGAAGCCAAGAAAAAGTCAGGTGAAAAAGTTTCCGGCGACCTTGATTCCTTTGTCGCATTCGTCAAGAAAAAGACGAGCGAAATTCGCAAACAACATAGTTGCGAGGCGGTGGAGTACTCGGTCGAGATGCAGGACGGACAGGTGAAGCTTAAGGCCAAGGCGAAGATCTGAGCCGCCAACCAAGGCTTCGGCAGGCACGAGCTTGAATCCACCATCTTGCCACCTTGCCACTGTCCATCTTGCTCGTAGGAATATCTGACCGTAAGCTCATACGTGCCATCTTTCCGAAATTCGAATCGTTCCCGAGGAGCGGCTGAATTTCTTTTGCCGTCCCACACCAGCCTCGAACCGGCAAAGCCACGGTAATAGAACAATCGATTACCGCCGGCAGAGTCTTCGACGATCGACACATATTGCTGTCCCCTTTTCGTCCCAGCCCGATCCGGAAAGCGCGTGGCAGGAAAATGGCGGCCGGTCATCGTGTCGGAACAGCATCCATTTATTGTCCAGCGTGGACTCGAATGAGAGGTCGGAAGAGATTGACTTCCCGGAGCGAGTGAAACTTGCCCTCGCATCACCAGTGTCCGGAGAACCACTGCAGTTCCGCGATGCCGTTGCTCCGAGACGCGGTCTCGCCTCGAGCGGTGAACGCCAGGTTCAGGACCAGAGCGGATAACAAGGTGATTCGAGTCACGGGACAGGTTGATCTCATGAGTTCCTCCGCGCATCGACGAAGACGAGCCATAAGGAGGAAAGTCAGCACGGAGTGCACGATCCGCGAACGAATCCCGGACAGAGGTACTGCTAGAATCTTTTTTCTATCAATCTCATTCGTTCGAGAGGGCTCATGTCAAAAATCCGGCGCGCCATTCTGAGCGTCACCGACAAATCCGGACTGGTAGATTTCGCGCGCAAACTCGACGCGCTGGGTGTGGAGTTGGTTTCGACCGGAGGTACGGCCAAGCTGTTGCGCGAATCCGGCATCGCGGTGAAAGACATTTCCGAGCTGACCGGATTTCCTGAAATGCTCGACGGGCGGGTCAAGACGCTGCACCCGAAGGTTCATGGCGGGATTCTGCATCGCCGGGAGGACAGCGGGCATCGTGCAGCGGTTGCCGAGCACGGGATTCAGGCGATCGACATGGTGGTGGTTAATCTTTACGCTTTCGAGAAAACCGCGTCGAAGCCGGGTGTGCGGTTTGAAGAGTTGATGGAAAACATCGATATTGGCGGTCCTTCGATGATCCGCTCGGCGGCGAAGAATTTCGAGGACGTTGCGGTCGTGACCTCGCCCTCGGATTATGCCGCGATCGCCGAGGAGATTACTCGGTCAGGCGGAGAGCTTTCCCGGGAAACAAAGTGGGGGCTGGCGCAAAGGGCGTTTGCTACCACGGCAGCTTACGATTCCGCTATCGCCTCGACGCTCGAGAGGGTGGGCGCTGATTTTTTGCGGCAACCATTCGAGTTGAAAGCCGGCGAAGGGTTCCCGCAAAATCTGCGGCTGTCTTTTCAAAAAGTGACCGATTTGCGTTATGGAGAGAATCCGCACCAGAAGGCCGCGATGTATTCGGACGCATCCCTCACGGGCGTGGCGCATGCTCGCCAGGTGCAGGGTAAGGAGCTTTCGTACAATAACATTGTGGATCTGCAGGCGGCGTGGGATCTGGCGCAGGAATTCGACGAACCGGTTTGCGCCATTATCAAACACACAAATCCCTGTGGAACCGCGACCGGCAAATCGCTAGCCGAGGCCTATGTGCGGGCTCTCGAATGCGATCCGGTATCGGCGTTTGGCGGCGTGATTGGAGTGAATCGCAACGTGGATGCGGCGGCCGCAAACGAAATGGCCAAGCTGTTTCTCGAAGTCATTGCGGCGCCCGCGTTCGACGAGGGCGCGAAGGCAGCTTTTGCTGCCAAGAAAAATTTGCGGCTGGTCGAAGTTCCGGCCGGGCAGCAAAGCTGGGTGCTGAAAAATGTTTCTGGAGGAGTGCTGGTCCAGGATGCCGATCTGCATAAGCTGGTTGAGGCCGATCTGAAGGTTGTTACCAAACGGCAGCCAACGACCGAAGAAAAGCGGGCATTGTTATTCGCGTGGAAGGTTTCGAAGCACGTGAAGTCGAACGCCATCCTCTACGCCCGTGACGGACAAACGGTGGGGGTCGGCGCCGGGCAGATGAGCCGCGTCGATTCCTGCAAGATCGGCGCGATGAAAGCGCAATTACCGCTGAAGGGGACAGTGGCCGCTTCTGACGCTTTCTTTCCCTTTCCTGATGGCGTCGAGGAGATCGCCAAAACGGGCGCTACCGCCATCATCCAGCCGGGAGGGTCGGTGCGCGATCAGGAGGTAATCGAGGCGGCAGACCGCTTCGGGCTGGCGATGATCTTCACCGGAGTGCGGCACTTCCGGCATTAACCTTGTAAATCTCGGTAATCTTCAGTCTCTAATCTTTACCTTTTTTTACATTACAATGACCTTCCAAAGCCGGTGTACCTTCGGCTTGAGTGCTTCTATGCGCTTTCTGCCCGCCAAACAGCTGGCTGAGGTTAGAATAGTTGAGTCCAGCTAGTCGCGGACCGGCATCCAATTGACCAGCGATCTGTAATTCGATGGTGTAGGACTTTCCATGAAAAAACGGCTGTCGATAGCTTTTGTCATTCTCACGGGATCTTTTTTATTGGGCCAGAATCAGCCCGTTCACTCCACGGATGCCTCGGCTGCGGCTGGCTCCGAGTCCTCCAACAAGGCCAAGACTCCCGATCGCGCCGCCGCCTATTACCACTTCGCACTCGCGCACATGTACGAGGAACAGGTAGCCACCTACGGGCGCAGCGAACTGGCGAATAAAGCCATCGACGAATATCGCGCCGCCATCGATGCTGATCCAACTTCGGCGTACCTGACCTCCGGACTCGCCGAGCTGTATGCCAAAACCGGTCGCATTCGTGACGCCGTGGTCGAGGCGCAGGACATCATCAAGAAAAATCCTAACAATCTCGAAGCCCGACGTTTGCTGGGAAGGATTTATCTGCGCTCGCTTGGCGATATGCAGGCTGGCAGCGGTTCCGAAAATGTCTTGAAGCTCGCAATCGATCAGTATGAGCAGATCGTCCGCCTGCAGCCCGACAGCACGGATGACCACCTGCTTTTGGGCCGGCTGTATCGCCTGAATAACGACCTGCAAAAAGCGGAGGCAGAGTTCAAGACCGCCGTGAAGCTGCAGCCGGACTCCGAAGAAGCAGTTACCACGCTGGCCTATCTCTATAACGAGCTTGGTGACACGGCTCGGGCCACGCAGGTGCTGAGTTCGGTGCCGAACGGGGAGAAGTCGGCAAAGCTCTACGCCGCCTTGGGGTACACCTACGAGCAGCAGAAGCAATACAAGGAGGCCGTCGAGGCTTATCGACATGCGATTGAGATGGACCGGGACAATCTCGATGCCATCCGCGGTCTGGCTCAGAACCTGCTGAACGACGGGCAGGCCGATGCCGCTCTCGAACAATACAAGGTGATTGCGGATGCGAATCCGGAAGACGCTCAGACTTATATTCGGATCGCAGAAATCTATCGCAAGCAGGGCAAGTACGATCTCGCGCTCGAAGATCTGAAAAAGGCCGAGTCCATGGTGCAGGACTCGGTCGAAGTTCCCTACAACATAGCGGCGATCTACCAGGCGCAGGGCCGTTACGACGAAGCGATTCCGATCATGAAGGACCTGCTGAAAAAATCGGAAAAGCCGGACGGAAAGTATTCGAATGGAGAGAAGAGCAATCGCGCGGTATTTCTAGAGCGACTCGGCTCGATTTACCGCGATCAGGGAAATAATCAGGCGGCGGTCCAGACCTTCCGCGAGATCGTGGAGTTGGGCGGCGATGAGAACATCGAGCGCGGCTATCAACAGATCATTGATACCTGGCGCGACGCCAAGGAATGGCAGAAGGCCACCGATGTGGCGCAAGAAGCGGTGCACAAACTGCCGACCAGCCGCGATCTGAAGATGGTCCTGGCGGCGCAGCAGGCAGACATCGGTGATGCCGACAAGGCGCTCGCAGAGGTTCGCGCCATGTTGAAGGGCGACTCTGATGACCGTCAGGTTTATCTCAACCTGGCGCAGATGTACACGCGGCTGCGGCGCTTCCCCGAGGCGGAGCAGGCGCTCGACAAGGCCGAGCAGTTCTCGACGAAGGCAGACGACAAGGAATATGTCTGGTTCCTCCGCGGCTCGACGTTTGAGCGCGCGAAGCGCTACCCCGAAGCGGAAGAGCAGTTCAAGAAGGTGCTGGCGAGCGATCCCGATCATGCTTCGACCCTCAATTATCTGGGCTACATGCTGGCCGACCAGAACATGAAACTGGACGAAGCGCTCGGATATATCAAGCGCGCAGTGGACCTTGATCCCTCGAACGGAGCTTATCTTGATTCTCTCGGCTGGGCGTATTTCCGCCTGGGAAAATTCGAGTTGGCGGAAGATAATCTGCTGAAGGCATCGCAGAAAATCAATACCGATCCCACGGTCCACGACCACCTGGGTGATCTTTACCAGAAAACGGGCCGGCTGAAACTCGCCGCCACCAACTGGGAGCGAGCGCTTACCGAGTGGAATCGTACCATCGCAGCTGAAGTCGATCCGGCGGATGTCGCCCGCGTGCAGAAGAAACTGGACTCGGCAAAAATGAAGCTGGCCAGGGAAGAGGGCGCGAAGTAACGCTTCACCCCAGGGTTGTGGCGGTCACGCCAACTCTGATTCGCTGCTAGACTTTCTCCATGCTCGCCGACTATGCGGTGCGCGTCGAAGATTCCCGCGGACGCCGTCATCCCGAGCCAGCGCATCCCTATCGCAACGATTTTCAACGCGACCGCGATCGCGTGGTTCATGCTCGCGCCTTTCGACGCCTCGAAGCGAAGACACAGGTGTTCACCCGGCGTTACTCCGACCACTTCCGCAACCGTCTCACTCACACCATTGAGGTCGCGCAGATCTCCCGTACGATTGCGGCGCAACTTGGCCTGAACAGCGATCTGGTCGAGGCCTTGGCGCTGGTGCACGATGTTGGCCATCCGCCTTTTGGCCATTCCGGAGAGAAGGCGCTCGACGTTGCCATGCGCCAGCACGGTTTTTTATTCGATCACAACCTGCACGCGCTGCGCATTGTGGAGGACTTCGAACTGCGCTACGCGTCTTTTCGCGGGCTCAATCTCACTTTTGAAGTTCGCGAAGGCATCATCAAGCACTCGCACGATTACGACGCCAAAGAGCATCCAGAACTTGCGGAATATATGCTCGATCAACGCCCACCGCTCGAAGCGCAGCTGATCGATCTGACCGACGAGATTGCTTACAGCACGGCTGATTTGGACGACGGCTACGAGGCGCGGTTGCTGAACGTTGAGCAGATTGCCGAGAGCGTGGATCTGTTCGCACGCCATTATCGCGAAGCCAAAGACCGTTTCCCGAACGTCGCCCGGAAGCTCGTCTTTAACGAGGCGCTGAAAGGCGTTTTGGATAACTTTGTCGGAGACTTGATCACGAACACAGCTCGACGCGTAGAAGCAGCTGGAGTCGTTTCGGTGGAAGGCGTCCGCGGGCACAAAGAGCGACTGGCTGCTTTTAGCCCGGCCGTAGAAGAAGAGCGCCGCTGCCTGAAAGATTTTCTCTACGAAAATCTTTACTACAGCCCGGCTCTTGTCTCGGAAAAGGAAGACGCTGAGCGCATCACGGGAGAGCTCTTTGCCCACTGGATGGAGGAACCTGCCGACCTGCCGCCGAACTACCACGAAAAAGCAGCCCAGGAGCCTCTGGCTCGCGTCATCTGCGATTACATCGCGGGCATGACCGACCCGTTCATCTATGAGCAGTATGACAAGTATTGCCGCGATTAGGTAACCGGTAAACCGGACAAGCAGCCGAGATCACGCGGCGAGAGCTCGCTCCGGGAACTGCCAGACCTCACTCTTGCATCGAACGCTGAAATGCCAGTAGAGTCCGAGCGGAGAACGCCTGGCTTCCTCGTCTCCAGTGAAGGTGCCTATGGCGAATACTTTTGGGACCGACGTTTTGATTCAGGCCGAAGACCCGATGAAGGCTGCTGAGTTCTATGTCAAAGGCCTGGGCTTTGAGATCACCGACAAAGAACCCGAACTTGGTCGGCCTGCACGGAAAAAATATCAAATTTGTTAATCGAGCCCGGCCGAGCGCTCGGACCCGTTCTCGAGGTTACGGTGAAGAGGGTTAGGGAAGCGAAGACGAATCTTAGGATAAGAAAATGGGCTGCCGGATCGTCAAGGACAAGCCCCACTTTCCGAGATGTTGCGTCAAGGATCCGAATGGGCTCATCTACCATTGGACAGAGTGAGAAGGCGAATTTGAACGAGTGAGAGCGCGGCGAGAGGGGAATGACTGCCGGCTCGACAATTTCCGTAATCAGAAGCGCTCACTTACTGTAAGTGACCCTGTAAATCACTCCCGCCGAGTCGTCGCTCACATACATCGATCCATCGCTGCCAAACACAATCCCCACCGGACGGCCCATCCACCGGCCTTTTTTTGTTTCTTCGGGAGCGAGCCATCCGGTGATGAAATCCTGCGCGCTGCCCACGGGCTGGCCTTTCTCGTCGAGTTTCAGGCGCACGACTTTGTATCCCGTGGGCACGCTCCGATTCCATGATCCGTGAAAGGCCACGAAAATGTTGTTCTGGTACTCTGCCGGAAACTCGGAGCCCTCATAAAAAGCCAGCCCGAGCGGTGCGGAGTGCGCTTGCATCTGGGCCTTTGGCTCAATCACGTTCTGGCACCGGTTGTCTCCGGGCTTGGTGAAATTCAAATCGGGCACGCGGTCGCCATAGCAATAGGGCCAACCGCCATCGCCGCCGCCAGTTCCGAGATCGTAGATGGTTTCCGGAGGCAGATCGTCCCCAAGCCAGTCACGGCCGTTGACCGTCACCCAAACCGTATCCGTCTTCGGATTTACCGCCAGTCCCACGGCATTGCGCAGGCCTTTTGTGAAGATCGTCTGCCCGCTGCCATCGGGATTGAATTGCATCACCGTCGCTCGCCGCTGATCTTTTTCCAGGCACGCGTTGCAGCTCGATCCGGCCGAGACATACATCTTGTCACCGTGAAAGATCACGGTGCGCGTCGAGTGGCCGCCGCCGGTTGGCAGATTGGCCAGCTTGGCCGGATTGGATGCCCGCAGATTGGCTTCGTCCCAGTCATAGCGGCTGACTTTGTCGTTCTCGGCGACGTATAGCTTGCCCTGGTAAAAGGCGAGCCCGTGTGGTTCATTCAGGCCCTTCAGTACGGTGACCTCCTTGTCGGCCTTGCCGGTGCCTCTTGGATCCGGAAAAGCGGCTACTCTGCCTTCGCCCGATTCGCTGACCAGCAAAACGCCGCCGGGGCTGAAGACCATCATGCGCGGACCTTCTATGGCAGAGGAGAAAACCGTGATCTGAAATCCCGACGGCGCTTTGAGGCGCAAGAGATCGAAGGGAGTTTGCTCCGCATCAGCGGAGTTACCGGGATAGAGAAAGGTAAGAAGTAGCGAAATTAGAGCGAACGATAATCGTGGAAGGCAAAATCTTTTCACGTAAGATTCCTGCATAATTGATTGGGATGATCTCGCCATCGACTTCGTTCTTATAATTTTGATCTTTGATTTTGGATGATTTCGTCGGACACGCGCCGGGCACGGCAGTTTTTATACCGGTTCCCGCCAAAATTACCGCCGGATGGCGCGCCCTTCGGGGCCACAACAGAGTACAATATATATGAAAAGAAAGCACTTGCGCCCTACGCCTCGGGATGAGGCATTTGGCACGCAAACTGTATTATAGAAATGCGGGCCCGTAACGCAGGGCGGCATTTTCAGAAGCAACCTTGGTGAGGCAAACGCAGCGTCGGCGTTGTCGTCAAAGTCAGGGTACGGCTTCTAGCAACGACGAAATCAAATCGCGCTCAGGGCGCGCGGAGTGGCTCCCCCACTCCCAATTGGAGGAAAGGTTAAAATGAAAAACCGCACCATCTTCGCTCTGCTTTTGGCTGTAATCCTGGCTGTGCCAGTTTTTGCGCAGGACAATTCAACATCGCAGCCGGCTCAGTCCACAACCACCTCGTCTTCGACCCAAACGGGAACCAATGCCAACAGTGCAACGGGTAAGGATCCGCTGCAACCGGAAACCCGCGAGGGCTTCTGGGGACACCTCAATCCCTTCGCGCGCAAGAAATATGTTGCTCGTCAGACGCAGCCGATCCGCGACCGCATCAACGAACTCGATGAGCTGACAGCGGCAAACACCAGGGCGATCAAGGACACCGACGCCCGCGCCCAGCAGGGAATTCAGTTGGCTTCGGCGAAGGCCAACGAAGCCGACCAGCATGCGATCGACGCAGGAAACAAGGCGCAGGCCGCGCAACAGACCGCGCAGACGGCTCAGACCCGCCTGAACACCGTTGAGCAGGTGGTCACGAACATCGATCAATATCAGGCTGCAACCCAAACCGAAATTCTTTTCAAGCCCGGCCAGACCGTGCTGAGCCAGAATGCCAAGAACGCTTTGGATGAGATGGCTACCCCGCTGAAGGATCAGCATGGCTACGTCGTCGAAGTTCAGGGCTTCGCTTCCGGTCATGGACAGGTGGCGATTTCGACTTCGCAGAAGATGGCCGAGTCGGTGGTCCGCTACCTCGTGCTGAATCATGATATTCCGGTCTACCGGATTTATCTTGTCGGCATGGGCAATGCCCCGGTTCCAAATGCGACGGCTATGGGCGAAGATAAACCCAAAACGAAGCGCACGAACGGTGGCCGCGTCGAAATCAGCCTGATGAGGAACAATCTCGAGCAGCTCGCCTCGTCCACCAACAGTACTCCGGCAGATCAACCGCAGCAGAAGTAACCGGCAACTCCCCAAGAAAGCCTCTCGCGAATATCGGGAGGCTTTTTTATTTTTATTGTGTCGATTAGAGGGCTCTCGAAATTCTTTCTTGCTATCTCGTGCTATTC
>Ga0181522_10000254_pt1 | contig 42205 bp, 38 predicted proteins | sample PEATcosm2014_Bin_27_FD_121103 | JGI IMG/M metagenome (GOLD analysis project Ga0181522, IMG submission 121103) | Peatland microbial communities from MTU Mesocosm Facility, Houghton, MI, USA - PEATcosm2014_Bin05_10_metaG | ecosystem: Environmental > Terrestrial > Soil > Wetlands > Peat | place...
ACCAGCATTTGGATCGTCAACTGCCCGGGCAACGGCACCAAAGACACCGGCGGCTGCTACAACATCATCGTCGACCATGTGACCACCAGATGGTCGGGAAATAAGAGCTGGATCACCACCAGTAACTACACACCGGGCTTAAACGGCAACGGCAATGGCAACGGCCCCAATCACGAGATCACCATGCAATGGTCCCTCGACTACGAGCCGCACGAAGGCCATCCAGTCGGCTACGGCACCGCCACCGATGAGGCCTGCCTGGGCACGCGCACCAACGGCAATTGCCTCTCCCCCTACGAGGTCAACATCGACTTTCACCACAACATTTTCGTCAACGTACACCACCGCATCCCTGAAAGCTCCAACGGCTCGACGCGTTGGATCAACAACATCATTTTCAATTGGGGCTGGTACGCCAACGCATGGCTGGGCGCCGAGATCATCGATGCCATCAACAACAAGTACATCGCGGGAAATCTGAACTCCAGCGCGCAAGCCTTCCCGATTCACTTCACGACCAACAGTCCTGAGATGTCCGGCACTCCCTCCGTCTATGTCGCTGGAAACATCTTCGGCGGGCATGGCGCCAACACCGTAAACAGCGACCAGTACGGCCAGCTCGTCAACCAAATCAGCGGCGAGAATGGCAACGAGACTGGCGCCATTCCCAGCAGCTGGGAGAGATCGGCTCCCATGGCGGCCAGCAACGCTTTCCCGATCGTTGCCGACCCAGCCTCCAACCTCGACACCGTGCTTCTGCCTACGGTCGGCAACTCACAACACCTCGATTGCAATGGAAACTGGGTCAGCCACCGGGATGCGGCCGACGCGCGGATCATCGCGCAATATCAGTCTGGGGGAAGCGGCGGCTATTGGCCCAACGCTGTGACGTTTACAGGCGAGCCCAGTATCCCGCAGCCAAGTGCCAATTGGCAGGATGCGCCTGTCGTGAATGGAACGGCTTGCGTGGAGTCGCTGCACGACGGCATACCGGATCAATGGAAGAAAAACAACGCCCTCAGCACTACGGATTTAACGCTGTACAACAAGCTCGATCCAAGGACGGGATACACCTTCCTGGAGGATTATCTAGCAGGGAAGACCACGGTGACGCAGCCACCGGTGACTCCGGCTTCCGCGCCACCTGCAACACCCAGTGTTAGCGGCGCGACGGCGACGCCCGCCAATGGCGCGACCATTGTCGACGTCCAGTCCAATTCGTGGACGCTAGGCGAGGTCGTGCCGGTGACGAGCAATTCGGACTGCGCGCCGAATACCTGCGGCAGCGTGGTCGTGCAGAATGGCATTTCGCAAAATGGAACCGCCGCAACTCTCCTGCTCTTGTTTAACAACACGATCTATCAACAAAACGCAGCAGGGAACTGGTGGACTTGGAACGGCTCCGCGTGGAAGAAGGTCACCGGCGATCCGCGTTCTGCCGCACCGACCCACTAGGCGCGAGCAGTTACCGCCTCGCGCCACACGTCGAGAGACTCTTCTCACGCGGCTCTACGGTGCGGCCGCGGCAGCGCTGGTTTCTGTGATCGACTTGTAGCCGCAGGTGCCGGCCTTGCGCAATGCTTCTACGGCCTGAGCCGCGGTCATAAGCGGCGTGGTCTGAATGCTTTGCACAGAGCCGCCCGCTGCGAAAGCCATGGCCAGAGCCGCAGCCGAAATGTTGTCTGGCATATCGGTAATCGCGATCACGTCGAACGCACCAAACGCGAAAAACGATATCTCCAGCTTACCGCCGAGCTTTTCGATGGGCCTTCGCACAGCTTCGAGCCGGTCTTGCGGATTCTCCATTAATTTGGCCCAGGCTTCTTTCGTATAACTAACCTGATGACAGAAATGAGGCATGAAAATCCTCCTTCGGGGGCCGACGTTCCAGGGCAGTGGCGCCACTATGCTCTTGAAAATAAAGGGTGTCAAGGCGAGCTATAAATCGTTTCCTATTTCCGTTAGCTATATAATACGCCACAGTATACTCAGGTCATTGAGCGGCGGCATTTCTGGGGTGTTTTCAGGACATCCGAACCTGCGCCTTCACAGGCGGCGAAGTGGAAGTGGATTCGCTTAAACCGATTATTTGCGGTTGGTTTACGCGGGCAGTGAGTCCTATAAGTTATATTATGTTAACTACAAAATCGGTTTGTAACCTCCCCCCTGGGAAACGGTCCCTTTCCTACACCTTCTGCTCTGTTCTTGGGAGTTCGCGTGGCTCTTTGGCCGGCGTCGTCGCAAATTTCGGGCGGTCCCAATGTCGTGTACGCAATTCGAATCGTGATTACTTCTTGTCGGCAGCCTTGGACGATTTCTGCTGGGCTATCTCGTACTTAATGTATTGCTCTAGCAAATGCGGGTCGGCTCCCACGAGCCTGCGCCCATTAACGAAGACCGTCGGCGTGCTGTTGACGTCCAGCTTCTGACCATTCGCCCGGCTGGCATCAACGGCCGCACCAGCCTCAGGGCTAGCCATACAAGACCGAAAGGAGTCTGCATTGAGTCCAGCCTGTCCTGCGTACTCGCTCATCTTCATCCAGGCATTCTCGGCGGAGATGACGTCCTGATTGTCGTAGATCGAGTCGTACATCTTCCAGAAAGCCGCCGGGTCCTGCTGATAGGCGCAGCGCCCGGCTAAAGCCGCCGTCCGCGCCCAGGGGTGTAGCACTTCGATGGGATAGTCCTTGAACACGACCCGGACCTGGGGATAGTCCTTCAGCATGCCGCGCATCAAGTCATGCAAACTACGGCAGACTGGGCACTCGAAATCCGAAAACTCCACCAGCGTCACCACTGCCTTCGGATCGCCTAGGGATGGCGCATCCTTAAGCTCGATCATGGCCCGATTCTGTGCCAGCGGATCCCTGGCCAGTTCGGAAACGTCACCCCGGAGCAGGTACTTGCCATCTTTGCTGACGTAGAACTTCGCGTCCTCGGAGCCTTCTCCCGTTTTGACGGATACCGACGTCTCCAGCAATCCGGGTATCGGTGTCTCTTTCGGGGCCGACACCGTCAGCTGCACCTCTGGGCCGAAGGCGTATAGATTGCGCAGATAAGCCTCGATGCTCTTCTGCAACGGCGTGTCGGCCGCCGAGGCCGCAGGCGTTGGCTTGACGGCAGCGGGTGGGTTATCCGGCGCGGTCTGCCCGCCGGTTGTCCGCGCCAGCAGACCCAGCCAAAGAATCGCCGTCACGGCCAGTGATGTTTTCACCGGGAACCTCTTCCTCTTATGGAATGAACTTCTGCGCGATGGGAAACGGCCGCCCAAACCCAAATGCCCGGGAGGTAATCTTCAGGCCGGGCGCAGACTGCTTGCGCTTGTATTCATTGCGGTCCACATGCAGCGCGATGTCTTTCACCAGCTGAAGGTCGAACCCGTAGCGATCGGCAATCTCTTGGGGGCTCTTCAGGTCCTCAATGTATGCTTTCAGAATGCGATCCAGCACATCGTAGGGCGGCAAGCTGTCCTCGTCCTTCTGATTGGGTCGCAGCTCCGCCGAGGGTGCCTTGTCGATAGTTGCCTGAGGAATGAGTTCCCTGTCGCGGTTAATCGATTTTGCCAGCTCATAGATCATCAGCTTCGGCACATCGGAAATCACCGCAAGTCCACCGGCCATGTCGCCATATAGCGTGCAATATCCGACCGCCAACTCGGATTTGTTCCCGGTGCTCAGCAGCATCGATCCAAACTTGTTCGACAGCGCCATCAAATAATTCCCGCGAATGCGTGCCTGAATGTTTTCTTCCGCCACACCTTCTGACAGTCCGTGGAAAGCGGGCGCAAGCGCCTTGCGGTATGCATCGAAAACGTCCCCGATGGGCAATGTGATGAGTTCGATTCCCAGTCTCGTTGCCAGCTCCCTGGCGTCCTTCTTGCTGCCCTCCGACGAATACGGTCCCGGCATCGATACGCCTTGCACGTTCGCCGCGCCCAGGGCGTCCACGGCAATGGCCGCCACGACGGCGGAATCCACACCGCCGCTAAGACCGACAAGCACTTTCTTGAAGCCGCATTTCAACACATAGTCACGCGTCCCGATCACCAACGCGCGGTATGCATATTCGATTTCTTCGCGTGGCTGAGGATGGATTTCGCCCTGTCCGGTCTCGGTATCAAACAGTACGAGATCTTCCTCGAACGCCAGGGCCTGTGCCGCGACTTTTCCGTCCGCGGTCAATGCCATGCTCGCGCCGTCAAAGATCAGGCTGTCGTTCCCTCCCACCTGGTTAACGTAAATTACAGGCCGATGGTGGCTCTTGGCAATCGAACGCAGCATGTCAAAGCGCAGCGTTCGTTTGTCGATCGTATAAGGAGACGCGGAGATATTCAGCAGCAGACTGGTTCCCTGCACCACCAATTCGGTCACGGGGTCCCGTTCATAACGTGATTCGGGCCAAAAATTCTTTTCGTTCCACACATCTTCACAGATCGTGATACCGAGGTGCTCGGTTCCGAAATCGTAAGTTGATTGTTTTTCAGCGGGCTGGAAGTATCGCGACTCATCGAAAACATCGTAGGTCGGCAGCAGCATCTTGCTCTGCTCGAAAGCGATGCGCCCTCCGCAAACCAACGCCGCTTTGTTGGCAATCGCTCTGGTCCGTTTGCTCTTGACCCGCCCGGCATAGCCGACAATCGCAGGCAACGCCACTTTCTTCGCCAACTCCTTCAGTTCCTTGGCGTTTCGCTCGATAAAGGCCGGCCGTTCGAGAAGGTCCTGGGGCGGATAGCCGCACAGACAAAGCTCGGAAAAGACAGCCAAGGTCGCTCCGCGCTGCTGCGCCTGCTCGGAAAGGCTCAAAATGCGCGCAGAATTTCCAGAGAAATCGCCTACCGTGGGGTTGAATTGCGCGAGGGCTATCTTCATGCTGACACTTTAGAATAAGGGCGCATCCGGGAGATTGCAAACGTCCCCGAACAGCTGTGTGCGCTGTTCATGAGAGCCTTCCACTGGTTTCGACGGGCCTCTGAGCGATTAAGCTGGCGATTCCCTTTCCCGCGCGCAGTTCGCGATAAAACAGCAATCTGAGCGACGGAAACGCCGTCCGCAATTCCCCGTGCCCCAACAGATGTTCGGAATTTTTCGGACCTCCGGGAAACTCCAACTGTGCCAGTGTGTACGTTTCAAACAAAAGCATGCCACCGGGCGCGAGCGCCCGCCCGATCTGGCCAAACAAGGAGCGCTGCAAGTATTGAACGCACAAAATCAGGGCGTAGGCAGCAACCGGCAAAACCACTCGTTCAAGATCGGCCTCTATAAGGGCGATTCCCTCGTGCGACGGTGCCAGGGCTAGCGAGTTCGGCAGTCGATTGGTTTTGAGGCCAAAGACGAGTGCCCGCTGCTCCAGAATGTTCAATCCGGCAGACGAATTATCCACTGCAGTCACTGGTTGCTGCCGCGCAGCTAGCAGCAGTGTGTGCCGTCCGGTTCCACACGCCAGATCGAGGGCCGGCCCACGGGGCAGCAAAGGAAGCAACTCAAGAACAAAGCTTGCCGGCTCGACTACAGAACGCTGAGCCGCGGCAAGGTGCCGGGCGTCCCAGCCGGATGCCTTCACGGATGACCCGCGGGATGAATCGTTAGCGGCCATAAAAAAGGCTCCTGGGTCATAGCCCAGGAGCCACGAAACTTTTCGTTTGGGAGGAGGTCAAGTGGTGACCACCAACCGCTATCCTAAACGCTGAACGAGCTGCCGCAACCGCAGGTGCTCTTCACGTTCGGGTTGTTGAACTTGAATCCGGCGCCCTCAACGGTCTCAATGTAGTCGATTTCCACGCCTTCCAGGTACATCGAGCTCATCTGATCCACGGCCACTTTCAAACCGTTAAAATCAATCACTTCATCCGTGTCGTTTGTCTGGTTCTCAAAAGCCATGTGGTATTGGAAACCAGAACAGCCGCCGCCGACCACCGCCACGCGCAACGCTACTGGCACGGGGTTCTGCATCTGCATGATTTCCTTGACCTTGGTGCTGGCAACGGGCGTCAAATTGATCATAATTCCCTCTCGCCTCCGATTTCGGCACTACCGACTTCGAAACCAGTATAGCAAAATAGAGAAACAACTGCATGTCCAACAATGCGACGGTGCGACCCTGGGGTTCCTTCCTGGCAACTCGTCGCAGGCCCTTTTCGACAACTTCCAGGGCTTCGCATACAATACGATGCAGCTATGCGACACAAAGTGACTTTGATCCCCGGAGAAGGCATTGGTCCCGAGGTTGCCGCGGCCACCAAGCGCGTTCTCGAAGCCGTCGGCGTGGAAATTGACTGGGAAGAACTGGAAGCACGCACGGACAAGGCCACCGAAGCGGGCCAACTCGTCAACCAGGCAGCCGTCGAGTCGGTCCGTCGCAACCACGTCGCGCTGAAAGGGCCCATGGGCACCGCCATCGCGGGCGGCGCTCCCAGCGTCAACGTGGCGCTGCGCAAGACTCTCGATCTGTACGCGAACCTGCGCCCGGTCAAGAATTTGCCGGGGGTCAAATCGCGCTTCGAAGATGTCGATATCGTTCTGGTCCGCGAAAATACCGAAGACCTCTATTCCGGCCTTGAGCACGAGGTTGTTCCAGGCGTCGTCGAGAGTCTGAAAATCATCACTGAACGAGCTTCGACGCGCATCGCCAAATTCGCCTTCGAATACGCCCGAAAAAACGGCCGCAAAAAGATTCACGCCATCCACAAAGCCAACATCATGAAGCTCTCCGACGGCCTCTTCCTCAAATCGATTCGCGCCGTCGCGCCGCAATATCCAGAAATCGAGTACAAGGAAATGATCGTCGACAACGCCTGCATGCAGATGGTCTTGGACCCCGACCAATTCGACATGCTGCTGCTCCCGAATCTCTATGGCGACGTAATGAGCGACCTGGCGGCAGGCCTGGTTGGTGGCTTAGGCGTGGTGCCCAGCGGAAACATCGGCGACGATTGCGCCATGTTCGAGGCCGTCCACGGCACAGCCCCGGACATCGCGGGCAAAGGCTTCGCGAATCCCACGGCGTTGCTGCTGAGCAGTGTAATGATGCTGAAGCATCTGGGCGAACGCCCAGCCGCGATGAGCATTGAAGCTGCCCTGGAAAGAGTGTATCGCGACGGCAAACAAGTCACCCGCGACGTGGGCGGCACCGCCGGAACCAAAGAATTTACGGACGCGGTTATCGCCGCCCTGTCCCCAGTCCCGGCCTCGCGCTAACCCGCACTTACGGCTGAATCGGTTCTAAGGTGCCCGATCCATGTCCCGTCGACGTGGGCTTTTTGCTTGTAGGATGCTTTGTACTTGGGGCTCCCGTACCTTGGCCAGGTCGCTGCGAGGCTCGCGGCTCAGCCTTAAACGGCGGCACCAGATCGGAAGCAATACGCCTTAGAACCAATACGCTGTTCGTGTCCTTGAGAACCAGCTTAACTTCATCCTTACCTAACCATTGAACGGCGGCGGGAGTCACGTTCTGATCCGAGAACACGAAATGCAGTGACCATGCAGTACCATCCCTCGCTTCTATTCCGTACGTCCCCTCAGACTCCACCTGGTGGAACACGCCCTTCTGAAATTCATGCTCGCCGAAAAAGATTCTTTGCGGATAGAGCTCGAGCGGCGACTGGTCCGACTCTTCTCCCTCTTCAAGGATCGCCCATGATCCTTGCAATCCGGTGTTTGGAATCTGCGCAGCGACTTCCGCCGCTGCATGCCGATCAAGCTGCTCTTTCCGAGCGAGGTCCTCACTTCGCCTCGCGGCATCTGCGAAATCGCCGAAGATAGACAAACGCAAAGGTACTGTCAGGGTTAAGCAATGAACCGCGCCTTGTGACTTCGCTGCCTGTGTCGCTTCAATGGTGACAATTTCGGTCTTGGAACCAAATGCGGCCCCGATCTGATTCAATGCCGATGACTGTACGTCCGTCTCGTAATCCTTATAGGATGGAACAAGAACCTGCCTGTACCCGTCGAAACTTACCCGCACCAGTGCATTCAACATACTCGGATAGAAGGTATGGCCATTCGCGGGAATTCTTGGAAATGGCGAAGGGACGGGCACCACTTCGTACCCGAGGTTCCTGAGCCGCTCGGCATTCGATTCCATGGCAAGCTCGGCGTTCAGCGCCAAGTCGCGTTCCGAGTCGCTCAGTTCACTCCAATACTCGGCCGCGAAAGGCCTAGACAGATCGTACGAAGCGAGCAGGATGCGTTTGCCGCCGGCGGGCAGTACAAACATATCGATGTGCTCCGTGACTGGACCCGGCAGAGGATCAAGAAAGGTAACGTTTTTGCAGCCGCCGATTTTCTCGAGTTCCTGGTCCACGTTAGCGTTTTGCTCTTTATTGCGAGAGAGGAGCACGCGCGTGGTAAGACATCGGTCATCTTCTAGCTTGAGAAGGTTCCCTCCATCGAGCGCCACTCCTGAGCTTTTGTAAGTAAAATCAGGAGCAGCAAGGACCGCGTCCGCTATATCGTAGGCAGAATTCTCGTCGTTAGATCGTTGTGCAGACGCTTCGCTCAGAATCTGGGAATATTCTCGAAGCACATAAATCTTGTCCTCGATGGCGGAGGCCACGGCTTTGCGAGCTTCAGGTGTGGTTTCTTGCGAAAAGTCGTTCGGCTGATTTTCCTGTTGCCGGGCTTCGAGCAGCTTCAGCCGGGCGGTCTCCAATTCTTGCAACTTCTCCCGCTTGGCCTCTTCCTTTCGGATATCGAAATACCGCCAGTGCGCGACGTATGCGGCATCCCCGATGGTCTCGATTTGCGGGCCGAAATCCCGGATCCACAGGCCGTCGTGAGGCACAACTTTCATGCGCACTCGATCGCTCTTGAACAACTCGCATATCTGAAATTCCTGACACCTCTGATACAACGCGCTCTCCGTGGTTTCGTCCGGAGCCAACAACAAGACGGGCCCGAACCTCGCCGTCTCCCGGACGATATTCATCTGAATCTCAAGCAAATTTTTCTCTACCTTGAGTTCCGCATCGGAATTGCCCAGCAGTCCTTCCTTCAGGTGCCGGCTGTGCTCCACCAGAGGGCCTTGCGCTTCGAGCGACACGATGACAACGTCGCTAGCCGGGTGTTGTGCAGGAACCGGCACGTTCTGCGCTCGGGAACTGGCGATGGGAAGAAGAAAAAGAAACAGAAAGAAATGTGCGCAGTGCGAACTGGTACGACTCTTATTCGTGATGGTGCAGCCGCCCTGGACCGCACGCTGAATTACCGCGCCCATTTGCGATCGAGCATCCTTTGCTCGGTGAATTAGTGCGTTACGCCCCCATACATCTGATACACCATTACGTAAACGATCACGCCAGTAACGCAAACATAGCACCACAACGGCAGCGTCCATCGGGCGATGATGCGATGCTTGTCGAATTTCTGAAGCCACGCCCTACGCAAAGTAATCAGGATCATCGGCACGATGACGATAGCCAGCAGTGTGTGCGTCCCAAGAAGGACAAAATAAAATGGCCTGACCCACCCGTGCCCTTGGAACGCGACATGCCCCACGCGATAGTGATAAATGAGGTAGGAAACCAGAAATACCGAAGACACAACGAACGCGGAGATCATGAAAGCCTTATGAACAGCGACCTTCCCACTGCGGATGGCCGCGTAACCGCACGCCAGCAGCACCCCGCCCGTGCCGTTTAGAGATGCATTGAGCGCCGCCTGCGAAAACATCACAACGTAATCTCCTCCTGGAACTCATATAAGCGCCCGGCTTTAGCCCGGCGAGTCGCTCAACGTCTCTGCAAAGTGCCCGGTCTAAAGACCTGGCCACGACAGCTGAACCGACATCAACGCGGGATCTTGTCGTAAACCATCAGCCCCAGCAGTAAAGGAATATGCATCACAGTGGCGTGCATCAACCACTTGGCTCTAACGTTGGTCCGAACCGCCGCAGCCCAAAGGCACACTTGCAAGAGCGCTACGCTGACCACCAGCGCCCCGAAAAAATACAGAACTCCGGCAAGCCCAACAACAGCCGGCAACAGCGCGACGGCGACAAGCCCAGCCGCCGTCAGGATGATCTGGCGAAATGTGCGCTTCCCTTCCGGGTCTACTACCGGAAGCATCCGGATTCCCGCACGCGCGTAGTCTTCGCGATACATCCAGGCAATGGCGTGAAAGTGCGGAAACTGCCAGAGAAAGAGAATACCGAACAGCAGCCATGCGCCGCGGTCGAGCGATCCGCTTGCGGCCACCCATCCAATCATCGGCGGAACCGCGCCAGGAAACGCGCCAACAAAGGTCGCCCAAACCGTGCGCTTCTTGAGCGGCGTATAAGCCAGCAAATAGCCCAGACAGGTCACAGATCCCAGGAACGCAGCCAGCGGCCCAGCGGTAAAGTACAAATCGAGCGCTCCGGCAACACTTAGCACAACGCCGAAGGCCAAAGCTTCCTTTGGATGTAGCGCGCCGCTCGGCAACGGTCGCGAAGCCGTGCGCCGCATTTGGCGGTCCGAGTCCCGCTCGATGTAGTGATTCAGCGCCGCCGTACCCGCGGCGATCAGCATGGTGGCAAACACCGTCTGGACCATGTTCAGCCAATTGACCGGTCCGCGCGCGCCCATGTAGTAGCCCGCCGCGGTCGTCATCAATACCAGGAAGGAGACATCTGGCTTGGTCAGCGCAACATATGCGTTTGCCCGCGACCCCAGCGCCATCTCCGTGGTGCGAACTGTGCTCACTGGACAGCGACCTGCCGCGGCGCGGTAGCAGCGACTTCCCCACGCCGAGGAACGATACGGTAGCAAATCAACACGATGAAAACCGAAAACGCGAACAAAATCGCGCCCACCACGGTATGCACGACCGTCAGCCACACCATGAGGGGCTGCGGCTGTGGCGCGCCAAAGGTCGTTAGACGCGACCAGTACGCGCCGAGGCCGAGTAGAAACTGACAACCGAACGTCGCGTGCAGCAGAATACGCGCCTTCGAAAGTTCGGGCGACGCCCCGAATCGCTTGCGCAACACAATGGCGGTCCACACCACCGTTCCCAGCACGACGAACGCACCGGCGATGTGCGGCCACACGGGAATTTCCTGATGCCGAAACCCTGCACCCAGCACGACCTGAAAAAATATCACTTCCGCATTGGCTATGGTGACCGCATGAATCGACGGCGTGCCGCTATCCGCAAGCTGTGGGCGGTCGGACACCCACCAGCGGCTGGTAAAGACCGCGATGCTTAACAGCGCTCCAAACACAATCTGGGCGAAACACGCGTGGGTAACCGGCAACCAGTAGTGCAGCAACTGCCGCACGACTTCGCCCCCCAATACAGCCTGCACCGCGATGCCCGCGACCGCGATGACGCCGAACCAGCGGAGCCAGCGCCGGCTGTCCTTGACCCAAATCAGGATCGCCAACGCCAATGTCAGAATACCGAGGCAGCCCGCGATCACCCGGTGCGTGTGCTCGAAAAACGCGCCTCCCGCCAACATCCGCAAGGATGGAAACCACGTACCGAACGATTTCGGCCAGTCTGGCACAGACAACGCAGCATCGTTGGAGGTAACCAGGGCCCCGGCAACAAACAGCAGCACCGTCCAGGCAACCACGAAGACCGCGAAGCGATGTACCCCTCGATTGTAAATCGATGTCATAGCCCTAGCCCCGGCTGCGGATTATACCCCAGCGAGATCCCTGCGTCTGCGATGCCAAAACTTGAGCGCGCCGCTTCAATTCCTAGCGGTTCCCCGCAGACGCTTGCGTCACGGGCGCAATAGATTCAACCCCGACCGCGTCTAAAATCAGCTCCTTCAGCGCTCCGATAAACAAAGGCGAATCACCCAGCGCCGGCATCATGCGAAATCTCTCGATCCCGACTTTCTTCGCTTCGTCGCGCGCTTCGATATTGATTTCGTGCAGCGTTTCGATGTGCTCCGTGACAAAGGAGATCGGCACGACCAGCATCTCTTTGACGCCTTCGTGACCCAGCCGCTCAATCGTTCCCCTAAGCGGCGGCTGCAGCCATTTCGCGGGACCCACGCGGCTTTGATAACAGAGTAGATGCGCGCGCGGCCACGCGGGATACTGCTTGGCGCCGGCTTCGCACACCAATCGCACTGTTTCCTCTATCTGCTTCGGGTAGGGATCGCCCTTCTCAACAAGGCTCAACGGCAGCCCGTGGGCGCTGAACACCAGATGGATGCGCGAACTATCCGGAAACTGCCGCAGAATTGACCCGATCCGCTGCACCACAGCCTGAATGTATTGCGGATGGTTGTAGAACTGCCCAACGGTGCACACCCTAGGCCCGCCATTCGACGCGCCGCCCTTCGCCTGACCATAGACGCGGCGCCACTCCTTCAAACTGCTGAGAGTCGTCGCATAGGAAAAGTGAGGATACAGCGGCAAGAGCACGATCTCGTCCAGCGGCGCGGCTTTCTGCAACGTATCTACGGCTTCCGAGGTCAGCGGATGCCAATAGCGCATGGCCGTAACCGCAACCGGATCGATATACGGAGAAACCGCTGCGACCAAGCGTACCCGCTGCCGTTCGGTTAGCAGTCCGATCGGCGAGCGCCTCCCGATTTCGGCATACTTCCCCGCCACAGGGATCGACCGTCTCGACGAAATCAGTTTCGCCAGGGGCCCGCGCAGAAAACTCAGCGGCCCCATGGGAAGGATGTCCGGATCGAGAAACAGATTCAGCAGAAACGGCTCGACGGCCTGGAGTGAATCCGGCCCGCCCAGCTGAAACAGCACAATCCCGACGCGTTTCTTCCCGGCCACTTAGCTGCCTTTCTTCATGGATTGCTTCAAGCGATCAAGGTCTTGTCGCAGCAACGCGGTGCGTCTTGCTACCGTCAGATAGAAGGCGAAAAACACCGCCCAGCCTACAACATATGCCGCAAACACGCTGCCCAGATTCTTCATAGCGCCTCCGCCTCGCGACGAACGATATCCAGTTCCGTGCGCAATTTCTCCAGATCGTAACGTTCGACGATCAGGAACGCCATCAACGCATGCAGCGCAAATACGCTGAAAAAGAATACCGCCCGCATTGTGGGTTCAAGTCCCGAACCAGGACCTCCCATGATCACCGGAGCAGGATGCTGCGTCCGCCACCAGCGAATCGCGCCGAACACCAGCGGTACGTCAAGAAACGCGAAGATTCCAAACAACGCGCTGAGCAGTGCCCGCCGATCCGGCTCCTCAATCAGCGTGCGCAGGAGCAAATAGGAAATGTACAGCAGCCAAAGAACGAACGTGGAAGTGAGGCGCGCATCCCACGTCCAATAAATTCCCCAAACCGGTTTGGCCCAGATCGGCCCGGTAATCAGGACGATAGTGATAAATGCAAGACCAACTTCCGCCGCGGATACGCCCAGCGAATCCCAGTGGGGCTGCCGGCGCCACACGTACAGCAGGTTCGCCACGAAGCATACCGAGAAAGCCGTCATCCCGGCCCAAGCGCTGGCCGCATGAAAATAGAAAATCCGTTGGATCAACCCCATGGTGCGCTCGGTTGGAGCGATGAAGAACGAAGCGTACGCTGACGCCGCCACCAGCGACAGGACGGCTGCACCAACAAATCCCCGTTTCCACATGACGCTTCACTCCTCCAGGAGATATTCGCCGAAAAGCCACAACGCCGTCAAAAACACGACATCGAACGCCACCAGAAACCCGACTCCCTTCCACGGCACGTATGGTGAACGGTCCAGCAACGCCGACGTCACTTCGGTACTGGCGATCAGTATGGGCGTCAGCAGCGGTAGCAGCAGAAGTGGTAAAAGCAACTCGCGCATTCGCGCTTGCGCGGAAATCGCCGACAGCGCGGTGCCAGCAATCGAAACGCCGAGGCTGCCCAGAAAAAATACCAGGACGATCCAGTGCAACACCGGCAACACCTGCACGTTGTACATAACCGCGAAAATGGGCAGCAGCAGCAGTTCGGTAAGCAGGAGAAAAAGTGTATTCGCCGCCAGTTTCGCCAGAAAAATCGCGAATGGGTCCGCTACCGACAGACGCAAGGCGCTTAACGTATCATTCGGCTGCTCGCGAAGAAAGCAGGGTTGCAGCATCAGAGACGCAGCGAACAGGAACGCGAGCCACAGCAGCCCCGCGCCGAACCGACGGGCCTCATCCGAAAGCGGGTCGAACGTGAAGCTGAACAGCACCAGCACGATCAGGATGAAAACAATGGTAGTCGTCAGCAATTCGCGCGAGCGAAACTCCGTCCGCAGTTCCTTGCCGAGCAAAACCGTGGTGTTCGCGAAGAGGCTCATTGATGTGGGCATCTACGCGTCGGCGAATGCCAGGATCGAGCGGAGGTCAGCGCCCGATCGCGTATCGGCGACAATCGCTCCGGCATCCAGCCGAATGGCACGCGTCGCCAACGCCGAAATCTCCGATTCGCCGTGCAGACTCATTACGATTGTGCAGCCGGCGTCCCGCATGCGCCGCAAAGTATCCGCCAGCCACCCGGCTCCCTGCGGATCCAAACCGGTGGCGGGCTCGTCCAGGAGCAAAATCCCTGGGGCCCTCAACAACGCCCTTGCGATCGCCACGCGTTGCCGCATCCCGCGCGAAAACGTCCGCACCAGCGAATTCCGCCGATCGAACAGGCCAACCTCGCGCAACAGTGCTTCGACCCGCTGCATGGCCTGCGCGATTCCCAGGAGCCGCGCGAAAAGCAACAGATTTTCCTCGGCGGTCAGGTCGTCGTACACCATCGTTGCGTGCGCCACGAAGCTGATATGCTTGGCGCCGCCCTGTTCGCTTCCCACGTTCGAAAAACTCACCTTGCCCGACGACGGCCTCACCAGTCTCGCGGCAATCCGCAGCAGCGTGGTTTTGCCGGAACCATTCCGCCCGGCGAGCACAATACATTCCCCCGCGGCTACTTCCAGGGACACCCGCCGAAGGGCGTACAGCCCGCCATACCTCTTGTCGATATCTTCCAAGCGGATGCTCGTGGAACAGACCGGCGGCGACGTCAACGGAGACTCTCGCGGGGGATCGATGCACGCATCGCTCAGCCCCGCACGAGATCGCGGAGCACTTTTTCCGTCCGCGCGCGCTCCTGCACGTATTCTTGTTCGGAAATCGTGCCGGCTTGCCGCCGCAATTCCAGCCGAAAGATCTGATCCTTCAGCGAATCGAGACTTGTGCTGACTGCGGCATCGACTTCGGCCATATTCGCGGAAGAGGCGGCGCCTTCGGCAGCCTTTGAGGAACTGACTTGCTTCGACTTCGCAGACGATCCATTGGCGGCATCATACAGGGCGCCGCCTGCTACCCCCGCCACCGGCTTTCGCGCCAGCAATATCGCTCCCAGCGCGAACAGCCCCAGGAATCCGGCGACCAGCGGCCATTTCAGTACATCGAGCCGTCCCGGAATTTGCTGCACCGTGACCGGGCCCGCGACCGGGCCGCCGCCCTGCTGGTCTTGCAACTGCGAGCCAGGATCGGAATCGCCGCGCGCATTCGGCGCGGGCGCCGTGCCGGAAACGTTCACGGTGAAAAGATTATTTCCAGGCAAGCCCTCGCGCCCGTAGATATTCATTCCCTGCTCCTGGCCGCCGGGCTCCAAACCGTCGCCGCTGATATGCACGCTGGGCGCCGCTAGAACCAGCAGCTTCGCGCCTGGATACAACGTGGGAAGTTTTACGGCAGCGGTGTTACCGGCATACGGCAATTCGTAGGAATAGCGCACCCCGCTCTCGCCGGGACGAAACGCGAACGCTACGGCATAGTGATTCCCGGGCTTATCAATGGTGGCCTGCACCACTGGCATACCGGAAGGCCCCCACGCCGCCGCCTGTTGCAGTTGCGCTTTCTCCGGTAGCGCAAATTCAAAATTACCGTCCGCGCGAAAATAAGCCTGCTTGGGACTGGAGTTATTGAGCACCGAATATTCTTCGCCAACGATAAGCGTGGAGCCGTTCGGCTGGAGAATCACGATGTGCGAGGGAATCGTGACTGTCTTGGGGTCCTGCGTTGGATCGAAAACTTCGACTTCAATTTCAGTCTTTCCGGGAGGCACCGGCTGGTGAAAGTTCACACCGTGAAAGACGGCGCGAATGAGCATGGGCTGCGTACCCAGAAAAGGGTTGTCGAAGGTGAACTGGCCCTGCGCATCCGCTTTGGAATTGGCAACCGGCTGCATCCCGCCTTGCAGCTGAATCAGAATCACTTCCACACCAGCGCCCGGCTTGCCAGTCGTGCCGTTTTTCACCGTTCCATGAACGGTTCCCGCCTGCGCGAAGCCAACAGGCGCAAGAACGAAAGCGACTAAGCATACGAAAACTTTGAATCTTCGCATTATCGTGCGCCACGTCCGGTATCCGCCGGATGCGCCCCGCGAGGACGGCGCACCTGCGCTTCTGTAGCCTGGTCGATTTGCGCGAGGACCAACGCCGCGTCATTCTCAAGCCCGGCTTTCATCGCCTCGAAATCACCTTCGGAATACTTGCCGGAGCGAAACTCAAATCGCAGGTCGCGGAGGTTGTCGTAAATCGTATCCCGCTGCTCCATCAGTTGATCCAATTTCGTCCGATGGGGCCCGAGGTCCGAAGCATCCGGCTGAATGTAAAATATGAACAGAAGCGTCGCCATCGCCAGCGCCAAGCACGCGCCAAGCACCGCGGCGTCTGCGGAACTGATCACAAACAGCAAAGAAATCGAAAGCGAGCCGCTGATCATCAATCCTCTGTCTCGCGGGCCACGCGTCGCCGCGCCCGCTCCAACTCTTCCGCCGAAATCCCGGAAGGGCCGACGCTCGCAGCCGCAGTCTCGAGATGGATTCGCGAACGCCATCGCGAAATAAGGAATACAACGAGCAAGGTCCCGCCAACAAGGTAGACGCTCGGCAATACCCAGGCAACCAGGCTAAGGCCCGACTTAGGCGGCTCGGCATAAACCTTGGTGCCAAACTCCTGGACAAACGCCTGCGTGATGACGTCTTCGGAGTCCCCACGCGCCACCGCTTGGTCCAGTTCTTTCAGCATGGCCGTCGAGGTGGTGCACCCGACATGGTTGCACTGCGTCAAAACCTGGTTGCAGTTGCACATGCACATGAACTTGCCGCCAATTTGCTTGGCGCGGTCCTCGGCTGTTACCGATACGCTTAGCGCTAACGTGCAAACGCCCGCGATACAAAACAGCAAGGTCTTCCTTCGTCGCATTCTAGTCATGGCCTTCCCGCAAGGTTACAGAAGGCGCCAGTGACGGTGACATCGGGCGTGCAGCGGAAGGCTCCTGCAGAACTGCAAAAGCCAGAACGCTCCGGCGGTTGGGTAGCAACGTCACAATCGTACCCATCACGACGATAGCGCCACCCAACCAGATCCACTTGACCAACGGATTCAGGTAAGCGTGAATGACCGGCGTCTGCGTCTCGGGGCTTTGTCCCGCGTACACCACGTACAAGTCGTCCCGCAGCGTCGAATAGATCGCCACCATGGTACCGGATTCCTGATTTGTCTGAAAAAAGCGCCGCTCCGGATAGAGCATCATCAGGGGCTTGTTATTTTGCATCACCTCGACGACCATTCGCTCCGACGTGTAATTTCGCTCCGGCTTGGAGTCGAAGCTCTGAAGCAGCAGGTTGTACCGGCCAATCTGCAGCGTAGAGCCAATCTGCATGTCCTTCTGTACGTCCTTGTTGAATGCGGCACCCGCCAAGCCCACAAAGATCAAAACCATCCCCATGTGTACGATGTAGCCGCCGTACCGGCGAGTGTTGCGCAGCGTCAAATCGACAGCAGAAGCCGCGAACGATGCACCAGACCGCGCTCGGACAACCCGAGCACCGCGGTAGAACTCCATGAGAATGGTGGTGGCTACGAAAACGCACAAAATCAGACAGAGCAGCGAATAAAACTCATGCAACCCGAGCGCAAATACCACCGCGCCCGCCGCCAGACTGAATAGCGACGGCCAGCCGAAATTGCGCTTCAAACTGTCAACCGAGGTTTTGCGCCAGGCTAGCAGAGGGCCAACCCCCGTCAGAAAAAGAAGTATCAATCCGAGCGGAATATTCACCTTGTTGAAGAAAGGCGCTCCGACGCTGATCCGTGAGCCCGACAGCCATTCCGAAAACACCGGGAACAGCGTGCCGGACAGCACCGCCACGCAAGACACCAGCAGAATCAAATTGTTGAACAGGAAGCTGGACTCGCGCGACACGATCGAGTCGAGCTGATTTTCGCTCTTCAAGTAGTCCCGGTTCTTCACATACGCGACCAAACACACCACCAGAATCAGCGCCAGGAAACCAACAAACCAGTCGCCAATGCTCGATTGAGCGAAGGCATGCACGGAACTGACAATTCCGCTGCGGGTGAGCGTGGTCCCGAGGATGCACAGCATGAACGTCAAGAAAACCAGCCAGACGTTCCACACTTTCATCATCCCGCGCTTTTCCTGCATCATCACCGAGTGCAAGAACGCCGTGCCCGTAAGCCAGGGGAGCAGCGACGCGTTCTCGACCGGGTCCCAGCCCCAGTAGCCGCCCCAACCGAGGACGGCATAAGCCCAGTGCGCTCCGAGCAGAACTCCGGCGGTCTGGAAGCACCACGCAATCATGGTCCACTTGCGCGTCAGGTGAATCCACTTTTCGCCGGGATAACGAGCCAGCAACGCCCCGAGAGCAAACGCGAACGGAATCGTAAAGCCCGTGTAGCCCGAATAAAGATTCGGCGGATGGATCACCATCTCCGGATACTGCAGCAACGGCGTCAGGCCGTTGCCATCCGCGCGCGTAAAGATTTCCAGCGCCCCATTCACACCCGGAGTCGCCAGAACCTTGAATGGGCTGGCCACGAAATTGTTCAGGGTCAAGAAAAAGATCTGCACGCCGGCCAGAACCACGCCAACGTAAGGCATGAGTTCCCCGTTTTTGTTCCGATAGACGAACAATGCCGAGAAAACGTAAATGGCCAGCAGAAAGCTCCAGAAAAGCAGCGAGCCTTCCTGGCCGGACCAAAGCGCGGCAAACTTATAGAACGTGGAGAGATCGCGGTTGCTGTGCGCCACAACGTAGGAGACCCAATAGCTGTCGCTGAAGAAAAGGTAAACCAGACTGAACGTGGCGATGAAGATCAGCCCGCACGTCGCCATCCCCGCCTGCCTAGTGCTCTTAACCAGGAGCGGATGACGTGTACGAATCGCGAAAATGCCGCCTACAAATGCATATACGGCACAGACGAAGGCTAACAGGAGTGCAAATGATCCGAATACATCCACTTACGACCCGCCTTCCCCCGGCAGCTCCGGCGCGCTGCCCTATGGCCTCAGCCTCGATATCGTTACAGCGTGCCGCCGCCGCGCGGACTCAAATCTGCACCGGTTTCAGCAGATTTTGCGGGTGGTCCCACTGTTGGCGCCGCCTCATACTTGGACGCGCACTTGGCTTGGACCTGCTCCGCCACAAAACTTCCATTCTTCGCGAGGCTTCCTTCTACCAGCGCCTGGGACTTGTCCACAAATGTGTCCGGCAGCGGATCACTGCCCACGTAACTCACAGCCAGAGATTGACCTTCTCCCTGCAGCACGAAATCAACCCGTCCCGGCAACCGGTGAATGCTCCCCGGTTCAACCGTTCCACCGACGCGCAGACGGTGGGCGCGAGCAGCGCCTTGCAAGGTCGGCAACTCGGCAATCGTGTGGTAATAGGTCTTGCTCTCGCCGTAGCCAAGCCACGCCAGAAAGGCCATCGACACAACGATGACCCCGATACCAACCCCGAATTTTACTCGTCTTTGCACGGAAGGCGATCCAACTCAGCATAAGCTCGCGCTTCGCGCGATTCTATCACAGCTCTAATGTCGCCATGGCGCCCAGAAGGCCAAGTATTGCCCGACCGAAGGGACAGGGTCGTTTCTCCTCACCTACTGGTTCGGAGCAGCGGCCCGCGTTAGAATTTGATTCAAGCGTGCAATCGCCAGTTCCGGCGCGGCGCTGTCGAGAGCAAACGGTTTGCCACCGTCGAGCACGACGGAGCATCCCAACTCACCTGCTCCCAGGGACCCGATTAGCGACTCAAGAGCACTCGAAATTGGAACGATTCGCTTCGGCCTCAACGATCGCCGAACCCGCGCCAACAAAGCGGGAAGCCGCGATCGAAGCAGCCCATCAATGGCCGCCCCCTCGTGGACTTCTGGATTTAGCGGACATTCCAGAACGTACGTCAGCAGGAACCCAGCGCGCTGAAACTCCGCCAGCGTGGCCTCCGATGATTTCCCGTTTTGGGAAACTCCGCTCGAGGCCAACACGTTTCCGGCTTCCCCAATAAAGTCCCCTGTGTTCGAGGTCGCATACAAAAACGTCGCGGCGTCTTCCGGCGCAAAGGCCCCCAACAGCACCGTGCCGATATGCACGGGACGATAGCGCGTCGTCCATTCCAGCCTCTGCAGGCGCCTGGCGATGTGCTCGGAGGAAGCAGGCTGGCCGCAGCCATCACAAAGTAAGGTGTCGGTCTTCGTCATGAGTGCTGGTGAGAAATCGTAATCGAGGCGGGTAGGAAGCGCAAATAAGGGGAACGCAGAGCGTCTTCCGGGCGGTTCAATTCCCAAATTCACGGGCTTCAGAGCCGTTTCATGCGAAACGGAAAACCCTTAGAATCAAGGTCATACGTAAAGCCGCCGCATCACAGAGTCGGAAGAAAATATCCTTCGGAGTGGCCGGTGTCGGAGCTGGTTGGGTGCTGAGGGCACCACTGTGTTGACCACGAACAAACGATCTATACCGGCCGGTTCAAACACGCCAACAAAGCGATCGTTGGGTGCTAAATCGACGATTGGGGCTTGAAAATACGAAATCTACTGGCTGACCGGAGCGTCCGAAGGCAGCTTGGCGCGCAAACACCACTTTAACTCCTGGCTGAGTTCGGTGATTTCCATCCCGGCCATCACGATGAACTTGCAGCTGAGCATCTCCCGCGGCTCGTCGTCATCCGGCAACTGGCAACTAACGCGGCAATATTGGCATTCCTGGTTCCAGCAAAACCTGCCATATGGAATCGTTTCCGGGCTGATGAACTGGAAGCAACGCAGCAGGGAGTTCCGTTCCGGCACTTGAAACTTCTTGCCGTGGATGGTGATCTCCACAAGCTTTTCATATGGACGGAAAGGTTCCGACATGATGAGTGCTGTTCTCCCTGCCCCGGCCGCTGCTTCGCGGCTACCTTCCTCTAACCGGTGCATGTTGGATGATCGCTGCTCCAGAATAAACCCGGCATGGAGTGGCTACAACGCTAGCTGCAGAGGACGTTGCGAATGTGCTACCGGGTGGAGGGAAGGCCGGAGCCACTCCTAGCGATGGACAATGTGCAAGCGCTCAAGCGCGCATAAGCCGGGAACGTCAATCCTCTGATTGGCGACCCGATTCGCAGGCTTTCGACAGCTTCAGCTTCCCAGGTCGAAAAACTGTCCCATCTTTCGGAATTTCTCGTAGCGCGCGTCTAACAGGTCTTTCCTCGTTTCATTCGCGAGGGCCACCAATTGCCGATCGAGGACCTCATCGAGCAACCGCGCCGCAGCCTCATAGGAGGTGTGCGCTCCACCCTCGGGCTCCGGAACGATCTCGTCAACAATCCCCAACTGTTTCAGATCATTCGCGGTAATCTTCAGAGCCACTGCTGCAGTCTCCGCCATCGAAGCGTCACGCCACATGATTGCGGCACAACCCTCCGGCGAAATAACCGAGTAAAAACTGTTCTCGAGAATATTGACGCGATCCCCAACCGCAATCGCCAGAGCGCCGCCGGATCCACCTTCGCCGGTTACCGTCGCGATGATCGGAACAGGCAGCCGCGCCATCTCCCGCAAATTCTTGGCGATCGCTTCGGCCTGGCCGCGTTCCTCGGCATCGATCCCGGGATAGGCCCCCTGCGTGTCGATAAACGTGAACACCGGTTTGCCGAACTTGGCCGCCAGCTCCATCACGCGCAGCGCCTTGCGATAGCCTTCCGGTTTCGGCTGGCCGAAGTTCCGCAGCAGTCGCTGTTTGGTGTCACGCCCCTTCTGATGGCCGATAACCGCAATGGGACGGCCGTGAAATTTCGCCAGGCCCGCAACGATGGCTTTATCATCTCCGTATGCGCGATCGCCGTGCAGCTCCACAAAGTCGGTGAACAGCATCCCGATAAGGTCGAGCGTGTAAGGACGCTGCGGATGACGCGCGATTTGCGCGCGTTGCCAGGGTCCAAGGTGAGAATAAAACTCGTGGCGAAGTTCCGCGACCTGCTGTCGAATGCGTTCGAGCTCCGCTTCGGCCATTGGACTGTTGGCGAGCTGACGCAGTTCTTCGACATCCTTCTCGAGACGCTCGATCGCCAGTTCCCGGTCGCCCGGCACTGCGCTCGGCTGAATCTTATTCTTGTGCGCCATCACATCACCAGATCGATCGACTGCCCACCGCAAACTTCGCGAATCGCCGTCACCAGTTCCGCGGAAAGCTGCACCCGGCGCTGCACTTCCATTTGCGCCACGGTGCCGTCCGGACTAAGCAGATCGAAGATTACCGGATTTCGACCGGGAAATGACGCGAATATATTCTGGAGACGATCCACGAGGTCTTCCCTGCAATTCTCCAAATTCATGCGAATGCGCACGCTCGACGCCGGTTGCGAGTCGGCCAATCCTTCCAGTCCGCGAGCCTCTTGGAGCGACAGCCTGGTTCCCGACTCCTCGACTTGCACACGGACCTTCATCAACAGAGGCACGCGAGGCTTCAGCGTATTCTCCAATTTTCCAAATGCTTCCGGAAATGCGAGCAGCTCTTGGATCCCAGTCATATCCTGAATCGTATAGATGGCCCAGCGAGCGCCCTTCCGCGAACGCATCGGCCGCGCGCCGACAATCAATGCGGCCACCGTGATTTCCTTGCCGTTGCGCTGCCCCTCCACTTCGCCGAGCGACACGGTCCCCATTTCCACCAACCGCGAAGCGTATTTCGCGAGCGGATGCCCGGAGACGTAGAAGCCCAGCATGGCGTACTCGCTGGCGAGCCGCTCTTCCTCGCTCCAGGGAGCCGCCTCGCGCATCTCGAACGCTACGGGCGCGGGCGCGGCCGCCGTTCCAAACAACCCATGTTGCCCGGATTCCCGGATACGGGTGGCGCGCTGCAGCGCCGCGACCGCGTCATCCACCGACGCCAGCATGCTTTCACGCGGCCCAAGCGAATCTACAGCGCCGGACTTGATCAAGCTCTCGAAGACGCGTTTGTTCAGAAAGCGCGACTCGATCCGCTCGCAAAAAGCGTACAACGAACGGAACTCGTCCTGGCTCAGTCGTGACTCTCGGATTGCCTTGGCAGTGTTCTCGCCAACGTTCTTGATCGCTGCCAGTCCGAAACGGATCGCTTCCCCCACCGGCGTGAAGTACAGATCGCTCTCATTCACGTCCGGTGGAAGAATTGAAATACCCATTCCGCGCGCCTCATTGATATATTTCACGGCCTTGTCCGCATTGCCCGTTTCCGAGGTAAGCAGCGCGGCCATGAATTCCACAGGATAATGCGTTTTTAAGTATGCCGTCTGATAGGCCAGCAAAGCGTAGGCACAGGAGTGCGATTTGTTGAATCCGTAGCCTGCGAACTCTTCCATCAGATTGAAGATTCGCTCGGCCTTTTTCTCGGGAATCTTGGTCGTTGCGCAGCCGGCCATGAATTTCGCGCGTTGTGCCGCCATCTCTTCTTTTTTCTTCTTGCCCATGGCGCGGCGAAGAATGTCAGCTTCTCCGAGAGAAAAACTGGCCAGCCGGTTGGCGATCTGCATCACTTGTTCCTGATACAGGATCACCCCGTAGGTTTCTTCCAAAATGTCTTTCAGCTGCGGCAATTCGTAGCTGACTTTTGTCTTGCCGTGCTTGCGGTTGATGAAGTCGTCGATCATGCCGCCCTGAATCGGGCCAGGACGGTAGAGCGCGTTCAGCGCGGTCAAATCCTCGATACGCGTCGGTTGATACCGGCGCAAAATGTCGCGCATGCCGTGCGATTCAAACTGGAAGATCGCCGTCGTGTCGCCGCGTGTGAACAGCTTGTAGGTGTCGGCATCATCGAGCAGCAAGTTGTCGAGGTCCACCTTTACGCCGCGATTCTGCTCGATCATGCGCACCGTGTCGTGCAACACGGTTAGCGTCGTGAGCCCAAGAAAATCCATCTTCAGCAGGCCGATACGCTCCAGCGCGTTCATGTCGTACTGTGTCGTGATTTCGTCGCGTGGCCCCTTGTACAGCGGCACCACATCCGTGAGCGGCCGCGGCGAAATCACTACGCCCGCAGCGTGGGTTGACGCGTGCCGCGAAAGCCCCTCGAGGCGCAACGCGACGGCCATCAAATCCTTCAATCGTTGGTCCGCGTTTACGGCCGCTTTGAGTTGCGGCGCTTGCACGAGAGCATCCTTCAGCTCGATCCCCAGCGTGGTGGGAATCAGCTTCGCCAGCCGATCGACTTCCCCATACGGGATGTCCATCGCCCGCCCCACGTCCTTGACCGCCGCCTTGGCCGCCATGGTTCCAAAAGTGATGATTTGCGCGACGTTCTCACGGCCATATTTTTGCGTCACATACTCGATCAGCTCGCCGCGGCGCCGCATACAGAAATCAATGTCGATATCCGGCATGGAAACGCGTTCGGGATTCAGGAAGCGCTCAAAGAGCAGGTTGTATTGCAGCGGATCGACGTCGGTGATACGCAGCGCGTAGCTCACCAGGCTTCCCGCGGCGGATCCGCGTCCCGGACCCACGGGAACGTCCTGCGTTCGCGCATAGTGGATGAAGTCCCAGACGATCAGGAAGTATCCTTCATAACGCATCTGCTGAATCATGTTGATTTCAGACGTCAGCCTGCGCTCGTATTCCGAAAGCGGATTGTGCAGCATCCCCTGCTGACTCAGGCGCTCGAGCGTCGGAACGCGGGAGGCAAATCCTTCTCGCACAACCTTCTCGAAATAGCTCCCGGCCGTATGCCCTTCCGGTACTCGAAATTCCGGAAACGGATTCGGAATCCGGTCGATTTTCACGTTGCAGCGATGCGCGATGTCGACCGTCCGGCTAAGTGCGTCGGGCACTTCACGAAACACCCGCGCCATCTCTTCCGCGGTCTTGAAGTAAAACTGGTCGGTCTGAAACTTCATACGGTTCGTGTCACTCATCGTCTTACCGGTCTGAATACACAGCAACACTTCCTGAGCGTGCGCGTCTTCATGGTGCAGATAGTGACAGTCGTTCGTGGCGATGAGCGGAATCCCGGTTTCCTTGGACAACCGCACGATTTCCGGATTCACGCGCTTGTCGATGTCCAGATTTTGATCTTGGATCTCCAGAAAGAAATTGTTCTTGCCGAAGACGTCGCGAAGCCGGTAGGCGTTTTCGCGCGCCAGGTCGTATTTCTCTTCAACAACCGCCTCGGTCACCGGACCGCGCAGGCAAGCCGACAGCGCTATGAGGCCCTTGCTATGCTTCGACAAAAGGTCGTAATCGATGCGCGGTTTGTAATAAAAGCCTTCGAGAAAACCCGCCGAAACCAGCTTGATTAGGTTGTGATACCCCTCCAGCGATTCGCACAGCAGCACCAGATGATTGCTGCCGCGGCCCCCCAAGGGTTCAGCCTCGCTGCGGTCCTGGCCGCTGCCGCCGCCATTTCCCTTTTCGCCCCGATCGTGGCGGCTGCCTTTGGCAACGTATACTTCGCACCCGATGATGGGCTTGACGTCGCGCTTGCTCGCTTCATAAAAAAAGTTCGCGGCGGCAAACAAGTTGCCGTGGTCAGTGATGGCCACGGCAGGCATTTTCTGCCGCGAGGCCTCATCAAGAAGCTCCGTGGTTTCGCAAGCGCCGTCGAGCAGGCTGTAATCGGTATGAACGTGGAGATGAACGAACTGCGGTTGACCCATGGAACTCGATTGTAAATCTCTCTCAGGAGAATTGCGAACATACAATCTGAGATTCCCACAGGCGTCGGCTATCAATAGGCGCGAGCCTTCAGCGAAGCATCGGCACCCCTGCAAGATTCACAGATGCACCCTCAACTTGTAATCAAGCGTCGTCAACCCGCTAAGGAGAGTTTCATCCTGAGGCTACCCGACCAAGAGCAACCCAAGAACCTCAAGCTCAAGACCTGCAAGCGCGCATGGTGACGGGGTCATAAATCGACGGCATCTTGGCATTTCCAAAGCGATGCATGGGGAATTCAGAACCTCGCCGCCCGAAATCTCACTTGCGGCCGGTGCTCTTTTTCGACCCGACTGCGGCTTTTCCATGACTCGCAGGCGGCACGGCCTTCCCTGCCTGCTTGCCGGCCGCGACTCGGTCCTTATGCTGCGCCTTGATCGCCGCTTTTCCGGCCGCGCTACCATGTGCTTGTTTTGGAGCTTCAGCCGTAGCGTGCGCCTTGTCGCCAGACTTTGGCGGCTTCTTCTCTTTTTCCTTTTTCTTCGGCACTTCCTTGATTCCGGAAAGCTTCCGCAAGATCTTTTCGCGTTCCTCCGGCGTCTTCCCGCGCCCCGTCAGCTGGGCCGCGAACAACTGTTCCACGATATCGTCGAACTTCGCGCCGCGCGCCATGCCCAAAGCCTCGAGTTCATTCGCGACGCCCGGCAGCCCGATGCGGACCGGCCGCCACTTATTCAAATACGCTCGAATCTTGGACAACGCCGCCGCGTTCGAGGACTCCGCAAGCAAATAGGCTATCTGGTCCACCGGCATTTGCTCCAGAAAGCGGTAGGCATCGATCGGAGCATTCATCTTCTTGCCGATCAATTCTTTCTGGGCCTCCAGTGCCTCCTCGGCAAAGCCCAGCGCCTCCTCGATTTCCGCCGAGCGATAACCAGCCTTTGCCAGCACAGCGCTCTGTTCGCGATCCTTCAGCTTTCCCAGAACCGCCAGAAGCATCGGAGCGGAGATTCGCGGACGGAATCCCGCCGTGAACAGATCTTCGCGAACCTTCATCAAGCGTGCGATTGCGTCGTAATCCGGATGCCGCTTTGCCAAGTTGGGATTCACGGCTTCCAGGAGATGGTGCTGTTCCCATGCCTTCAACACCACCGCTGGACGTTCTTCGCGCGCCAGCGCCCGCAATTCGCCCCCGGCATCCTCGGGCATGATGGTGTGGTGGAGGTCGCGTTCGATGGCCAGGTCAAACCATTCCTGGGTGCGGGATTCCGGCTTGAAGCCCATGCGGGCCGAAAACCGCAGCAAACGCAGCAAGCGCACCGGCTGATTGGTAAAACTGTGGATGGTCAAGGCTCGGACTTCGCCGCGTTCGATATCGGACAAGCCGTTGGTCGGATCTAGGAGCAATCCGCGCGAAGCGGGATTCAGCGAGATTGCAATGGAGTTGAGGGAAAAGTCGCGCCGCCGCAAGTCCTCCATGATGGTGGACCACCGAATCTCGGGCCGCGTTCCCGGGCGCACATAGTGATCCTCACGCGCCGCCGAAATGCTGCCCTCTACGTCGCCCGCGAACAGAACTTCGATGTGGCGCAGCTTCTCGTCTTCCAGGAGAATCTTGGCGCCACCCTTTTCCAGCTCGCGCGCGATCTTTGTGGGGTTCCCTTCGACCGTGAAATCCAGGTCTCGCAGCGATGCCCCGGTGATGAGGTCGCGCACCGTGCCACCCGTCAGGTATAAATTGAAGCCCATCGCCGCTGCGAGCTCCTGCACCCGCAACATTACCGCGCGCTGCTCCGGCGACAACCGGCTTTCCAATAGAAACATATAGTCTGGCATTGCGCTCCTTCGCCTTTCGGGTGCCCGTTCCGCTCGTAGCCAGCATGGATGAACGCGTCCGTCCATGCTCGCGCGACCGCCGCCGCGGCACCCGCTGTGCGTTCCCGGGGTCCAGCCCGCTACGCTCGCGGGTGGTGTGCTTTGTAAATCTGCTTCAACCGCTCCTCGACAACGTGTGTATAAATCTGCGTAGTGGAAATATCGGCGTGGCCGAGCATCAGCTGCACCGATCTCAGGTCCGCGCCGCGCTCCAGCAAATGAGTCGCGAAACTGTGCCGCAACATGTGCGGCGTCAAGGCCACCCGCAATCCCGCGCGCCGGCCGTACGCGGACAGGATCTTCCAGACACCCACTCGGCTCAGGGCTACTCCGCGGCGATTCACAAACAACGCCGTGGCGTTGGTGACTTTGGCCTGCCGGAGCAGTTCGGGGCGAGCTTCGTGCAGATACTTGTCGACCATCGCCAGCGCCTTGCGGCCGACCGGCACGATACGCTCTTTATCCCCTTTGCCGATGCAACGCACGCAACCAGCCTTGCTGTCCAGATCGCCGACGCGCAAGCTCACCAGCTCCGAGACGCGAAGCCCGGTTGAATACAAAACTTCCAGCATGCCGCGATCGCGCAGTCCCATCACCGTCTTCGGGTCCGGTTGATTCAGCAAACGTTCCACATCCTCGAGTCGTAAGTACCCGGGCAAAGAACGCCGGATCTTCGGCGATTCCAGATTCACCGAGGGGTCGGTGGTAATCAATTCCTGAATCTGGGCAAAGCGGAAGAAATTCCGTAGCGTCACCAGCTGCCGGGCAACCGTGCGGCTCTCGAGCTTGTCCCGGTATAAACCCGCGAGAAAATCGACCAGGTCATCGCGGGTTACGCTCTCCAGCGCAAGTTTTCGCTTCTTCGCGAAGCCCTCGAATTTCACGAGATCCCGCCGGTAAGCACTGACCGTATTCGCGGAGAGTCCTTTCTCTACCTTAACGTGCGTCACAAACGAAGCGATAGTGGCCGAAATTTCCATCAGGCCTCCACGTACGCTTCGCCGCTGCGATTCTTTCGGGTCGCAATGCCGTAAATTTCTTCCATTTCGTGACACCGGAAGATCCATGCCAAACCGAGATACAGGGCCGTGGCGCCGCCTAACAGTCCGACGAACACGAGCAGTTGGATAATAAATCGCGAGTGCATCGTGAATTGCGTGTACCGAGCCGCAGACCAGCACACCACCGCCATAATTCCCGAGCACAAGAAAATTCGAGAGAAAGATGACAGGATCTCCCGCGTGCCCAGCACTCCGTGGCGCAAACGGAATATGATAAACAGCGCGAAGAAATCGAAGTAGCAAGCCAGCCCCGTCGCCAAGGCCGGTCCGCCGTTCTGGACGCGGGCAAACAACGATGTATTCAGAAACAGGATATTCAGCAGGATGTTGATCACCATCGAGATCGCCGCCACAATCACCGGCGTCTTGGTGTCCTTCGTCGAATAGAAGGCCGGGACGATCAGTTTGACGGTGGCAAGACCCGGCAAGGCGATCGCATAGTAGAGCAGAGCCCGCGCCGTCAGTCGCGTGGATGCGGCCATAAACTGGCCGTGCTGGAAGAGGACGCGAATGATCGGTTCGCGAAGGATCATCAACCCCAGCATTGCAGGAATGGTGATGAAGGCCACGATGCGCACGGAGAAGGTCAGCGTCTTCTTCAACGCGACATAATCCTTCGCAGCCGCCTGGTGCGACATCATCGGCAGAATGGCCGTCGCCACCGCAATCGCGTATCCGCCCAAAACCAGTTCCATAACGCGGTCCGCAAGGTATAGAGCGGCAAGACTCCCACCGGGCATCTTGGCTGCCGTGGCGAACCGCGTGTCCACCAAAAGGTTGATCTGCCCGATGCCGATCCCAAATAACCGAGGAATCATCAGCCGCGCCACATTTTTGATGGCCGGATGTGAGAAAGAGATTCCGAACTTGAAGGTCATCCCCTTCCGCACGAGGGCTGGCACCTGCATCAGGAATTGCAGCACCCCTCCGACCAACACCCCGACGACGATCGAAGTCGCCGGGTCCTTGAAATATTTCCAAACCGCTCCGATCGAGAAAGCGATGGTGGCGACGTTGAGCACCACCGGCGTCGCCGCAGGCAAACCAAAGATATGGAAGCAATTCAGGATGCCCATCGCCAGAGCAGCCATGGCCACGAAGAACAGGTACGGGAAGACGATGCGATTCAGCTGCACGGCCTGATCGCCGGCGGCGCTTTTTCCGGCGAACAGGTGCACCACGAACGGTGAAAAAACCATCCCCAAAATCGTGATAATGGCGACGACCAGCGCAAGCGTCCAGAAAAGCTTGTTTGCAAAATCCCAGACTTCTTCTTTGGTCCGCTCCCGCATATACGTCGTGAAAACCGGGATAAAGGAAGCCGTCATGGAGCCTTCGGCAACCAATCGGCGAAACAAGTTGGGGATTCGATACGCAAGGACGTAGGCATCAGCGGCAAACGTGGTCCCCAGGAGCAAAGCAATACGCTGGTCTCGAACATAACCGAGAATACGGCTTGCGATGGTGACCAGCGAGATAATCGAGGCGGACTTGAGGATCTGCTTTTTTTCGGTCAACGGGCGGCGCTCCGGGGGCCTAACCCTAATGAAAACAATGAGTTGACAGGAAAATCGAGCTTAACATAACATAGTTTGTGACATTTCGCAAATAGTCACGTTGTGGGCGTACTGAATCCTTGAAAACTCGCTCCCCAGCCTCTACGCATAAGAAAGTGGTCGTCGCGCTCGTCGACCGCAAGACCCTGCGCGGCTACCTGAACCCCACCCATTTGGGCCGGACCGACCCCCTCGACCTGCTCACGCCCGATGGCGAGCACGAGCAAATCCCTCTGGTTAAGGTTCGCGCAATCTACTTCGTTCGCGAGTTCTCAAACGACTACGAGCCCGAGCGCAAAGCCTTTCTGAGTCGGCCCAAGCTGGACGGTCTGTGGGTTCGCTTGCGCTTCCACGACAGCGAAACGCTCGAGGGGGTAGTCCCGAACGACCTGTTGTCGCTGCTGGACAATGGCCTGCAGATCACACCGCCGGACCTGAACTCGACCACTGACCGCATCTTCGTACCGCGGTCGGCTCTTTCCGAGGTCACCGTCCTGGGCGTCGTCGGCATCGCCCGCCGCAAGCCAGCCGCCGCAGGTCCTGCGGCGCAACCCCGCTTGTTTTCGGAGTAGTTCCGCCCGCCTGTACTTCGCACTTTCGGCTGTGCGAGACTCACACTCTGAGAAACCAGGAGCCTCACCATGAACCTTTCGGAAATTGCGCAGAAGCTCGGCTGCCGCCTCGAGGGCGGCGGATCCGAGGCAGAAATTCACGGGGTTGCCGGTATCGAGCAGGCGCAAGCCGGGCAAATCACTTTCCTTGCCAACAAGCGCTATTTCCCGCTGCTGCGAACCACGCGGGCCTCCGCCGTCCTGATCGAAGATGGCGTCAGGCTCGACCGCGAACCGAGCCTGCCGCTCCTCGCCGCCCTGCGAACCTCTAACCCCTATCTTGCCTTCGCACACGCCATCGAACTGTTCTACCAATCGCCACGATACGAGCCGGACGTCCATCCGACCGCCGTCATTGCCAGGACCGCCCGCGTCCCCGAAGGCGCACACATCGGCCCGTACTGCTTCGTCGATGAAGATGTCGAAATCGGCCGCCACGCCGTGTTGCACAGCTTCGTGACCATCTACCAGGGGGCGAAGATCGGCGACGATTTTTTCGCCCACGCCCATGCGGTTGTTCGCGAGTATTGCCGCATCGGCGATCGCGTGATTCTACAAAATGGCGCAGTCATCGGAGGGGATGGTCTCGGATACGCCAAGCAGAAGGACGGATCCTGGTACAAGATGGCCCAGTCGGGCCCCGCCGTCCTTGAAGACGACGTCGAAGTGCAATCGAATTCCTGCGTAGATCGCGCTACCGTTGGCGAGACCCGCATTGGCCGCGGCACAAAGCTAGACGATCTGGTTCTGGTGGGACACGCTTCCCAACTGGGCGCGAATAACATGATCTGTGGGCAGACTGGCCTAGCGGGTTCGACCAAAATCGGAGATAACTGCATTTTCGCCGGGCAATCGGCTTCCTCCGGTCACCTCACGGTCGGCGACCGCGTCATTGTCACCGCACAAAGTGGCCTTCCTCGTGACGTCCCCTCCGACTCGATCCGTTCCGGCTCGCCGGCTGTCGACAATCGCCTCTGGTTGAAATACACCGCGGCGCTCAATCGCCTTCCGGACCTCCAGAAACGCGTGCGCGAACTGGAATCGGAAGTCGAAAAACTGAAGCAACATTGACGTGAGCGAACTGCGACGGTCCGAAGGAAAAAGTTTTAGGCCGCTCCCGGGAATCCCGCAGGGCGCTGGTCTGGCGGAAGTGCGGCCGCCAGAACATCGTGCACCTTCCGGTTCAAATCGTCCCGCTGATCGAAGGTGTAGTCCGACGCATCGATAGCATCGAGAAATTCCACCAGGATTTCTCCGGGATGGATCTTGAGCGAGCGTTTCACCATCACCCGATGCGCTCCCGAGCACGCTACCGGCACGATCGGCACACCGGCTTTGATGGCCATCACCACGGCGCCTTTTTTGAAGTCCTGCAGCCGCCCATCCGGACTGCGCGTCCCTTCCGGATAAATCAGAAAAGATTGCCCGTTCTTGAGAGATTGAATCGCTTTTTCCAGGCTCTCGAGCGCGGAGTCTCGCTCTTTGCGGTTTACCGGAATGAATCTCGCCAAAAGAAATGCCTGTCCGACGATCGGATATCGGAACAAAGATTCCTTCAACAAGATTGCAATGCGCCGCGGAATCGCTCCAACAACTGCCGGCGCATCCGCGGAGCTGGTATGGTTGGCGACGAACAAGCACACGCCTGCGGGGATTCTCTCGGTGCCTACGACACGCACCCGCACTCCCACCGCCCGAACGAAGAACATCACGCCGCTGATTCCCGCCCAATACAATGGATCGGGATTGCGCGTAACGAAGGTGTATACCAGCAGCGGCGGCCCGACCAGCAGGATGTAGATCGACAGGAACACGCCGACGAATAGAGTACGAAGCATGAAATGAGGAACAGGCTTTCTACGCTCTGGCCAAATGCAGAGCAGCCGGATTCGTTCAGTGAACCGAGGCCGTCACCGGTTGCGTCAAGCCATGCAAAAGGCCGTCCCGGATATACCTGGCCTTTTCGGTCGCGTGAGCGTCCTCGGTCACCCGATAAAATGTTTCCACACTCTCTCCGAGTTGCAGTTGCAGGCCAATATTTTTGTCATCCCGGCGTATGCCCAGCTTCAGTAGATTCCCTTTTTTCTGGCTGTAGGCCCAACGTTCCGGATTTCGCGGAGGTTCCGCTCCGTTCCAGCTCGTAATCACGTCGTCCACGCGCAGCCCGGCCTGCTGTGCGCCACCGTTGGGATCGATACTTCGCACGATCAGCGCGCCGGTTTCATCGCGGCCGGCCGAAAAACCAATTGCGGGATGTTTCCTCTCCAATGTCTTCAGCTCAAGTCCAGCCAAGTTGAACAGCGGCCGGTACGGCAGCGATTCGGTACCGGCGACATATTTCGCGAAAAAATCCTCGAACGAGCCTCCCGCGACTTTCTCTGCCGTCAGCCGAACATCCAGACTGTCGCGATACGGCTTGTCCTGCTTGGCGAATTCCTGATTCATCGACCGCAACACATCGTCCAGACTTTTCTCGTTTCCGGTGCGATCGCGAATCAGGATATCGAGAAGTACTCCCAGTATCTGGCCCTTGGTGTAATACGAAACGCTGTTCTGCGGCCGGTTGTACAGCGGATATTTCTCCAGCCATGCGTCCAGGCTGGACTGTTCCGCGCTCTGCCACTGGTTCGCAGGGCGACCTTCCAGTTCGCTGATTTGTTCCCCAAGATCCTCGTAGAATTGCCCCGTACTCCAGAGCCCGGTGCGCACCAGCGTGTAGGAAGCGTACGTGTTCGTCACGCCCTCGGCGAACCACAACGCCCTCGTGTACTGCTCTTTGGTATAGTCCACGGGATCGAGCGAGGCAGGGCGAATCCTCTTCACATTCCACAAGTGAAAAAATTCGTGCGCGGCCACGTTGGCAAAATCTTCGTCCGAGCGGACCGAAATCGCAGTGGAATTGGTGTGCTCCATCCCACCGCCCTCACCGGTCGCGGTCTTCCCAAAGTGAACGATGAAGGTGTAGTGCGGGTAGGGCGTATCTTCCATCAGCTTTGTTTCATAAGCGCAAATCCGTCGCAATTCGTCTTGCACGCGCTTCTTTTTCCAGTCATCGCCGTGAACCACGGCGCGAACCGGAGGATTGAGTCCCAGAATGTCGAATCGTTCGCCTTTTCCGGCTTCGATGGGTGCATCGACAAGCTGGTCGTAGTTCGCAGCTTCAAACAGAAACCTGCGTGCGCTGCCGATTGTCCCGCTCACCTCACGGGATGCGCCAACGGCCTGCCACTCGCTGGGCACATCGGCCATGCCAAGCAGCACAGGCTCCGATCGCCTTGCGGGCACATACATCAAAATCATCGCCGGATTAATAAAGGCATGATCGGCATTTAATTGCGTGGCGAAGGGCCCGCCTTCGTCCCAGTACGTCGCGTAGCGAATCGTAATCGTTCCGCTGCCCTTGACGCGCCATGTCTGCTTATCGAACTTTTCGATGGGAGATTTTTGGCCCCCGACGAACGCTTCGACTTGCTGCACGTGCGCGCCGAAGTCGCGTATCTGGTAGAGCGCATCCCACGCCGCCATCTGGACGATCACTTCGTCTTTCACGTCCGGAATTTGCATCGAGACGTGAAATATATGCTGTTCGGGAGGAACGAGCGAGACGTCGTACTCGATGGCGGCATTCGCCATGGCAACAAAGCCCAGCAAGGAAAAACAGGCGGGAATCGTCCCGAGCAAGGCGCGGCGCCAAACAGGAGGACACGTCACCGACTCGTCATCCCCGAAGGAATCTCGGTCCCCAGCTTCTTCATCAGTTTGTCGCACAAGCCGTCGAAGCTGCCGTTGGACATGACCAGCAAAAGATCACCCGCCCTTGTTTCGGAGGCAAGATGATCCGCGATGGCGTCCGCGCCTTCGAATGCGCGCGCGTCCTTGCCCAGTTCTCTCACACTTTGCGCCACCGATTCCGGAGCAAGGCGGTTATCGTCGCCCAATTGTTGCGCCCTGAACACGCCGCCGAGAACGACCCGGTCCGCGAGAGCCAGTGCCTTCGGCAGCGACTCTTGAAATACTTTGCGACGCATCGAATTTGACCGGGGCTCCAGAATCGCCCATAACCTGCGGTCCGGCCAACGCCCGCGCGCCGCCTCAATGGTGGCGCGCACTGCCGTCGGGTGATGCGCGAAATCATCCACCACGAGTATTCCCGCGCGTTCGCCCTTGACGTCCATGCGCCTCTTCACGCTGCGAAATGTCGAAAGCGCCTTTGCCAATGCCTCCACGCCAATTCCTCGTCCGTGCGCCACGGCAATCGCCGCGACCGCATTCAGTACGTTGTGGCGTCCGGTCGCCAACAGTGCGAAATTTCCAAACGGTTTGCCACGATAGGTCACCCGGAACCTCGTGGTTTCACCCTCTGCGGCTACCTCGCTCGCGACCCAGTCATTTTGCGCCGAGTATCCGTAGGTCTCCACGGGACAAAAGGCTTTCGCAGTGGCGGCGAGCAACTCTGGTCCCGATTGCTCGGTATCTCCCCACGCCACGACGCGTCCGCTTCGTGGCACCAGATTTACGAGCCGGCGAAACGCCAGCTGATACACATCGAAATCCGCATAAATGTCGGCGTGATCGTATTCCAGGGACGTGATGATCAAGTCGTCGGGATGATAGTGAAAGAATTTCGGCCCGCGATCCCAGAATGCGGTTTCGTATTCGTCGCCTTCCAGAATGAATTCCGTGCCACCCTCAAGTCCGTAACTCTTTCCAAAATTCTCCGCGACACCGCCGACAAGAAAGTTTGGCTTCTTGGCCGCCACGTGAAAAATCCACGCCAACATTGCCGTCGTGGTGGTCTTGCCGTGCGTGCCGCTCACCACGATCGAATGCCTGCCGGGCAAGAACTCCTCTTCCAGCATTTCCGGCAACGACCTGTAGGGAATCTTCCGGTCGAGCACTTCCTCCAATTCGGGATTGCCACGGGCAATGATGTTTCCCACCACCACCAGGTCCGGCTTAGGGTCAAGATGTGCCGCCTCGAATGTGTGATAAAAGGAGATCCCGAGACTCTCCAGCAGCCTCGACGCAGGTGGATAAACGCCGGAATCCGATCCGGTGACGCGAAAACCTTTCTCTCGCAACATTCCTGCCAGCGGCGCCATTGCCGACCCGCCAATTCCGATCACGTGAATGTGCTTCGATTCGTTCATGCCGTCACCGCCGCCTCCAGAATGTCCATCGAGCCGGAACCCGCGGCACGCAACCGCGCACGGACGCCCAGTGGAATCGTTAGCATCGGCCGCAGCGTGTGCCCGACCGGCGCTCCAAAAACAATGGGAATACCCAAGGGCTTGAGAATTCGCTCGCAGACCTCCAGCACCGTAGGGCTACCGGGGACGGGCGGCGCACAATCCGGAAAATCTCCCAGCACGATTCCGCGCACTTCGGCAAACTTGCCCGCTTGTTGCAAGTGAATCAGCGCACGGTCCACCTGCCAGGGCTTCATGCCGCGATCTTCCAGCAGCAAAATGGAATCGCGTGTGTCCAACTCCCAAGGCGTTCCGAGCGTGGTTTCCAACAATGTCATGCAGCCGCCGAGCACCGTTGCTTCGACTTCCCCGGAGGCCAGAACTTCTCCTTGCAGCGTGACTTGCCAGCCACCATTCGCATTCCGGATGGCAGAAAGAAACGATGCTTCGTCGTACCCTTTGGCGGCGCCCGCCCCGGCCTCCAGGCCGGCCCCCAGCATCGGCCCGTAAATCGACGTCCATCCGCATCGTTGCCACAAAAAAATCTGTAGCGAGGTAACATCGCTGAAGCCGATCACGCATTTCGGCGATCCAATTTTTGCGGGCAACCGTTCGTCGAGCAAATAATTCGAACCGTAACCACCGCGCACGGCGACCAATCCGTCGATTCGCGGGTCTTCCAGCTTCCGCAGGAATTCTGCGCGCCGGTTCGCGGCGTTGGCCGCAAAATAGCCTTCCGAGGCTTCTTCTAGTTCCCGATCCAATTCGAAGCCCAGGCGGCCTAATTCCGCATACCCGCGCTGTACCGCCGCAACGTCACCCGGCGATGCCGGTGCAAAGGCTGCCAACCGCGAACCTGCGTTCAGCGTTTTCGGCTTCCGAACGGACACGCCCAACCATCCTTCCGAACTTGCCAGCGATGCGCCGCTCATACTTGCCGTCTTTCCAACGGCAGCATCTCGAAGGTAACGCCGGGGCGCGCGATCGACTTGAAAATGCTCTGCTGTTGGTGATGGCTCACGTCCGCGTCAAACTGGATCAAGTGTTGTTGTCCCGCCATCGATACCTGGAAATTGTCCAACGCGATGCCGAGCCTGGTGAAAATGCTGTGGACCTCCGGCACCAGGTCCTCGGCCTGGCTGGACGAAATCCGAAACAACATGTAGCGCGGCTTCAAGTCGAAGATATTCTCGATGTATACGAACAAGATGAGAGCGAAAAGAATCAGCGCTGCGCCCGCTCCGGAAACTGCGTAAAAGCCGCCCCCGGCTGCCATGCCTATGGCTGCGACCGCGAATATTGCCGCCGCCGTCGTCAGCCCGACAATGCTTCCGCCTTCGCGAAGGATGACGCCCGCGCCTAAAAAACCGATCCCTTGAACCACGTTGGAGGCAATGCGCGTGGTGCTGGTGTCGCCGGTCGCGTGGGCGATTTCCACGGACATGATGGTAAAGAGCGCCGAAGCAATGGCGACGCACGCGCTCGTGCGCATACCGGCCGGTCGCCGTCGGACGCTGCGCTCTATGCCGATCACCGAGCCGAGCAGGGCGGCCCACAACAAGCGGTAGCAAATCGTCGTCAGAGTCAGTGGAAGCATTTCAGTTCAAAGCAACCGTTTACAAGCGCCAACGATGACTCGATTTTACACACTACAACTTGAACTGCGTCAATTTCGCGAAATGGCGTGCCCTGGCGTGTATCTCGCTGCGCTTCAGCGTTTTCAAGCGATCCAGGCCGAATTTCTCGACCGTAAAGCTGCCCATCACCGAGCCGTACACCATCGCCCGGCGCAGGGAGGCATCGCTCTTGTCTCCCGCACCGGCCAGATAGCCCATGAATCCACCTGCGAAGCTGTCTCCCGCCCCTGTGGGATCGTGCGGTTCTTCCAGGGGGAACGCGGGGACACAAAATACGCCGCGTTTGTCGACCATCATTGCACCATGCTCGCCGCGTTTGATGACCAAAGTTGACGGTCCCAGCTTGAAAATGCGTTTCGCTGCGCGCAGCAGGTTGTGTTCGCTCGACAGCTGCCGCGTCTCGGCATCGTTGATCATGAGGATGTCCACGTGCCGAAGGGTCTCCATCAAATCCTCGTTGGTTCGCTCTATCCAGTAGTTCATGGTGTCGAGCGCGGCGATCTTCGGGCGCTTCTTGACCTGCTGCAGCACGTCGCGCTGCAGGTCTGGGGCAATGTTGGCTAGGAACACGTATTTCGAGCCGCGATAGCGCTCCGGGAGCTTCGGTTTGAAGTCGGCAAAGACGTTGAGTTCGGTCGTAAGCGTTATGCGCTCGTTGAGGTTCTCTGAATACTTGCCGGCCCAAAAAAATGATTTGCCTACGGCTCGTTCGAGGCCTTCGCAATCGATGTTGTGCTGTTGGAAGATCTTCGCGTCCCGATCGGTGAAGTCGTCTCCTACGACGGCGACCAGGTGCACCGGAGTAAAGAAACTGGCGGCGATCGAAAAATACGTCGCCGCGCCGCCCAACGTTCTCTCTACCTTTCCGTACGGACTCTCCAGACCATCGAACGCCACCGAACCAACAACGAGTAAAGACACTAGGTTCTCCTAAGAAAGATATTTACCGATGATGGCAGCCAGTTTCTTCTTTGTCGCGGGCGGCACCAGTTTGAGGTCGGTGATGAGCGCGTGCCGCAACGCCGCGCCACACCTGCAGTTCCGCTCCACGGGCATCGCGCGAACCGCCTCACGCAACACGCGCTGGGCGTTCTCTGCATTCTGGCTTAACGTCTCCATGATCTGCGCCCCCGTCACCGATTCGTGGTCCGGGTGCCAGCAATCGTAGTCCGTGATCATCGCAATCGCGGCGTAGCAAATCTCCGCCTCGCGCGCGAGCTTCGCTTCGGTCACGTTGGTCATGCCGATCACTTCAAAGCGCAACTGCCGGTGCACGTGCGCTTCCGCCAGCGTCGAGAACTGCGGCCCCTCGATGCAAACGTAGGTGCCGCGCCGATGCACTTTGACGCCACAATGAACGCTGGCATCCGCCAGCACGGCCGACGCCTGCACGCACGTCGGCTTGTCGAACGCCACGTGCGCCACCAATCCCTCGCCGAAAAAAGTCGAGACGCGCAGCTTGGTCCGGTCAAAGAACTGATCCGGCACTAGAAACTCCCCGGGCCGCAAGTCTTCTTGTAACGAACCCACTGCGCTGACGGAGATAATGCGTTCCACTCCGAGCTGCTTCATGGCACAGACGTTGGCCCGAAAATTAATGTCGCTCGGCAAAATCCGGTGTCCCCGCCCATGCCGTGCGAGAAACGCAACGCGCTTCCCTTCCAACATCCCAAGAGCGATCGCGTCCGAGGGGTCGCCGAACGGCGTCTTCACACGAATTTCCCGCACGTCGGTTAATCCGCTCATCGAGTACAAACCACTGCCGCCGATAATTCCGATTGACGCCATGGACGAGGCCCTTGTCGGGGCACTCGCCGCCTTTTTCTTCTTCGACGCCGCCATGTGACCTTTCCGAATCAACCTCTTTGCAGCGACCAGGACTGAATAACGAAGGGCGCGCTCTGGCGCGTCCTTCCCTCAAATGTTCAGCCCGCTCCGTTCTAGAATCTCGCGTACCGCAGAAAACGGATCCTTCTTTCGATCCGCCACCTCACCCGCCAAAACCGTAAGCCGCGCCTCCCCGCCCGCTCCCCCCAAAGCCCTTTCTAACAACCGCGACTCCACCAATTCAATCAAACGCGCCTTCCAGTGCTCCACGTGTTTCCGCCGCCGCTCGCCGCTCGACTCAAAGTGCGCGCGGAATTTCCAAATCGTCGCCGCCAGCACATCGACCCCTTTATTCTCCGTTGCCACCGTTCGCACCACTGGTGGATGCCATCCGTCCCTGGGCATCACCAGCGACAGCATCGCATGCAACTCCTGGTCTAACCGGTCCGAACCTTCACGGTCCGACTTGTTCAACACAAAAATATCGCCGATCTCCATCAACCCAGCCTTCATGCTCTGGATGTCGTCCCCCAGGCCGGGCACCAGCACAACCACGACGCAATCCGCCAACCGCACGATATCAACTTCATCCTGGCCCACGCCAACCGTCTCGATCAGCACTTCATCCTTGCCGGCCGCATCGAGCAAGAGCGCAACCTCCGCCGTCGCCCGTGCCAGCCCGCCCAGAAAGCCCCGCGTCGCCATCGACCGGATAAACATCCCCGCATCGCCGGCGTGCCCCTGCATACGAATCCGGTCCCCCAATATGGCGCCACCGGTGTACGGGCTAGTGGGATCCACGGCAATCACGCCCACCGCCTCACTCTGTCGCCGGTAGTGCACCGCCAGCCGGTCCACCAGCGTGCTCTTGCCCGTCCCTGGCGCTCCGGTAATTCCCGTTAAATACGCTTTGCCCGTGCGCGGAAACACCAAACGCAGCAACTCCTCGGCTTCCGGTTGATGATTCTCAATCGCGGTAATTGCCCGCGATACTGCCAGCACGTCTCCCGCACACACCCGCTCCGCCCAATTCTCAATCGGTTGCGCCATAAGTTTCCTTGGGGGTGCGCGGCAACGCGGAAAGCATCGCCCTATTATTTCTTGCCCAGTAGCTGACGGGCAATCACCAACTTCTGAATCTCGCTAGTTCCCTCGCCAATCGTACACAGCTTCACGTCGCGATAATACTTCTCCGCGGGATAGTCCTTGATAAATCCATACCCGCCATGAATCTGCACGCATTCATTGGCCACGCGCACGGCCACCTCGCTGGCAAACAACTTCGCCATGCTCGATTCTCGCGTGAAGCGTGCGTTGTTCTGATCCGCCAGCCACGCCGCCTGATACACCAGCAGCCTGGCCGCTTCCACTTGCGTCGCCATATCCGCCAGCTTGAACTGGATCGCCTGGAACTCGCTGATCGCCTGCCCAAATTGTTTCCGTTGCTTGGCGTATTTGGTCGCCGCTTCAAGCGCTCCCTGCGCCATGCCCAACGCCAGCGCCGCAATCGAAATCCGCCCGCCATCTAGAATCTTCAGACTCCCGACAAATCCCTCGCCCTCCGGCCCCAGCAAATTCTCCGCCGGCACGCGGCAGTCCGAAAAGATCACTTCCGAGGTATCGCTGGCCCGCAACCCCAACTTGTTCTCCTTTTTCCCGGGCTTGAATCCCGCCATCCCTTTTTCCAGAATGAAGGCGCTAATTCCATGTGAATTCTTCGACTTGTCGGTGACCGCCATGGCCACGCAAACATCCGCATAGTGCCCGTTGGTGGTAAAGGTCTTGGCACCGTTCAAAACCCAGTGCTTCCCATCGCGCACCGCGGTGCTCCGCGTCCCGCCAGCGTCCGATCCGGCCTCCGGTTCGGTCAGTGACCACGCCCCAATCTTCTTCCCCTGCGCGAGCGGCGTCAGATACTTTTTCTTCTGCTCCTCATTCCCAAACTTGAAAATGTGATTACTGCACAACGAATTGTGCGCGGCCACGATAATCCCCACCGACCCATCCACCCGCGACAATTCCTCGATGGCAATTACGTACTCGATGTAGCCGAGTCCCACCCCGCCGTACTCCTCCGGAAAAATCACCCCGAGCAGGCCCAGCTCCGCCAGCTTCGGCATAATCTCCGCCGGAAAGTGCGAAGTCTCATCCCACTCCATCACATGCGGCGCAATCTCTCCTTCGGCAAACTCCCGCACGGTTCGCCGCAGCTGCCGCTGTTCGTCAGTAAACGTAAAATCCACTATGCCCTCGTTGCGCGCGTTATGGCGGATCGACTTTGCTGAACCGGGGCGCAGCAGTGCTGCGCCCGTACAGGGGTGCCTGGCGCATTCTATACCGAGCCAAAGTTTCGGTTATATATGGTACACGAACGACCGGCTGTTCCCTTGGTGCAATCGGTCACCGCTGCGATGACAATTTCGCCGGAAACTGCGTTGCCCCCAAACCGCTGGGCCCCAGTCCGGCAAAATCGATCCGACTCACCAACCCACGGCATACCCTTTCTTCCTATTCTGCTCGTCCAACCACACCTTAAGCGGCGCAAAATAATCCGCAATCGCGGTAGCGTCCATCTGCTTCTCACCAGTCAACGCTTCCAGCGCCTCCTGCCAA